>Ga0209347_1003805_pt1 | contig 16816 bp, 13 predicted proteins | sample AutmiccommuBRH23_FD_187382 | JGI IMG/M metagenome (GOLD analysis project Ga0209347, IMG submission 187382) | Deep subsurface microbial communities from Mt. Terri, Switzerland - Autotrophic microbial communities BRH/23 (SPAdes) (version 2) | ecosystem: Environmental > Aquatic > Deep subsurface >...
ATGCCGCCCGAGACGATCAGCTGCACCTTCCGGTGCATCCCCAGATCCTGCAGCGCCTGCACGGCAGGGCGGATGCAGGCCAGCGTCGGCATCCCCACATGCTCGATGAACACCTCCTGCGTTGCCGCGGTGCCGCCCTGCATCCCGTCCAGCACCACCACATCGGCCCCGGCCTTCACCGCCAGCGCCGTGTCGTAATAGGGCCGCGCGCCACCGATCTTGATGTAGATCGGCTTTTCCCAGCCGGTGATCTCGCGCAGTTCCAGGATCTTGATCTCGAGGTCGTCGGGCCCGGTCCAGTCCGGGTGCCGGCAGGCCGAGCGCTGGTCGATGCCCTTGGGCAGCGTCCGCATCTCTGCCACGCGGTCGGAAATCTTCTGGCCCAGCAGCATGCCGCCGCCGCCCGGCTTGGCGCCCTGGCCGATCACGATTTCAATCGCATCGGCCCGGCGCAGGTCGCGCGGGTTCATCCCATAGCGGCTGGGAAGGTATTGATAGACCAGCGTTTCCGAATGGCCGCGCTCCTCCTCGGTCATCCCGCCATCACCGGTGGTGGTCGAGGTTCCGGCCAGCGTCGCCCCGCGGCCCAGCGCCTCTTTCGCCGGGCCCGACAGCGAGCCGAAGGACATGCCGGCAATAGTGATCGGGATCTTCAGCGTGATCGGCTTCTTGGCAAAGCGCGTGCCCAGCACAACCTCGGTGCTGCACTTCTCGCGGTAGCCTTCCAGCGGATAGCGGCTCATCGAGGCGCCGAGGAACAGCAGGTCGTCGAAATGCGGCACCTTGCGCTTGGTACCGCCGCCGCGAATGTCATAGATGCCGGTCGCCGCCGCGCGGCGGATCTCCGACAGGGTGTAATCGTCGAAGGTCGCCGATTTGCGCGGGGTCGTCGGATGGTTGTTCTGGCTCATCTGGTGGCTCCCCGCTCAATACGCGTCGGCATTGTCGATGTTGAAATTGTAGAGCGTGCGGGCAGAGCCATAGCGGGTGAACTCCTCGGGGCGCGCGTCGGTGATCCCCGCCTCGGCCAGCAGACCCTCCAGCAGCTCCAGATGCTCGGGCCGCATCTCCTTGGCGATGCAGTCGGCGCCAAGGCTTTTGACCGCGCCGCGCACGAAGAGCCGCGCCTCGTAGAGCGAATCGCCCAGTGCATCACCGGCATCCCCCAGCACCACGAGGTTGCCCGATTGCGCCATGAAGGCCGACATATGGCCGATATTGCCGCGCACGACGATATTGATGCCCTTCATGGAAATGCCGCAGCGCGACGCGGCATTGCCCTCGATCACCAGCAGCCCGCCGCGCCCGGTGGCGCCGGCATACTGGCTGGCATCGCCCTTGATGGTGACGGTGCCGCTCATCATGTTCTCGGCAACCCCGGGCCCGGCCGATCCGTGGACGGTGATGCTGGCCGCCTCGTTCATGCCGCCGCAGTAATAGCCGACCGATCCCTTGACCTCGATGCTGACGGGGGCGGCGACGCCCACGGCGACGGCATGGGCGCCCTTGGGGTTCAGCACCTCGAACTCGGTATCGTTATGGCCGGGGGCGGCGGCATCGTGCAGCGCCTGGTTCAGCTCGCGCAAAGGGGTTGTGGCAAGGTCGATGACCGGCATTCTCAATGCTCCCAGAAATAGACGGTGGCAGGTTCGGGCTCCCAGACGCGGGCGGTCTCGATGCCGGGCAGGTTGGCAAGGGCGCGGTATTCGCTGCCGAAGGCGACATACTGGTCGGTCTCGGCCATCACCGCGGGTTTGCAGGCGATGGGGTCGCGCACCACGCCGAAGCCCGACTTGGTGCCGACGACGAAGGTGAAGAAGCCGTCCAGATCGTCCAGCGCGCCGTCCAGCGCCTGCCCGAGGTTCTTGCCCCCGGCCATCTCGGCGGTCAGGTAGGCGGCGGCGACCTCGGTGTCGTTCTCGGTCTCGAAGCTCATGCCCTTCTGCCGCAGCACCCGGCGCAACCCGTTGTGGTTGGACAGCGAGCCATTATGCACCAGGCACTGGTCGGCCCCGGTGGAAAACGGATGCGCGCCCATGGTGGTCACGGCGCTTTCGGTGGCCATGCGGGTATGGCCGATGCCGTGGCTGCCGGTCATCGCGGCGATGTCGAACCGGGCGATCACGTCCTTGGGCAGGCCGACCTCCTTGAAGATCTCCACCGCCTCGCCGGCGCCCATCACCTTGAGGCCGGCCATATCGGCCAGCGTCGCCCGCACCGGGGCGACCTTGTCCGCAGCCAGCGAAATCACCGCATGGGTGCTTTTCACCGCGACCGTGGCGCTGCCGCCCGACGCCTCGGCCAGCGCCGCCTCCAACCCCGGGAACACCGCCTCGGGGTCCGCCGACTGCACGGTGATCTTGGCGCGGCCCTCCGCGGGCGTGCCGTAGATGGCGATGCCGGCGCTGTCCGGCCCGCGGTCGGTCATGGTGACCAGCATCCCGGACAGAAGCGCGCCCAGCTGCGGCTCCAGCGCCTTGTCCTTCAGAAACAGCCCGACAATCCCGCACATGGCATGACCCTCCTTCGCGTGGTGAGTCCAGCCGTAGCATGCCGCAGGCGCAGCATCAATCCTGAAGAATAAATATTTCTCTTAAGGCAACGCTAGCGCCGCTCCGTCGCCTGCGGATAGCTGATGATCGACAGGTACCGCGCCGGCAGGCTCACCAGCTCTTCGGGCCCATGCGGGGCATCGGCATCGAAGAACAGGCTGTCGCCGGGCTGCATGTGAAACAGCTTGTCGCCATGCCGGTAGACCACCTCGCCTTCCAGCATGTAGAGGAACTCCATCCCCTCATGCTGGAAGGTCGGGAACACGTCGGCATCGTCCGAGAGGGTGATCAGGTAGGGCTCCACCACCACGCCCGAAGAGTTGTTGTCGATATGCCCCAGCAGGTTGTACTGGTGCCCGGCCCGCGTCCCCCGCCGCTCCAGTTCCACGCCCTCGCCGGCCTTCACGAACATGGCGTTGCGCGGTTCTTCAAACCCGCGGAAGAACGCGGTCATCGGCACGCCCAGCCCCTTCGACAGCGCCTGCAACGTGCTGAGCGACGGTGAGATATTGCCGTTCTCGATCTTCGACAGCATCCCCAGCGACAGGCCGGTGGCGCTGGCAAGGTCGGTGACGGTGATGCCCAGCTTCTTGCGGAAGGTGCGCACCTCATGCCCGATCGCCAGCTCCAGCCGGTTCTCGCGCGGCTCGCGCAGCGCATGGGGGTCCTGGTTCAGCGGCACCTTGCGCTCGGGGTCCATGTCCATGCTGGCATCCTCTGCTGCGCGCCGGTCTGGCGCCATTCCCCCATGAGTAAAGGAAACGCCCCTCTAAGGAAAGATACGCGCGCGCGGGAGTGGTATTGGTATGTGGCACTGTCAGAGGGCAGCGCCCGTCCGCCGGGTGGGCGAGCAACAGACGTTCTAGGCGCTTTATGGTGCGGCATCTCCCACCGTGATTCTAGGCGCAGGCGGTGCCCGCGACTCCCCCGGCGTCTTCCCGAACTGCCCCCGCCACGCCCTTGAAAAATGGCTCGCACTCGAAAACCCCGTCGCAAAGGCAATCTCCGCCAGCGACATCGGGCTCTGCACCAGCAGCCGCTGCGCATGATCGAGCCGCATCCGCAGATACTGCGCCCGGAAGCTCACCCCCAGCTCTGCCGCGAACAGCCGGTCCAGATGCCGCGGGCTCACCCCCGCCAGCCGCGCCAGCGCCGCGCGCCCCAGCGGCTGCTCGGGTGTTGCCTCCATCTGCGCCAGCACCGCCAGCAGCCCCGGATGGTGCGTGCCATAGCGCTCCGCCAGCGCCCCCCGCTGCGGCCCCGCCCCGCCTGCCACCTCGGCATGCAGGAACCAGTCACTCACCCGCCGCGCGAACCCCGCGCCCATGCGTTCCGCGATCAGAGCGTGCATCATGTCCAGCGGCGCCACCCCGCCGCCGCAGGTGATCCGCGCGCCATCAATCACGAACCGCGCCTGCTCGGGCCGCAGATGCGGCATCGCCTCGACCAGCGCCGGCGCGTGTTCCCAATGGATGGTGAAGGCCTGCCGGTCCAGCAGCCCCGCCGCCGCCAGCAGCCACGCCCCGCCGGAAATCCCGCCCAGCCGCACCCCGCTGCGCCCCAGCATCCGCAAACAGATCGCCACCTCCGGCCAGTCCCACTCCGCCGGCCCGCCCCCGGCGCAGACGAACACCGTATGCAGCCCCGCCCCCCGCTCCGGCAACGGCTCCGCCGGGATCTCGGCCCCCGAGGAGGCGACCCCCCGCCCCCCCGGCGCAAAGGCCCGTACCCGGTAGATCTCGCGCCCCGCCAGCTGGTTCGCCGCGCGCAGGGGCTCGGTGGCCGAAGCATAGGACATCAGCGCAAAGCCCGGGATCAGCACGAAGCCGATCTCCTGCACCCCGCTCTGGTCCCCATTCCTGCTCATGTCCCATGGATGACACAACAAGTCCCATTCCTGCAATCCCGCACCGCACCCGCAGCGCAAACAGGACGCATCCGCAGCGAAGGACCGCCCCATGCGCTATTCCGCCCTGTCCGTGCTTCTGAACGGCCTCACCGGCAAGGTCGCCCCCGCCTGGCGCAGCCCGGAACCGAAGGCCGAATATGACGTGGTCATCGTCGGCGGCGGCGGTCACGGCCTCGCCACCGCCTATTACCTCGCCAAGGAGTTCGGCATCACCAATGTCGCGGTGCTGGAAAAGGGCTATGTCGGCTCGGGCAATATCGGCCGCAACACCACCATCATCCGGTCGAACTACCTGCTGCCCGGCAACAACCCGTTCTACGAACTGTCGATGAAGCTGTGGGAGGGGCTGGAGCAGGATTTCAACTTCAACGCCATGGTCAGCCAGCGCGGCGTGGTGAACCTCATCCATTCCGACGCGCAGCGCGACGCCTATCGCCGCCGCGGCAATGCCATGCGCCTGCACGGGGTGGATGCGGAAATTCTGGACCGCGAGGGGGTCCGCAAGATCCTGCCCTTCCTCGATTTCGACAATGCCCGCTTCCCGATCAAGGGCGCGATCCGCCAGCGCCGCGGCGGCACCGTGCGCCATGACGCCGTCGCCTGGGGCTATGCCCGCGGCGCCAGCCAGCGCGGCGTCGACATCATCCCGCATTGCGAAGTCAGTGCGATCCGGCAGGAAAACGGCAGCGTCACAGCAGTCGAAACCTCCCGCGGCACCATCCGCTGCAAGCGCCTCGCGCTGGCGACCGCGGGCCATTCCGGCATCACCGCCGCGATGGCCGGCATCACCCTGCCGATCGAGACCCACGCGCTGCAGGCCTATGTGTCGGAGGGGCTGAAGCCGTTCATCGACACCGTCGTCACCTTTGGCGCCGGCCACTTTTACCTGTCGCAATCCGACAAGGGCGGCCTCGTCTTCGGCGGCGACATCGAGGGCTACAACAGCTACGCCCAGCGCGGCAACCTCGCCAATATCGAGCATGTGGCCGAGGCGGGCGTGGCGATGATCCCGGCGCTGTCCCGCGTGCGGGTGCTGCGCGCCTGGGCCGGGGTGATGGACATGTCGATGGATGGCTCGCCGATCATCGACAAGACCCACCTGCCCAACCTCTACCTCAATGCCGGCTGGTGCTATGGCGGCTTCAAGGCCACCCCCGCCTCGGGCCTGTGCTTCGCGCATCTGATCGCGAAGGACGCCCCGCATGAGGTGGCGCGGGCCTTCCGGCTCGACCGCTTCGCGCGCGGCCATCTGATCGACGAGAAGGGCCAGGGCGCCCAGCCCAACCTGCACTGACCCGCGCTGCTGCATAATCGTATGTATGGTTTCTGCATGGGTTCCATACGGTTTCTGTATCCAGATCGAAGGACATCATGGCCAGCCTGATCCCCTGCCCGCATTGCGGCCCGCGCCCCAAGGAAGAGTTCACGGTCCGCGGTGCCGTCCTGCCCCGCCCGGCCCCGGATGCGCCGGTTTCGGAGTGGCAAGCCCATGTTTACCTTCGGGAAAATCCGCGCGGAGACTATGCCGAACACTGGCACCACTCCGGCGGCTGCCGCCGCTGGCTGGTGGTGAACCGCAACACCGCGACCCATGCGGTGCATTCCGTGACAGATGCCGCAGAGGGCCGCCCATGACCAGCCACCGCCTCCCCACCGGCGGCCGCCTCGACCGCTCGCGCAGCGTCGAATTTTTCTTTGATGGCAAGGCGTTGACGGGCCACCCCGGCGACACCCTCGCCTCGGCCCTGCTGGCCAACGGCCAGCGCCTCATGGCCCGCAGCTTCAAATACCACCGCCCCCGCGGCGTGATCACAGCCGGCTCCGCCGAACCCAACGCCCTGATGACCATCGGCCGCGAAGGCCGCACCGAACCCAATACCCGCGCGACAATGGCTGAGCTTTATCAAGGACTTGAGGCGAACAGCCAGAACCGCTGGCCCAGCCTTGACCATGATATCGGCGCCCTGAACGGCCTCCTCTCCCGCTTCCTCGGCGCCGGGTTCTACTACAAGACCTTCATGTGGCCCGCCTCGTTCTGGGAAAAGGTCTATGAGCCGATAATCCGCCGCGCCGCCGGCCTCGGCCGCGCCACCACCCTGCAAGACCCTGACAGATATGAGAAAACCTGGGCCCACTGCGACCTCCTCGTCATCGGCGCCGGCGCCTCAGGCCTCGCCGCCGCGCTGACCGCAGCCCGGGCCGGGGCCTCCGTGGTGCTGGCCGATGAGGGGATGGAGTTGGGGGGTGGGCTGCTCTCCGATCCCGCCGCATGGCCACAACTCACGGAAATCCTAGCAGAACTTGCCTCCCTCGGCGTGCGCCTGCTGCCCCGCACCACCGTCTTCGGCTGGTATGACGGCAATGTCTTCGGCGCGGTAGAGCGGGTGCAGAAGCACCTCGCCCTGCCTTCGCCCGATGCCCCGGTCGAACGCCTCTGGCGCATCGCCGCCCGGCAGGCAGTGCTGGCAACCGGAGCCGAGGAGCGCCCTATGGTCTTTGCCGGAAACGATATTCCGGGCATCATGACCGCCTCCGCCACCGCAAGCTACCTGCACCGCCAGGCCGTCGCCCCGGGGAAACGCACCGCCATCCTGACCCAGGGCCCCTCCGGCTTTACCCTCGCCGCGCAGATGGAAGCTCTGGGACTGGAGGTCGCGGCGCTGGTCAGCCTTGGGGACGGCCCCGCATGGCAAGGGAAGGCCCCGCTGATCCGCGGCGTTCCCGGCACGGCCATCGGGGGCAAGTCCTTGAAAGCGCTGCAGATCGAAGGCGGTGCGCTGATCGAGGCCGACGCCATCGCCATGTCCGGCGGCTTCAGCCCCATCATCCACCTCGCCTGCCACCGCGGCGCCCGGCCGGTCTGGTCCGATGCCCGGCAAGCCTTCCTTGCCCCCGTGGAGCAAGAGGGCCTGCTGATCGCCGGTGCCGCCGCGGGCCTGTCCGGCCACGCCACCTGCCTCGGCGACGGCGCTGCCCGCGCCACGGCAGCCCTTGCCAAGATCGGCCTGCGCGCGGATCCGGCCTTCGGCCCCGCGCCGGAAGACGCGGTCGCACAGGCCCCGCTTGGTGCCCTCGGCAAGACCAAGGGCAAGAAGTTCGTGGATTATCAGAACGATGTCCACGCCGAGGACCTGACCCTCGCCGCCGCCGAGGGCTATGCCGACGCCGAGCTTGCCAAGCGTTACACCACCAGCGGCATGGCGACCGATCAGGGCAAACTGGGCAACATCAACGCTGCCGCGACCCTCGCCAAGGCCCGCGGCACGACGATCGCCGAGGTCGGCCTGACCACCTTCCGCCCGTTCTACACCCCCGTCAGCTTTGGCGCCCTCGCCGGCACCTCGCGTGGGCATGACTTCCAGCCCGTCCGCCGCTCCCCCCTCCACGGCTGGGCCGAGAGCCTGGGTGCGGAGTTCGTGGAAACCGGGCTCTGGTATCGCTCCGCCTGGTTCCCGCGGGCGGGCGAGACCGGCTGGCGGCAATCGGTGGACCGTGAAGTGCTGACCGTTCGCCGCGCCGCCGGGCTTTGCGATGTCTCCACCCTCGGCAAGATAGAGATCTTCGGGGCGGATGCGGCAGAGTTCCTCAATCGCGTCTATTGCAACGGCTTCGCCAAGCTGGCCGTCGGCCGCGCCCGCTATGGGCTGATGCTGCGCGAGGACGGGTTCATCTATGATGACGGCACCACAAGCCGGCTGGCCGAGGGCCATTTCTACATGACCACCACCACCGCACTGGCGGCGGGGGTGATGACGCATCTCGAATTCTGCGCGCAGGCGCTGTGGCCGGATCTCGACGTGCGGCTGGCCTCGGCCACCGACCAATGGGCGCAGATGGCCGTGGCAGGTCCGATGGCGCGGCAGATCCTGCAGCGGATCGTCGATGCCGACCTGTCGAACGAGGCGTTCCCCTTCATGGCGGCGCGCGAGGTGCCGCTGAAGGGCGGGATCATGGGTCGGCTGTTCCGAATCTCGTTCTCGGGCGAACTGGCCTATGAGCTGGCGGTGCCGGCTGGCTATGGCGAGGCGGTGGCCTCGGCGATCATGGCGGCCGGGGAGGCGGAGGGCATCTGCGCCTACGGCTCCGAGGCGCTGGCGGTGCTGCGGATCGAGAAGGGGCATGTGACCCATGCCGAAATCAACGGCACCGTTGTGCCCGCCGATCTGGGGATGGGCAAGATGGTGTCGACCGTGAAGCGCGACTTCATCGGCAAGCACCTGCTGGACCGCGAGGGGCTGACCGATCCCGCCCGCCCGCAGCTGGTAGGGGTGGTGCCACTGGACCCTGCGACGCCTTTGCGCACCGGGTCGCATGTGCTGGCCAAGGGCGCAGAGGCGGCGCTGGAGAACGATCAGGGCTATCTCACCTCCACCGCCCATTCGCCGCATCTGGGCCACTCCATCGCCCTTGCGCTGGTCGCGGGCGGCAGCCAGCGGCATGGCGAGGAGGTGGTGGTCTGGGACGGGTTGAACGACGCCGCTATCCCCTCGCGCCTGACCTCTCCGGTCTTCATCGACCCCAAGAACGAGAAGCTTCATGCCTGACACCATCCTGATCGCCCGCCCCGCCCTCGCCCCCGCCGCAACCGGCCATTTCGGCGCGCCCGGCTGCGGGGTGACCCTCGCCGCCCTGCCCGAGGACCGGCTGTGGCAGGCCCTTGCCTGCCCCGGTGCCGATCCGGCGGCGCTGATGGCCTATGGCGCGGGCCCCTGCCCGCTGCGCAGCATCGGCCCGGGGCAGTGGCTGATCGTGGGCATGGGCGACGGGACGCTGGCCGAGGCGCAGGCGGCGCTGGCCCCCAGCTTTGCGATCTCAGACCAAAGCCACGGCCGGGTGCGGGTCTCGCTCTCCGGCCCTCGTGCGGCCGACCTGCTGGCGAAGGGCACGGCGGTGAACGTTGCGCTGCTGCCCGAGGGCGGCGCGGCGCAGACGCTGTTCGGGCATATCGGCATCACCCTGGCCCGCACCGGGCCGGAGGCGTTCGAGCTGGCGGTGCTGCGCGGCTTTGCGCTGTCGCTGTGGGAGGAGCTGATCCTGCTGGGGCGCGAATATGGGATCGAGGCGCGCAGCGCCTAACTTGCAGGACGCGGCGCGGGCGGCTTAAGCCAGCCCGCGCGGGCGCAGCTTGCCGGGGTCGTAGTGCGACAGCGTCACCACCTCGGCCGGGAGGCGCTTCATCTGGCCATCCAGCCTGCCGACCTCCAGCTGGGCGCCCGGCGCGGCATGGACAGGCTCGATCCGGGCCAGCGCGATCTGCTTGCCAAGCACGGGCGAGAAGGTGGCGGACGTCACCACCCCCACCTGCGCCCGGCCCATAAACACCCCGTCGCCATGCGCCACCGCATCGCGCCCGCCGATATCCAGCCCCGCCAGCAGATGCCGCGGATGCGCCTTGCGCTCCACCAGCACCTCGCGCCCCACGAAAGCGTCCGGCTTGCCCTTCAGCGGCACGGTAAAGCCGATGCCGGCCTCGAACGGGTCGGTCTGGTCGGTGAATTCGTGATGGGCGAAGATCAGCCCCGCCTCGATCCGCACCATATCCAGCGCGGCAAGGCCCATCGGGATGAGGCCATGCGGCGCCCCCGCCTCCATCACCGCGGCCAGCACCGCGCCCGCATCGCGCGGATGGCAGAAGACCTCATACCCCAGCTCGCCGGTATAGCCGGTGCGTGAGACCACCAGCGGAATCCCCTCGAACCCGCCGATGCGGCCGACGGTGAAGCGGAACCACTCAAGGTCGGCCACGGGGGTGCGGGTCGGGCCGGTCCAGACCAGATCCTTCAGCACCTCGCGGGCAGACGGCCCTTGCACGGCGATGTTGTGCAGCTGGTCGGTGGAAGAGCGGACCCAGGCGCGGTAGCCCATCTTTTCCGCCTGCTCGCGCAGCCAGATGCCGCTGGCGTCGTCACCGCCGATCCAGCGGAAGGCCATGTCGCCCATGCGGAACAGGGTGCCGTCATCGACCATGCCGCCATGGTCATAGCACATCGCAGAATAGACCACCTGCCCCACCGCCAGCTTGCGCACATCGCGGGTCAGGCACCATTGCAGCAGCGCCTCGGCATCCGGGCCCGTCACCTCGAACTTGCGCAGGGGCGAGAGATCCATGACCACCGCCTTTTCGCGGCAGGCCCAGTATTCGGCAAGCTTGCCCGCCCGCGTCTCATTCGGCAGCCAGTAGCCGCGGTATTCGACATGCTCCTTCACATGCGGCGCAAAGCCCGCGTGGAAGCCGGTTTCGCGGGTCAGCTCGGGCACTGCATCGGGGGTCATTCTGGTGGCTACCGCTCTGCTGAAGCTCTCCCGCCCCGAAAAGGTGCGGATGTGGATGTCGGTCAGGTCCCAGCCATTCGCCGGGTCGATGTCGTCGGGGCAGGAGGAGGAGGCGCAGACCAGATCGGTCAGCGCCCGCATCAGCACATAGTCGCCGGGGCGCGACCAGGGCTCGTCGAAATAGAGCTGGTTAAGGTGATCGACGCCGGTGTTGTAGAAGAAGTTCAGTGCCTCCCACCCCTTGCGGGGGGCGACGCCGAAAGGGTCCAGCACCCGGTTGAAATTGTCGGTGCAGTTGGCATGGCCGGGATAGCCGGCATCGTCGTAATAGCGCGCGTTGCAGGCGGTGGCGAAGGCGTCATGGCGGCCCACAGTGTCGCGCACCACCTCGACCAGCGGCTGGAAGTCGCGGTCGAAGGCCTTGGCGGGCAGGCCGGGCGTGGGATAGCTGCGGCCCAGCAGGGTGCGGGTGATGGTCGCGTCCAGCGCATGTTCGATGCCGCGGTCCAGCTTGCGGGCGTCGAAGGCCTGAAAGTCGGTGCATTGGCGGCCATCGACGTCGATGACCTGGATCCAGTCGCCGGCCTTCACCTCATAGGCGACGGCGGTGGCGGCGCGGATGCGGATGTCCGACAGCGGGTCGGCCAGAGGATCGGGCAGGCGCTGCGCGTAGCGCAGGCGGGTGGAGCCGCGGCGGATCTGCAGGTGGATGGGGGTCGAGGTCTCTTGCGCCTCGGGCAGCATCGGGCTGCCGGGGGCGACGGCGATCAGCGTGCCTTCCAGCGCGGCGGTGAAGCTGGCCTGCGCGCCGGGGGCTCCGCCTTGGCCGAAGAGGCGCAGGGCCCGGGCCTGCGCAGGGTCCACCCCGAGGCGGAGGAGCGCTGTGAGTGCACGGCGGGCGCTGCCCTCGGCCCCCGCCTGCCCGGCGGCAAGGATGCCGCGCAGGCCCGGGGCGTCGCAGTCGGAGGCTGCGCCGAGGCCTGCGGCTTCGAACCGGCCGGCAGCATCGACGAAGGACAGCTCGCAAGGCTGGCCGCCTTCCGCATCCGTGACCGTGATCCGGTCGCCCGCAGCCACGCGGAGCAAGACGGACCCGCCACCCGGCACCCGGTAACGCTCTGTCCCCGGCGGCAGGGCCGGGGTGCCGCGGTTGAACACGCGGCTTGGGGCGGGCGCCGACAGGGGGAGCAGAGAGGTCATGGCATGGCTCTGGTGGAGGTGGCCGCGAGGTGGCCAGCATGACCGAAGCAGACATCAATCGGCTTGGGAAGTAAAGAGGCTGGCACACCCATAGGAAATTACTTTTCCTGGGAATGCGTATTCAGCGCCAAACAAAAGGCCGCGCCCATTTCGGGGCGCGGCCGGTCGTCTTGTCCGGGGGAAGGTCGGACAGGACGAACGCGCTTAGCCGTGGCGCTTGGCGGCGTGGGTTTCGTGCTTGGCCATCCGGTAGATCGTGTAGACGCAAAGCGCGACGCCCACCAAGATCAGAAGACCGATGACCGCAGGCTTGTCGGCGAAGGTATAGTAGACCTCCGCGCCTTCCCAACCGTCGATAGGGGCAGTGTTCATGTCATCACTCCAGGTGCTTGAGAAGGGTCACTCGGCCGGGGAAACCGGCGAGAGGTCGAAGGCAGGCACGGCGGCTTCGGGATAGGCCTTGGCCGGGATCTCGACCCGGTCGAGGCCGGCAAGCTCCACGCCCTGTCCAACCCGCAGCAGGCCGAACATCTTGAGGAGGTAAGACAGCCCGAAGCCCGGCACGAAGCCCAGAACCACGAAGACCGCCGCGCTCATGATCTGGCCCATCAGGTTGATCTCGGGGCCTTCGATGTTCGCGTAGCCCGAGGCGAAGATGCCCGCCATGATCAGGCCATAGACGCCGGTGACACCGTGGACCGCAACCGCGCCCACCGCATCGTCGATCTTCAGCTTCACCACCAGATAGTCGTTGACCTTCGGCGCGATCATACCGCCGAGGAACGAGATCAGGAAGGCGAGGCCGGGGTAATAGACGTCCAGCGCGGGGGCCGAGGAGATGACCCCGACCAGCGCACCCGACATCATCCAGAACGGATCGCGCGTCATCAGGTAGGCGCCGATCATGCCGCCCGCCACGCCCATCAGCGTGTTGAAGGCAAAGGCCGACAGCGTCACCGGGGTGTTGTAGATCGTCAGCCAGCCATCGGCGGTGTAGATGATGCAGCCGCCCAGGAAGCCGAAGAAGCCCATGACGATCAGCATCAGCCCGATCAGCGACATCGGCATGTTGTGGCCCGGGATCTCGTTCAGGCTGCCATCGGCGTTGTAGCGGCCCATGCGCGGCCCGAGGTTGATGAGAACCCCAAGGGTGAAGAAGCCCGCGACGGTATGCACGCAGCCCGCGGCGCCCACGTCATGCAGGCCCCAGGTGGTGGTCAGCCAGCCCGACGGATGCCAGCCCCAGGACGCGCCGAGGATCCACACGACGCTGCCAAGGCAGACGGCCAGGATGGTGAACCCCGACATGCGGATCCGCTCGATCACCGAGCCCGACATGATCGAGGCGGTGGTGGCGGCAAAGAGGGTGAAGGCGGCGTAGAAGATGCCCGAGGCCTGATCGGTCAGATTCGGCCCCATGTTTGCCGACCAGGGCAGGCCGGCAGAGCTGGCCTCGGAGACGGTCAGGCCGGCCGGGAAGGCCAGATAGATCCACCAGCCGACATAGTAGAAGGTCGGCACGATGAAGGCGAAGGCCAGCAGGTTCTTGATGCCCGAGGCCAGCGCGTTCTTGGAGCGCGAGGCCCCCATTTCATAGGCAAGGAAGCCTGCGTGGATCGCAAGCATCAGGGCGGTGCACCACCAGTAGAAGATTTCCGAGTTCATCGTGTTGACGGTGCCGAGGGCCGCTTCCAGCGCGGCGATCTTGGCCTCTATGTCCGGCGTGGTTTCATTCATCTGTCAGCGCTTTCCCTGTTGGAGAGGTGGACCCGACTTCGCGGTTATTGTGAGAGAAACTTTCTTCACAGTAATATTGTCTGCCAACAGGGAATTTTGCCGGCGCAGCATTTTAGCCCGGCCGCATCACGGTTTCGGCGCGGCCTTGGACAGGGCCGCCAATTTTCGCGCAGCATTTGGGCGGTTCGAGTCTGGCGCCGCGTCGGGGCGGACAAGCATTCCGGATCCCGAATCTGTGGACCGGTCACACGTCGCAGCGGCTCCCCTCGATGAAGGCGCACCGTCGGCGCGGCCCCGGCCCCACCCGCGAGGGTCAGCCCCGGCCGCATAGGCTTCGCTGGCCCGGTCAACATGCGGGCGATTTCCGCATGATCCCGGCACGCAAACGGCCGCCCGCGAACTGCGGACGGCCGATGCCAAGGTCAGGCGGTCACCCCTGCGTGGCCAGCCATTCCGCGGTGCGGTCCAGCGCGCGGCCCATCCGCTCCACGATCTCGTCGATATCCGCCTCGGTCACGATCAGCGGCGGGCACAGCGCCAGCGTGTCGCCGACGGCGCGGAAGATCAGCCCTTCGGCATGGCCGAACACCGCCGCCTGCGCGCCGACGCGGCCGATGGGGCTGAAGGGCGCCTTGGTCGCCTTGTCGGCCACCAGCTCGATCCCGGCGATGAGGCCGGCGCCGCGCACCTCGCCGACCAGCGGGTGATCGGCATACTGCCGCAGCCCCGCCTGAAAGCGCGGGCCAAGGCGGTTCGCGGCGTTCATCAGGTCGCGCTCTTCAAGGATCGCGATATTCTCCAGCGCCACGGCGGTGGCGACCGGGTGGCCCGAGGCGGTATAGCCATGGCCGAAGGTGCCAATCTTGTGGCTGTTATCGGCAATGGCGTCGTAGATCTCTTCGGTGAACAGCACCGCCGCCAGCGGCATGTAGCTGGAGGTGATCTGCTTGGACACGGTCATGATGTCGGGCGTGAACCCGTAAGTCTCGCAGCCGAAGCGCCCCCCGGTGCGGCCAAAGCCGTTGATGACCTCATCTGACACCATCAGGATATCGTGCTTGCGGCAGATCGCCTCCACCCCCGGCCAATAGCCGGTCGGCGGCACCATCACCCCGCCCGCGCCCATCAGCGGCTCGCCGATGAAGGCGGCGATGGTGTCGGCGCCCTCGCGCTCGATCACCTCCTCCAGCTCGGCCAGCAGCCGCGCGGTGAACTCGGCTTCCGCCTCGCCCTCCAGCCCGAAGCGGTAGAAATGCGGGCAGGTCAGGTGCACGACCGGGATCGCCGGCAGGTCGAAATCGCGGTGGTTGTTGGGCAGGCCAGTCAGGCTGCCCGAGGCGATGGTGATGCCGTGATAGCCCTTGGTGCGGGCGAGGAACTTCTTCTTGGCCGGCCGGCCAAGCGCGTTGTTCATGTACCAGACCAGCTTGACCACGGTGTCGTTCGCCTCGGACCCGGAGTTGGTGTAGAACACCCGGGTCAGCGGTTCGGGGCTGATCTCCACCAGCTTCTCGGCCAGCCGGATCGACGGCTCATGCGCCTTGGCGGCAAAGATGTGGTAATAGGGCAGCTGAGTCATCTGGTTGTAGGCCGCATCGGCGAGGCGCTTTTCGCCAAAGCCGACCGCGACCGACCACAGCCCTGCCAGCCCCTCGATATACTTGTTGCCGGCCGTGTCCCAGACATGGATCCCCTCGCCGCGGGCGATGATGATCGGGCCGTTCTCTTCCAGCACGCGGGCATCGGTATAGGGGTGAAGGCTGGTGGCGATATCGGCGGCGGCAAGCGAGTTCGACAGGGTTGTCATGGGCGCGTCCTTGTGTCCTGCGGGGATCCGTCTTGGATAGCAGGGCAAATGCCCCCCGCGCCATGCCGTTTTGCGACACCGCGCCAAAGGAATGCGCACTTTTGTGCCCTTCTGGTTGACGGCGCCGCGCGGCACGGCTCTGGTCTGGGGCGATTGCGGGCGAGGGGCGGGCCAGATGACAGCAGCAAAGAACCGGATTTTCGGGCATCTGGACGGCGCCCCGGTGCCCGAGGTAGTGCTGGCGGCAGGACCGTTGCGCGCGCGGCTCATCGCCTATGGCGCGCGTCTGGTGGCGCTGGAGGTGCCGGACCGGGAGGGCGCGCTGGCCGATGTAGTGCTGGGGTTCGACGGGCTGGAGGGCTACCTTGCCTCGGACGCCTATATGGGCGCCACCTGCGGGCGGGTCGCCAACCGCATCGCCGGGGGCCGCTTCCGGCTGAACGGCACCGAGCATCAGGTGGATTGCAACGAGCGGGGCAATCACCTGCATGGTGGCAGCGAAGGCTTCGACCGCAAGCTTTGGCAGATCGAGGATCAGACCGGGGCCTCCGTCACCTTCACCGCCGAGTCGGCCGATGGCGAGATGGGCTATCCCGGCCGCTGCACGATGCGCGCGACCTACCGGCTCAGCCCCACCGCGCTGTCGGTGGTGATGGAGGCGCAGACCGATCGGCCGACGGTGATGAACATGGCGCATCACTCCTACTTCAACATGGCCGGCATTGGCATAAGTGAAGGCACTGGCACGGTGCTGGACCAGCGGCTGACTGTGCCCGCCGCCTTCTACACGCCGGTCGGCCCGGGCCTGCTGACGACGGGAGAGATTCTGTCGGTAGAGGGCACCCCCTTCGACCTGCGCCACGGCCCCCGCATCGGCGAGGTGGTGGCGGCGATGGCAGAGGCCGGGGTGGCCCCGCATGGCCCCGACCACAACTATTGCCTGCCGCAAGGCGGCGGGCGCGGCAGCGGCGGGCTGCATCTGGCAGCGGTGATGGAAGATCCCGCTTCGGGCCGGCGGATGGAGGTGGCGACGACAGAGCCGGGGCTACAGGTCTATGTCGGCGGGATGCTGCCCGAGGGCACCCCCGCCAAGGGCGGCACCAGCCTCACGCGCCACGCCGGCATCGCGCTGGAATCGCAGGCCTTCCCCGGCGCCCCCAGCCATGCGCATTTCCCCAACTGCCGCCTGATGCCCGGCGAGACCTACCGCCACGAAACCCGCTTCACCTTTTCGGCAAGCTGAACGAAGGGCGCATCGCCCATCCCCATGGTTCTGGTCCAAATATCCTCGGGGGGTCCGGGGGGCTGAAAGCCCCCCGGCTTCCTTTATCGGCGGGG
>Ga0209347_1003806_pt1 | contig 16816 bp, 13 predicted proteins | sample AutmiccommuBRH23_FD_187382 | JGI IMG/M metagenome (GOLD analysis project Ga0209347, IMG submission 187382) | Deep subsurface microbial communities from Mt. Terri, Switzerland - Autotrophic microbial communities BRH/23 (SPAdes) (version 2) | ecosystem: Environmental > Aquatic > Deep subsurface >...
TTCAGCAGCTTGGCGGCAAGATGGTAACCGCGGGAACCCCGATTCTGTACTACAGGGCCAATCCGGCGAATCTGCTGCACGATCCGCCTGCGTCGGACCGGACGAGCGCCTGCATCTACGACGCTCGCGACAATGCGATGCTGGTGAGGCAGCGACGGCTTGGCGATGCGGATAAGGCGTTGGATCTCCGGAGGCAGCATCCACTGGAGCCGGATGTCTTGCTGCCGGGATTTGAGCACTTCTATAACTACATCTGCGACACACGGATTCAGACCCGGCGGTGGCCGGTCCGGCCGGATTCCTACCTGCTGATTTCGGCGGGGATGGATGGCCTCTATGGCACGGATGACGACATTCGCAACTTCGGAAACTGACCGCGAGGTTGCAGAGGCAGTGTACCATGGCTGATTGTCACCACAACAGGGCAGTGACGCTCATCGAGATGCTGGTGGTGCTGGGCATCATCACGGTGCTGGCCAGTCTCGTGGTCACGCTGACGCTGCGCGTGGACAATCAGTCGAAGGAGCGGGCCCTGGACGCCGCGTTCTCGCTGGTGAGCACGTCGCTTCGCGAGTACTACGAGTTCCGGGACACCTTCCCGGCGCAGCCGACGCGGATTGCATGGCAGCCGGGATGGACGGATCTTCAGTACCAGGCCGGCCTTGTCGAAGTCCTGACGCACATCGAGTCGATGGTTCAGGAGCTCAAGTCCGTGCCGGACTCGCGCCGGGTGTTCGAGCAGCTCGATCCCAAGTCGATCAAGAACGAGGCGGGACTGCCCGACGTGGTGGAGCTGCGGGACCCCTGGGGGACCGTGCTGGACTACGTCTATGAGTACGATGCGGGCGACAGGTTCCCCGAGCTGATCTCCGCCGGCCCGGACAAGCGGTTCGGCACCGCCGACGACATCAGCAGCAAGGGCAGGAAACAGAACTAAGTGAAAGACCTCAAGCCATGAACGGTCGAACGCACAGGACAACCGGTTTGACGCTGATCGAGATGACGCTGGTCATCGCGACCATGGCGATCATGGTGGGCCTGGCCGTGCCGGCCATGCGCGTGCTGACCAAGTCGTTCCAGTCCGAGGGCGGCACCATCAGCATGGTCAACGCCGCTCTGAACTCGGCGCGGGGCATGGCCGTGAGCCGCCAGAGGTACGTGGGCGTTCGCTTCCAGAAGCTGTGTACCTCGATCGACCCGGCCGACCCGCTCAAGGGCCTGATGGACGCCCCGCAGTACATGATCTTCATCATGCACGACCCCGCCCCCAACCCGCCGGGGACGGATCTTGCGAACGGTTTTCGAGCCGTCGAGGGGCTTGAGCCGGTTAAACTGCCTGCTTCGATGGGGATGATCGACCTGAGTCTGATCCAGGTCGGCGCAAACGGGAATAGCGCGATCATCGACGGGAATATCGATGAGCCCCGGGAACTCTGTGACGCGACCACGTTCTCCGTTGTGTTCTCGCCCGCGGGCAAGCTCGTCGTGCAACCGGTTCGGACCCGCAATCACGACGGCAAGTATCGGCCGAACAATGGCACAGGGAGCACGAGCACATCCATGGACGATGTCTTCAACTCGGCCGAGAATATCTGCGGGCTCCGACAGGGGATGTTCCTCCAGGACGACTACTCTCCCCGGAAGAACCGCAGCGGCAACGGCCAACCGGACAATCTCGATTATGGCCTGGGGGAAGAGTCCAGTTGCACGAGTTTTGCGATCTATGAGACGCCGCAGTTGCGTGTGGCGTACGACAAGAAGATGGCGTGGACCGACTACCTGAGCCGGCTGGCAGCCAGGGCCTTCTATGTGAGCCCGTACACGGGAAACCTGATCTCATCGGATTGATGTGCAAACTATGAACAGGAAACGGCAACAGCACGGATTCTCACTGACGGAAACCCTGATGGCCGTCGGGACGCTGGCCATCGGACTGACGTTCATCGGCGGCACGTTTCTGACGGGCCTGGTCTTCTCGACGGTGGCCACGGAGCGGACCATCGCGGCGGTGGCGGCCGAGGAGGCGTTCGCCAAGATGCGGATCTATGGCCTCGATCCTAACGACCCAGACCTGACGGCCACGGGTTTCGTCGACTACAACGACCTTGTGACCGTGCCGACCGGCGAATCCCTGTATCTCTCCGGCGAATCCCTGTATCCCTCGATCCGCAAGGAAGGCGCCCGGCAGTACTCATGGTCGGCGATCTGCCGGCGCGAGTCGGACAGCAGCGAATCGGTTCAATGTGCGGTGTTCGTCAGCCGGGAGACCGGCGGCAATTCGTCCTACTGGAGGCGCAAGAAGAGCGGTGCGGGCTGGCCGCAGCTTGTTGATGACTCCGTTCTGCCTTGCCCGGTGCGCATCAACGTCGGTCAGAGTGCGGCTTGGGCGGGCACCCCCGAGATCGAGGTCAGGGACGTCTATCCGGCCGATCCGAACGACGAGCGGACATTTGTCAGCGAGGGGTCCATCCTCATGGACGATGCCACGGGCGATGTTTATCGCGTGCTGGAGCGGTCCCCCGTTCAATTGGATCGGGTCATACTGGATCGCAAGTGGCAGGGCGGCGATCTGACCTCGGCCGCGGGTGGCTGGGTCTGGGTGATTCCGCCGGCGGTCTCCGGCGGACGGAATCCGGGCATCGCCGTGTATCAGAAGATCATCAGGTTCCCGAGGCGGTAAGATGCGAAAAGCCTTCACGCTCATGGAGTTGGTGGTCGCCCTGGCCATTCTGGCGATTGTGCTGTCGTTCGCCGGGGTGATCTTTCAGGTGAGCATCGAGTCGCACCGAATGGCCTTGGCCAACGCCGAGATCATGCAGAAGCTCCGCGTCATCACGGACCAGTTGAACACGGACTTCCGGAGTCTCCGCAAGGACGGCGAGATCTTTGTGGTCTGGGCCGCCGAGCGAGAGCCCAATTACGCGGGAGCCAATCCCAACAGTTCCCTGGCATTCGAGCGGTTCGACCGGATCATGTTCTTCACCAGCGGCGATTTCCAGACCTATCGCACCTACGGCGCGAATTCCGAGCCCGAACGAGGCAACGTGGCCCGCATCTGCTACACGCTGGCTCGGGGCCCGGCGACGCCTCTCGGGGAGCCCAACTGGCCGCAGATGCAGAAGCCCGGCAAGCGGATCCTCGCAAGAACCCAGCACATTCTCGTCCCGTCTGCGTCAGGGAGCACGACCCAGCGACTCGACGTGAGCAAGTTCACGACGCCCGCGCAGTGGCTGGCCTGGAACAGCGAGCAGGAGGTCGATAGAATCTCCCTCGAAGAGTGGAAGCGCATCCCGCGGGTCAGCGACAAGGTCAATATCCTCTCCGTGATCGGGGACATCACGATCAAGGACCAGAAGGGGAATCCGCTGAGCACGACGACGGAAGAGGCCCGCGGCGTGCTGATCGATCCCGCCGCCGTGCCGGCCTCGATCCATTCGCTGTTCTGCCGGGGCGTGGGCCAGTTCATGGTGCAGGGATGGTGGGACAATGGACAACAGAGTCGCTGGGTTCCGGCAGTGGATCCGAACGAGGACGGGAGCCTGGCCGATTCCGATTTCCCGCTGATCGCGAACGGGACGGATATCGACCCGACGAACGATCCCGCTCTATGGTATCCGCGGGGATCGTCGAGCCTGCAGGACCCCAACGATCCAAACGCCGTTCCCATGGACGAGGAGCACTTCGACGAGATTCGGGGGCTCGGGCGGGCCCTGAAGTTCACGTTCACGCTCTACGACTCGCGAAATCTGATCAAAGACGGCAGGACATTCACGCACATTGTCTACCTGGACAATTGATGGAGCAGCCATGATGGAACGGATCGGACATATCGCGGTGACACGGCCCCGGGGCTCGGCCCTGATCCTGACGGTGGTCCTCACGAGCCTGCTGGCGATTGTCGGCGTGCTCTTCGTGATGGCCGCCCGGATCGACAAGATGGCCAGCACCGCGACCATGGAGAACCATGAGCTGACCTGTGCCATCGACACCGTCCTGACGCGGATCGAGCAGGATCTGACCGAGGATATTCCCGGAGTCACCGCCGATCAGGAGTATTACGACTATCCGGATGACGACAACCGCTGGCTGGCCGATCTGGAGCCGTATGTCCAAGGGAGCGGCGGAAATGCCAAATACTACTGGCGCCAGATCAGCAACCCGGGAGGGATTCTGACCAGCGGCACGAAGGACATCCTCATCGACAAGAACAAGGACGGCTTCGTCGGCGAGCGCGACGCGGTCCTCAATCCGACCGGTGCGGCGGACCCGAACGTCCTTGCCGACGCCGACGGCGATGGCGTGGCCGACGCCAAGTGGTTCCAGGTCCCCGGCGTGATGACCAGCAAGGGCAAGCGGTTCTATGCGGCGGTGCGCATCGTCGACAACGGCGGCATGCTCAACGTGAACACGGGGTACTGGCTCGACCCGAACGATCCCGACAGCGCCAGGGTCGATGGCTCGAGCCCGCTCCAGGTGAACGTCGTGGCGTTGGCCGCCGCACCCGGCGACCAGCCCCTGCCGCAGAATAGGACGGTACTGCTCGGAACGCGGGCCAACCAGACGACGAATCCCACGGTGGCTATGGATCTGGCCCGCTACGAACGCGAGGTGATCTGGCAGTACCTGGATGTGAAGAATTCCGGCGTCTACACCCCCTTCGATATGTCGGATGAACTGGAGCTTCGGTACCGCCATCTGCTCGATCAGGCGAAGACGAACACCCGCGTGGAGAACTGGGGACGGTTCCGGCAAGACGTTCTTTCGACTCCCGCCGACGGGCCCGCCGATGTGAATGCGTGGTTTCCGCGAGTGACCGGCGGGACCGATCCAAGCTATGCGTACCGGCACGTCGCCACGACGTACAACATGGACCGGATCGTCATGCCCGAGTCGGTGGACCCCAACGCCGGAACCAGGCTCAGGAAGATGGTGAACGTCAACACGATGGACGAGGCCACCCTGCGGAAGGCGGTCTATGAGGCGTTGCGCGAGGCGGACCCGAGTCCGGATCCTGGGATAACCGCACAGACGGCAGCCCAGATTACCGCCAATCTCCGGGACTACATCGACGACGACGACGACGTCACGGTGATAGACGAACTGTCCTCTGCCTACTATGGTTTCGAGCGGCCCTGCATCTATATCTCGGAGATCGCCTGCCAGCAGAGGCGGGATCAGGCCGGTGCGCTGCACTCTTCCTACGCAATCGAGTTGTACAGGCCGTATTTCGAGGACGGGGACCCGAAGGCCGAGGAGTGGACCCTGGTGATACCGGGTACGCCGGAAACCAGGCTGTCGGTTACGTGGAGTGGATCGAGGCGGTTCCATGTGATCCTGGCCGAGGATTCGCAGGCTTCCGTGGCCCCGCAGCCGGCGCTGTCCGGCGCGCTTCTGGCGTTTCAGGATGCCGAAGAGCCCGCCGACACGATGCCGCTGTATGGGTACAATCGGAAAGTCTATCCGGAGCCCCAGAGGGCGGATTTCAAATTCAATGAAGGGACCACGATCTCTCTGGAGAGGAACATCCCGGATAGCGCCAGGGTGCAGACCGTCGATCAGGTCAAGGTGCCCGCAGGCTGGCTGCGGGAGGATGGCGTCGCCCGCAGCATCCAGCGGGACATCTCGCCGCACAAGTGCATTCGTCGGCTGTGGGCGCCCGTCACACAGGTTTCGACGCCCGCCTTGGGCAACAGCGGGGGCAATTACGTCGACGTGCAGCGGCCTGAGATCGTTCAGGCCCACCCGGCCAACAGACCGCTGACGAATATCGGCGAATTGGGCAGGATCTTCCGCGAGAGCGCGTTCAATCCGATGGTGGAGAACCCGGTTGAGGCCGAGGTTCTCATCGACCTGGCCAATCCGGCCTTCTCGAGGCTGTTCAACTACCTGACCGTGATCGATCCGGTCCAGCGTGCCAAGCCCGACACGGTTGACGAGTTCGAAACGCGCATTATGGGCCGAATCAACATCAATACGGCGCCGGCGTTTGTTCTCGCCCAGTTGCCGTGGCTGGCGTATGCAGGCCCGAACGATGTGAACGCTGTCGGCGGTGCTGCCCAGGCGGGTCCGGGGGGCAATTCCTTCTATAGCAGTGCGACTGCCCTTCAGAGAGGGGGGGAGATTGTCAAGCACCGCGAGCTTCAGGGCCCGTACCGAAGCGTCGGCGATTTGATGCAGGTCGGTGCGCTCCGCACGCTGGCTTTCGACGTAACGGGCAATGGACGCAATGAAACGCCGCGAGGCCCGGATCTGACGCCGGATACGGCCCTGAATGACTTCGAGGAGCGGGACTTGCTCTTCACGCGGATCAGCGATCTGGTGACGGTGCGCAGCGATGTCTTCACCGCCTACATCCTGGTCCGAATCGGAGAGGCTGGACCTCAGAAGCGGCTCGTCGCGATCTTCGACAGGAGCCGAGCCGATTCGGCCGGTGGCAAGGTCCGCATCATCGCCCAGCATCCCGTGCCCGACCCGCGGTAGCGGCTGTCGAGTTCGATCCTTCGACCGGACGCCCGCGGCGCGTTGGGCCCGTCTATTCCTCACTCCCTGTTGAGAACGTGGAGAGTCCGTCGTATAATGGCATTGGTCAATACGGTTGGATGGCTGTTGCGTGTACTCTCCAACCTCCGGCCCGCTGGCAACGTACGAATCCTGAGAACTCATGCAGATACAGACACAGACAAGAACGAAGGTATACACCGTCACCCAGGTGAATTCGCTGGTCAAGGACGTGATGGAGGCCAATCTCCCGTCCTGGCTGACGATCAAGGGCGAAATCACCGACTGGAAACAGCACCAGAGCGGGCACTGCTACTTCAGTCTCAAGGACGAGGGATCGATCCTGCCTTGTGCGATGTGGCGGGGCAATTTCTCGAAGGTGAAGTTCAAGCCCGGAAATGGGCTGGCCGTGCTGGTGACCGGCTCGATCGATCTCTATGTGCCGCAGGGGCGGTACAAACTGATCGTCGATGAGATGATCCCGGCGGGCATGGGGGCCCTGCAACTGGCCTTCGAGCAGATGGTCCGCAAACTCGAAGCCGAGGGGCTCTTCGCCGAGTCGCACAAGAAGCCGATTCCCAAATACCCCCAGCGAATCGGAATCCTCTCGAGCGAGTCCGGGGCGGCGGTACACGACATTGCTGACAGCGTTTACAACCGCTGGCCCTGCACCCGGCTGGCCCTGTACCCGGTTCCGGTCCAGGGGCCGGGGGCGGCCGAGGCGATTGCCGCCGCCATCCGCGACGTCAACCGGCGCAACGACCGGCTCAAGCTGGACGTGCTGATCGTCGGTCGCGGCGGCGGGTCGCTGGAGGACCTGTGGGCCTTCAACGAGGAAGTTCTGGCCCGGGCGATCTTCGAGTCGCAAATCCCGATCATCAGTGCCGTGGGGCACGAGGTCGATGTGACCGTGGCCGACCTGGTGGCGGATGCCCGCGCCTCGACGCCGACCAAGGCGGGCATGGTGGCCGTTCCCAACATGGAGGATGTGCTGTCCGACCTGCTGCACCAGGAGAGGCGGCTGGGCGGCAGCGTTCGCTCCCGATTCGGCCTGTGCTGCGAGTATCTCCAGACGATCCTGGCCAGCGCCGTGTTCCGCAATCCGTTGCTGTCGGTATTGAACCGCGAACAGTACCTGGACGACCTCGGCTGGGACCTGGGCGACGCGATGCGAAAGGTCTTCTTCCAGGCCCAAAAGCAGGTGCAGGATTCTTACGAGCAGGTCTCCCGGCTCGAGCCGCACCGTCTGCTCGGGCGGATGACGGTGGAACTGAACGAGTTGAAAGGCCGCAGCCTCGCCGCGGTGACGCAGGCCCTCACTCGCAAGAACCTGCAAATCACCGCGCAGGAGAACCGCCTGGCCGGGCTGAATCCCAAATCCGTGCTCAACCGAGGCTACAGCATCACCCTCAACAAGCACACCGGCCAAGTGGTCCGAATCGCCGGCGACGTGCAAGTGGACGATCTGCTCGTCACCGAGTTGGCCGGCGAGAAGCGGATCGAGAGCAAAGTCACAGGAATTGATGAAGGATAATGGATGACCGAACGAAAGCCCAAGGACGAGATCACCAAACTGAGCTTCGAACAGGCGATTGGCCAGCTCAAGGAGATTGTGGGCAAGATCGAGCATGGGGAGATCCCGCTGCAGGACAGCCTTGAGCAGTACGAAAAGGGAATGGCCCTGATCAAGCACTGCCGGGGCATTCTGCAGAAGGCGGAGAAACGCATCGAGAAGATCTCCAAGGAAGAGCCGCCCGAGCCGGAGAGGGAAGACGACGCCGAACCGCTGCTGCGCGGGTAGATCGTCCGCGGCCCGCGGTTGTTGCGGCAGCGGTCGCTGGGCGGCCTGGACCCATCTCCCAGCCTCCCGACGTCCACTTCGTCCATGATGTCCATGTCGTCCATGAAACGTCGGCAGCCCTTGCCGAATTTCGGTTGCCAGGGTTCGGCAGGCGGGGCATAATGGCCCCAGCCGTGAAGAGCAGCCGTCCTCGCGGCAGGATGGGCAGAGCGACTCGTTGCGAGCGTGGCGGAACTGGCATACGCGCCAGGTTTAGGTCCTGGTGTCCGTAAGGACGTGGAGGTTCGACTCCTCTCGCTCGCATTGATGTGCAATGGATTGTAGGTTGGAGCAGGAGAAGTCATGAAATGGCGCCTTCTCACAGCGGCTGTCTGCCTCTCGCCGACCCTGTGGCTCTGTTCCTGCACCTCAAGGGCCGTGCGGAACACTCCCTCCAACACGCTGGCGATCCTGGGCGCCTTCGATCAGGAAGTGGCGCTGCTGGAGAAATCGCTGGCTGATCCCCGGTCCCGGGAGATCGAGGGCATCACGTTCGTCTCCGGCCGGGCCGGCGTCAGACCTGTTGTCGTTGCGTGGACGGGGGTCGGCAAGGTCAATGCCGCCATGGTCACGACCCTGCTGATCGAGCACTTCAAGCCGACGCAGGTCCTCTTCACGGGCATTGCCGGCGCGGTCGATCCGAACCTGGAGCCGGGCGATATCGTGATCGCAAGGCAGACCGCCCATCACGACATGGGATCGTACTGGTCCGAAGGCATCGAGCCCGGCGGCGTGAAGAACCGTCTGACGGGAGACACAAACCCGGTCTTCTTCCCGGCCGATCCCAACCTGGTGACCGCTGCCGAACGAGCTGCCCGTGAAACACCGTTCGATCCGATCGCCCATCGCAATGGTCAAAGGCCGCCGCGGGTCGTGGTCGGGACCATCGTCACGGGGGACACGTTCGTGGCGTCCCGGGAGAAGTGTGCGGAGTTGGTCGAGAAGTTCGACGCCGACGCGGTGGAAATGGAGGGGGCCGCCGTGGCGCAGATCTGCTATCAGCGGGGGATCGCGTGCCTGGTCATTCGTAGCATCGCCGACAAGGCCGATGAGAGCGCCGTGGTGGACAAGCAGAAATTCTACGCACTGGCGGCGAAGAACTCGGCGAGACTTGTCGCCGGGACACTGGAGAACCTGGGGGGTACGAGGGGACGGAATGCTGAAGGAATACTTCGAGTTCGAGAGGCATCGGACGAACCTGAAGATTGAGGCGGTGGCCGGGGGCACGACGTTCCTGACCATGGCCTACATCATTTTCGTGAATCCGAACATCCTGAGCGACACAGGGATGGACAAGAATGCCCTGATCGCCGTGACGTGCCTCGTCAGTGCGGTTTCCACGATGGCCGCGGGCCTCTTCGGCAAGGCGCCCATCGCCATGGCCCCCGGGATGGGGCTCAACAGCTTCTTCGCCTACACCCTCGTCGCGCAGGAGCAGGTCAGTTGGCAGACGGCGCTGGGGGCGGTGTTCCTCTCGGGCCTGATCTTTCTCATTCTGACGCTGGTCGGCCTGCGAAGGAAGCTCGTCGAGGCGATTCCGCCGGGCCTGATCGCGGCTATCGCCGTGGGCATCGGCCTGTTCATCGCGATGATCGGGCTGGGCAACCTGGGGCTGGTCCTGCGGGATGAGAAAACGCTGTTCGCGTTCGGCGACGTGACCCAGGCCACCGTCTGGATCGGTCTGCTCGGGCTGGCGGTGATGATCGTGCTGGGATGGCTCCGGGTCACGGGCTCGCTGCTGATCGGCATTTTCGTGGCGACGATCACCGCGGCCCTACTGGGCTACGTGGGCAAGCCCGCGGGCTGGGTGTCGCTGGATTGGCCCGTGGCGAAGATCGCCCTGCACCTCGATATCGCCGGCGCCCTGAAGATCAGCCTCTGGGGCAGCATTTTTACGCTGATGTTCATCGACCTGTTCGACAGCATCGGCACGCTCGTCGCCTGCTGCGAGAAGGCGGGAATGCGGGACGAGCGAGGCCAGATCCGGGGCCTCGACCGCCTGCTCGGGATCGACGCCGTCGCGACGATGGTTGGCGCTGTGCTGGGGACCTCGACGACGACGTCCTACGTGGAATCCGCCGCCGGGATCGAGCAGGGCGGGCGCACGGGCCTGACGTCGGTGGTCACCGGCGTGCTGTTTTTCCTGGCGATGCTCTTTGTCCCGGTGATCGCGATCGTGCCCGGCTACGCCACCGCCCCGGCCCTGATTGTCGTGGGCTACTTCATGATGAAGGAGGCCCGTAAGATCGATTTCCGCAAGGTCGACGAGCTGGTCCCCTCGCTGATGATTGTCGTGATGATCGCCGTGAGCTACCAGATCAGCATGGGCTTGGCGCTGGGATTCGTTTCTTTTGTCGTCTTGAAAATTTTGCTCGGCCGATACAAAGATATTCGTGCGGCGATGTGGCTGATCGCCGGTTTGTCGCTGGCGTTCCTGGCCATCCGCTGGTGGCCCGCGTTGGCGGCGATGTTCCAGGGCGGTGCTCAGGCGGTCTGACCATGTAGAGTGGGGTTTGTCCCACTCTGCTACTCCGTCCATCCTGATCTAATGAGTATGGGTGGCACGGCCAAACTGGTTTGGCTGTGTCCTCCGGGTGGGTAGAATCGGTCGAAAGAGCACAGTCAAACCAGTTTGACCGTGGCACCCCGAACCGATACGGTTGTTCAAGCAACTCACCAGATTAGGGTGGACGGAGCACTACACGAAATGAGAATTGGCAGTATCTTCTGAAGGAGTGACGCAATGGGCAAGATCGGGATCGGCGTGAACATGGAATTCGTGCGGCACGCGGACAAGTCCTTCGAGTGGGGCGTTCGCAAGGCGGCTGAGCTGGGTTACGAGTATGTCGAGCCCATGGTGCACTGGGGTCGCGAACTGCTCAGCGAAGCGGGGTACTTCCACAGCGTTTCGATGCTGGACGACCCGTATCGCATCAAGCGGGCCTGCGAGAAGGCGGGCATCAAGCTTTCAGGGTTGTCGGCCCACACGCCGCTGTGCAAGCCGGAGATCGGCACGGAGTACCTCAAGCAGGCGATCCGCTTCGCCGCCGAGTGCGGGGCGCCGGTGGTGAACACCGACGAAGGCATCAAGCCCGCCTGGACTACCGAGGAGGAGGATCACGTCCTGATGCGATACGCCCTTAAGGAAGCCGCGGCCGTGGCCGAGCCTCGGGGCATCCTGATCGGGATCGAGCCGCACAGCCAGTACAGCCAGACGCCCGAAGGTCTGGACCGCATTCACAAGCTTGTGAAGTCCAAGGCCATCGGCATCAACTTCGACATGGGCAACAGCTACCTTGCCGGCCAGGACCCGCTCAAATGGCTCCGGCACGTCCGTGCCCGGCTCGTGCACCTGCACGCCAAGGACATCTCCATCGAGCAGTCGGACGCCGAGCGGGGCAAGGTCACCGGCACCGCGGTCGGCTGCGCCTGCGGCGACGGCGTCATCGACTGGAAGAAGACGGTTGAGATATGCAAGAGCGCCCCGCGCGACATCGTCCTGAGCGTCGAGTGCGGCACGATCGAGCAAGCCGAGCGGAGCATCGAGCACCTGAAGCAGTTTGTCTGACAGTAGCACGGGCATCCTGCCCGTGAGTAGCATGGGCGTCCCGCCCATGATTGGTAAGGACACTCATGGCCGGGACGGCCGTGCTACTCATGGGCGAGACGCCCATGCTACGAAATGAAGGTGGACTTATGAACAGAATGAGCGTGTTACTTGTCATAGTGGTGATCGGTTTCACTTGCTTCCAGCCGGTGCAGGCTCAGCAGCCTCTCCAACTCACGATGGACACCAACAGCATCTGGGTGCGCGCGGGCGAATCCCCCATTCTCCAGTATCGCTATGGTGATGTCCCCTTCAAGCCGTACGTCAAGGAACTGTACACGCCCGCAGGGCTGAACATTCTGCTCGATGCGCCGCCGGATCATCAGCATCACCATGGTCTGATGTTCGCGGTTGCTGCCGACGGCGTCAATTTCTGGGAGGAGACGCCCACCGCCGGACGGCAGGTGCAGGCGGGGCATCTGATCGCCCTCCTACAGGGCAAGGACGAAGGAGGTCCCGGTGCTGGATTCTGTACCGGGGTGGCTTGGAAGTTCACCTCCGGCAACACGTGCCTGTTCGAGTCGCGTATAATCAAGGTGTGCGAAGTCGACAGACTGGGGGCCACCGTGGTCACCTGGCAGAGTGAACTCGCTGCCTGGAGACCCCAGCGGCCAGTGACTCTCTCGGGATCGCACTACTTTGGACTCGGCATGCGGTTCGTCCGGTCGATGGATGGGGGCGAGTTCTTCAATGCCGACGGCAAGGAAGGAACGATCTTCCGGGGCGAGGAGAGACTGGTGCGTTCCAACTGGTGTGCCTACACCGCCTCCATCGATGGCAAGCCGGTGACGGTGGCGATGCTCGGATACCCCGCCAATCCCCGCCATCCGACGACGTGGTTCACCATGGCCGAGCCTTTCGCGTATCTGTCCGGGACGCTGAATCTCCATGAGGAGCCGCTGATCGTAGAGGTCGGGAAACCACCGCTCCTGTTGCGATACGCGATCGTTGCGTGGGACGGCAAAGTGGGCAAAGATCGCGTCGACGAGGCATATCGATGGTTCACCGATGAATATCCGATGACCTCCGGCGGCTTGATGGCTCTCCCCGAAAGCGATCCGAACAAGTGAATGGACCGAAACGAGCGAAGGATGAAAATGCCATGAAAAAAATCACGAAGAACACACAGGGCAAGATCACGCGGCGGCGGTTCATGCACGGGGCCGGCGCGGTAGCTGGAGTGACATTGGCGGGAATGGCCCAGGGGCCTTTTGTCGGCAGGGCGATGGGCGCCAATGAGCGGCTGGGGATTGGGTTTATTGGCTGCGGGGGGCGGAGCGGGGCGCATTTCCAGGCTCTGCACTGGCTCAAGACGCAGGGGAAGGAGCCCATCGAAATCGTTGCGGCTTGCGACGTGTATCGGCCCCGGCTCAAGCAGCGGGTCGAGGGCTATGGCGGCAAGGCGTACATGGATCATCGCGAGCTGCTGGCCGATCCGGCCGTGGATGTGGTCTGCATCGCTACGCCGGACCATCTGCATGGCTATCAGGCCATCGATGCGCTCAAGGCCGGCAAGCATGTCTACTGCGAGAAGCCCGTGACCCACTGGCGGCAGTTCGAGCTGACCAAGGAACTGGCCCGTGTCGCCCGCGAATCGAAGGGCGTCGTGCAGCTTGGCACGCAGGGGATGGCGGACACCGCCTGGCACCAGATGCGAAAGCTCGTCGAGGATGGCCTGATCGGCAAGCCCATCCATGCCGAGTGCGGATATTTCCGCGTCGGCGACTGGGGCGAGCGGGGCATGCCCATCGACGATCCCAACGCCAAGCCGGGCCCGGACCTCAACTGGGAGGCCTTCTTGGGCGATTCGCCGAAGAAGCCGTTCGACGTGAGCCGGTTCTTCCGGTGGCGGATGTACGAGGACTACGCCGGCGGTCCCTCCACGGACCTGTTCCCGCACAGCCTCACGCCGGTGCTGTACGTGCTGGGCGTCACGATGCCGAGCACCGTCGTCGCCAGCGGCGGCAAGTTCCGCTACCAGGAACGCGAGATCCCGGACACGTTCAATGCGCTGATCGATTATCCTGAAGGCGTCACCGTCGCCGTCCTCGGCACACAGGGCAACGACTACGCCGGCACGGGTTTTCGCGGGGCGCCCGGTCGCATCCCGATCATTCGCGGCTGGGACGGCAGCCTGACCATCCAGGGCAACGAAATCGTCTTCATACCCGCCGAAGGCTCGAACAAGAAGGCCCAGAAGTTCGCCATCGAGCACGGCGAGGATTTCACAGGTTATTGGCGGGATTTCCTGGCCTGCTGCCGGTCCGGCAAGAAAGAAACGCAGAGCCCCATGGACCTGGCGTTTTGCGTCCAAACCGCGATGCAGATGGGTATGCTCGGCCTGACGCAGGGCAAAGTCGCCCGCTTTGATCCTCAGAAGGAACAGATTGCTCTCTGACGCTGTAGAAGAAGGTATGCAGGTACTGAGAAAGGGAGGTTGCCATATGGTTCGTAGAGGAATCTCTATTACATTGACGGCTGTCGCAGTTCTGACGCTTGCATCTGCGGCTCAAACCAATGTCGGTCCGGAGGGCGGACCGATCAGGTTTGGACCTGAGCCGCCATTCGGCCCCGCGCAGCGGCCCACGATCATGCGGGAGTATGCAGAGGTGCTGCGAGCCCGCGCCCACGAAGCCCAGGAACTCGCCGAGCGTCTGTATCGTGAAGCGGAAGGCCTCAACCGACTGGCCGAAGACCAGTCCGGCCCGAGCATGGCAGGCACCATGAGAATGGACCCCGGACACCGGGAGATGACGGAGATTAAGGGCCACATTGAACACCTGCGAAATGAGGCCGTAAGAGCCAAAGCGGAGGGCCGTTTCGACGAGTCGCAGCGTCTCTGGAATGAGTCGCAGGGTATCGAGATAAAGCTGATGCGGGAGCAGCAGATCCGTGAGATGGCCGAAAACCTCGGGCTGATGAAGCAGAAGGCGGCGTTCGTGCGTCAGCAATCGGTGCAGGCCAAGCAGGATGGTCGCCATGAGGAAGCCGGCGAGTTGTGGGAGAAGGCCCAGCAGCTCGACCGGGATGTGCAGGCGGGACTGGAGAAGATCGAGCGGTTCAAAATCGAGTCGCAGATCAAGGACCGGCAATTGATGGCCGAGCGGGCGAGAAAGCAGGGTGGTGACAGAAAGACCCTGGTCCTGCCCAAGGAACGGGTCAAGATCGCTCCCAAGGGTTCACCGCAAGATGCGGAGTTGATCCGAGTGGTGGAAGAACTCAAAGGGGAGGTCAAACAGCTTCGTCGAGAGATGGAAGAGATGAAATCGCGTTCGGGCGAGTCCAAGCCGATGTGAGCCGTCCGGCCGTACACCGCCGAATCCGCCTGCAAGAGGGGACGTAAGAGGGACTGCGCCATAAAAAGTGCCGCCTCGTTATGGGGGGAAACCCCTTTTTTGACTTCACAATCGGCCCAAATAGCAGGATAGTGACAAAAAACAGCCCTGGGGGATTACCTGCTTTACCGTTTTTCAACGATAATGGTCTCGTGGACTGTCTTGTGATTGTCGTGGTATTTGGGCAGGTGTGGGCTGATGAATCTTGATCCCCGAGTAATGAAGGATTGGCAGATTGCCGAGGCGGCCGAGGAACGCATGAAGCCGATTCAGCGGCTCGCCGACGAGTTGGGTCTGCGCGATGACGAGTTGATCCCCTACGGGAACAGGCTCGCGAAGGTGGATTACCAGAAGGTTTTGACCCGACTTGGCGACGGTCCCACCGCCAAATACGTCGACGTGACCGCGATCACGCCGACGCCGCTGGGCGAGGGCAAGACGACCACGACCATCGGCCTGATCCAGGGCCTCGGCCGGCTTGGCAAGCGGGTCTGCGGGGCCATTCGCCAGCCGAGCAGCGCCCCGACGTTCAACATCAAGGGCTCCGCGGCCGGCGGCGGCCTGGCCCAGTGCGTGCCGCTGACGCCCATCTCGATCCGCCTGACCGGCGACCTCGACTGTGTGACCAACGCCCACAACCTGGCGATGGTTGCCCTGACCGCTCGGATGCAGCACGAGCGGAACTACGACGACATCCGGCTGGCCAAGAGCAACCTCAAACGACTCGACATCGACCCGGACCGCGTCCAGATCGGCTGGGTGATGGATTTCTGTGCCCAGTCTCTTCGAAGCATCCGCATCGGACTGGGCGAGAAGATGGACGGCTTCGAGATGGATTCGGGCTTCCGGATGACCGTCGCCAGCGAAGTCATGGCGATTCTGGCGGTCGCCCGGGACCTGAAGGACCTGCGGGAGCGGATCGCCCGCATGGTCGTGGCCTACAGCCGAAGCGGCAAAGAGGTCACCACGGCCGATCTCGAGGTCGATGGCGCCATGACCGCCTGGCTGCTCGACGCCATCAATCCCAACCTCGTGCAGACCATCGAAGGCCAGCCCGTATTCATTCACACGGGACCCTTCGCCAATATCGCGATCGGGCAAAGCTCGATCATCGCCGACCGGCTCGGCACGAAACTGGCCGATTACCACATCACCGAGAGCGGCTTCGCCTCGGACATCGGGTACGAGAAGTTCTGGAACCTCAAGTGCCGCATGTCGGGCCTGAAGCCCGACGCGGTCGTCATCGTGGCGACGATCCGCGCCCTCAAGACGCACGGCGGCGGCCCGCCCGTCAAGCCGGGAGTGCCGCTCGATCAAGCGTATACCAGCGAGAATCTCGCCCTCGTCGAGAAGGGGTGCGAGAACCTCCTGGCCCACATTGACATCGTCAGGAAGAGCGGCGTACGGCCGGTCGTCTGCCTGAACCGGTTCAAGACCGACACCGATGCGGAGATCGCGATCGTCCGGCGGATCGCCCAGGCAGGCGGCGCCAGGGCGGTGACATCCGACCACTGGCTCCGGGGCGGCGAAGGCGCC
>Ga0209347_1003807_pt1 | contig 16813 bp, 14 predicted proteins | sample AutmiccommuBRH23_FD_187382 | JGI IMG/M metagenome (GOLD analysis project Ga0209347, IMG submission 187382) | Deep subsurface microbial communities from Mt. Terri, Switzerland - Autotrophic microbial communities BRH/23 (SPAdes) (version 2) | ecosystem: Environmental > Aquatic > Deep subsurface >...
CCCGGCAGCCTCCCCGACCCCGGCTCTACCGACCCCGCAGCCTTCCCGATCCCGTAGCCTTCCCGATCCCTTCGTCCCGCCGCAGCGAGGGACCATCCGTGAACAAGCGCGTCACCTTCAAGAGCCAGTGGCTGCCCTACGCCCTGCTGGCGCCGCAGCTGGCGATCACGCTGGTGTTCTTCATCTGGCCGGCCAGCCAGGCGCTGTACCAGTCGGTGCTGCGCCAGGATGCCTTCGGGTTGCGGACCGAGTTCGTCGGCCTCGAGAACTTCGCGGCACTGCTCGCCGACCCGCTGTACCTGGAGAGCTTCCACGTCACCATCGCCTTCAGCGTCGGCGTGGCCGCGGTGTCGATGTCGGCGTCGCTGCTGCTGGCGGTGATGGCCGACCGGGTGATCAAGGGGGCGACCGCCTACAAGACGCTGCTGATCTGGCCCTATGCGGTTGCCCCGGCGGTGGCCGGGGTGCTGTGGTTCTTCATGTTCAACCCGACGATCGGCATCAACGCCTGGATCCTGCGCACGCTGTTCGGCTACGACTGGAACCACACGCTGGACGGCGGCGACGCGATGATCCTGGTGGTGGTTGCAGCCGCCTGGAAGCAGGTCAGCTACAACTTCCTGTTCTTCCTGGCCGGGCTGCAGGCGATCCCGCGCTCGCTGATCGAGGCCGCGGCCATCGACGGCGCCTCGCCGACCAAGCGGTTCTGGACCATCGTCTTTCCGCTGCTCAGCCCGACCACCTTCTTCCTGCTGGTCGTCAACGTGGTGTACGCCTTCTTCGACACCTTCGGCATCATCCACGCGACGACATCGGGCGGCCCGGCCAATTCGACCACGACGCTGGTCTACAAGGTCTACGCCGACGGCTTCGTCGGCCTCGACCTCGGCGGCTCGGCGGCGCAGTCGGTGATCCTGATGGCCATCGTGGTGGCGCTGACCGTGGTGCAGTTCCGCTACATCGAGCGGAGGGTGGAGTACTGATGGTCGAGAACCGTCCCTGGCTCAACCTGATCTCGCACGTCGTGCTGCTGCTCGGCGTCGCCGTCGTGGTGTTCCCGCTCTGGGTCACCGTGGTGTCGTCCACCCACCGCGGCATCGACCTGATGTCGGCGCCGATCCCGATGTGGTTCGGCGACCAGTTCCTGGCGAACTACACCCGCATGCTGACCGCCGGCATGGACAGCGTGGCCGGCCAGCCGCTCGGCCTGATGCTGTTCAACAGCCTGGTGATGGCGCTGACCATCGCGCTCGGCAAGATCGCGATCTCGCTGACCGCCGCCTTCGCCATCTGCTATTTCCGCTTCCCGCTGCGGATGACCTGCTTCTGGATCATCTTCATCACCCTGATGCTGCCGGTCGAGGTGCGCATCCTGCCGACCTACGAGGTGGTGGCCAACGTGCTGACGCCGCTGCGCAAGCTGCTCGGCCTGTTCGGCTACGAGGCGGACGAGGTGGTGCTGCTCGGGATGACGATCGACCTCAACCTCAGCATGCTGGACAGCTACACCGGCCTGACCCTGCCGCTGATCGCCTCGGCCACCGCCACCTTCCTGTTCCGGCAATTCTTCCTGACCGTGCCGGACGAACTGACCGAGGCGGCGCGCATCGACGGCGCCGGGCCGATGAAGTTCTTCCGCGACATCCTGCTACCGCTGTCGCGCACCAACATCGCAGCGCTGTTCGTGATCCTCTTCATCTATGGCTGGAACCAGTACCTCTGGCCGCTGCTGATCACCACCAAGCCGGAATACGTCACCATCGTCATGGGCATCCAGCGCATGGTGAACGTGGCCGACACCGAGCCGCAGTGGCATCTGGTGATGACGGCCACCGTCCTGGCCATGCTGCCGCCGGTGATCATCGTCGTGGCCATGCAGCGGCTGTTCGTCAAAGGCCTCGTGGAAACCGAGAAATAGGGGCGCGCCGGATGGCGGAACTGCAGATTTCGGGGGTCGAGAAGGTCTACCCGAACGGCTTCAAGGCGATCCACGGCGTCGACCTGGAGGTCGCCGACGGCGAGTTCATCGTGCTGGTCGGCCCGTCCGGCTGCGGCAAGTCCACGCTGCTGCGGATGATCGCGGGGCTGGAGACGGTGAGCGCCGGCACCATCCGCATCGGCGACCGCGTGGTGAACGAGCTGGAACCGGCCGACCGGGACATCGCCATGGTGTTCCAGAACTACGCGCTGTACCCGCACATGTCGGTCTACCAGAACATGGCCTACGGGTTGCGCAACCGCGGCTTCCCGAAGGCGGCGATCGAGGAGCGGGTGCAGAAGGCGGCCGGCATCCTGCAGCTCGGCGGCCTGCTCGACCGCCGGCCGCGGCAGCTGTCGGGCGGCCAGCGCCAGCGCGTGGCGATGGGCCGGGCGATCGTGCGCGAGCCGTCCGCCTTCCTGTTCGACGAGCCGCTGTCCAACCTCGACGCCAAGCTGCGGGTGCAGATGCGGGTCGAGATCAAGCAGCTGCAGCGCCGGCTCGGCACCACCAGCGTCTACGTCACCCACGACCAGATCGAGGCCATGACCATGGCCGACCGGCTGGTGGTGATGAACGCCGGCGTGGCGGAGCAGATCGGCTCGCCGATCGATCTCTACGACCGCCCGAGCACGGTGTTCGTCGGCGGCTTCATCGGCTCGCCGGCGATGAACTTCCTGCCCGGCCGGGTCGAGCCCGACGGTCGCCATCTGGAGCTGGCGGGCGGGCTGCGCCTGGCGCTGCCGGCGGAAGGCCGCCACGCCGATCCCGGCCGGCTGGTGACGGTCGGCGTGCGCCCCGAGCACCTGGTGCCCACCGGCGACACCGCCTCGCCGCTGCGCATCGAGGTCAAGCTTGTCGAGCATCTCGGCGCCGACACCATCGTCTACGGCACCTGCTCGGCGATCGACGCGGCCGAGGGCAGCGGGCTGATGACGTTGCGCCTGAACGGCCACCACCTGCCGGCCATGGGCGAGATGATCGGGCTCGGTGCCGATCCGGCCGACCTGCACCTGTTCGACGCGGCGACCGGCAAGCGGATCTGACGGCAGAAGTCAGCGCCGCCAGAAATCCGGGTCGAGCATCACCAGCACCGTCAGCAGCTCCAGCCGGCCGAGCAGCATGGCGATCGACAGGATCCATTTGGCGCTGTCCGGCAGCGGCGCGAAGGTGCCGGCCGGCCCGGCGATCGAGCCGAGCGCCGGGCCGACATTGGTCACGGAGGTGGCGGCCGAGGAGAAGGCGGTGACCAGGTCGACCCCGGTGGCGGTGAGGGCGACCGTGGTCAGCGCCGTCACCGCCCCGACCAGCAGCACGAAGCTCATGACGCTTTGCACCACCTCCGAACCGACCGGGCGGCCCTGGTAGACCTGCGCCACCACGCGGTGCGGCCGGATCAGCTCCTGGGTGGTGATGCGGAAGCGCCGGATCAGCACCTGCCAGCGGAAGATCTTGATGCCGCCAGTGGTCGAGCCGGTGCAGCCGCCGCAGAAGGTCAGCATCAGCGCCATCGCGGCGGCCAGCGGCCCCCACAGCTGCCAGTCGTAGGAGGCGTAGCCGGTGGTGGTGATGATCGAGGTCACCGTGAACAGGCCGTGCCGGATCGACTCGACGATGCCGTGGCCGTTCTGCGTCGCGGTCATCGCCAGCAATGCGCCGCCGACTGCGACGACGCCCAGCATTGGCGGGATCTGGCTCCACGGCACGAACCCCGAGGTGCCGCGCAGCAGCTGCACGTAGAGCAGGAACGGGGCCGCCCCGGCCAGCATGAAGACGATGGACACCCACTGCACCGCCGGCGGAAAGCCGCCGAGCGAGGTGTCGCGGGTCGAGAAGCCGGCGGTCGACACCGTGGTCATGGCGTGGTTGAGGGCGTCGAAGCCGCCCATCCCGGCCACCCCGTAGGCGATCGCGCACAGGACGGTGATCCCGAGATACACGCTGATCAGCCAGGTCGCGAGTTCGCGCGGCCGGGCCAGGATCTTGTCCGAGGTGTCGGAGGATTCCCGGCTCATCAGCTGCATGCCGCCGACCCGCAGCAGCGGCAGCACCGCGACCGCCATCATGACGATGCCGATGCCGCCGACCCACTGCAGCATCGAGCGCCACAGCAGCACCCCCGGCGGCAGGCCGTCGAGGCCGACGATCACCGTCCCGCCGGTGGCGGTGAGGCCGCTCACCGCCTCGAAATAGGCGTCGGTCAGCGACAGGTTCGGCACGGTCCACATGAACGGCAGCGATGCCACCAGCGGCAGCACGAACCACAGGCCGGAGGTCAGCAGGTAGGCCTCGCGCAGCCCGAGTTTGAGCGGCGCGCCGCGCGACGCGATGACCGCGGTGATGCCCAGGAATGCCGGGATCGCGACGCACGGAATGTATTCCGGCGCGTGGCTGGCGCCGAGCGCCCACTCCACCAGCGCCGGGATCGCCATGCTGGCGGCCAGGACGAGAACCAGTATGCCGCCGATGAACACGACGGGGCGAAATGCCGGCATCCCCCCTCCCTTCGGCGGAACCGAGAACCCCGCGGATGCGTTGCGCGTCGCGGGTCAGTCGAGCGGTAAGTTGTCCCGAACCCACATACGGCACAAGGGCATCCATGACCGTCGACCAGACCGCCATTCTCGTCGTGCTCGTCGCCGTGGTCGGCCTGTTCGTGTGGGGACGGCTGCGCGTCGACGTGATCGCCCTGATGGCGCTGATGACCTGCGTCGCCCTGGGTGTGGTGCCGGCGGGCGAGGCGTTCGCCGGCTTCGGGCATCCGGCGGTGGTCACCGTCGCCGCGGTGCTCGGGCTGTCGTCCGCCCTCAACCGCTCCGGCATCATCGACCTGATCGCGGTCCGGATCAGCCGGCTGACCGACAATCAGCTGGTGCAGAGCGGTGCCCTGTGCGGCCTCGGCGGCGTGCTCTCCGGCTTCATGAACAACGTCGGCGCGCTCGCCATGCTGATGCCGGTGGCGCTGTCGATGGCGCGGCGCGGCGGCTACCGCTCCGGCATGGTGCTGATGCCGCTGGCCTTCGCCACCATCCTTGGCGGCATGACCACGCTGATCGGCACGCCGCCGAACCTCCTGGTGTCCGGCTATCGGCGGCAGGCCGGGGGCGAGCCCTTCGGGCTGTTCGACTTCGCCTGGGTCGGGGTGCCGCTGGCGGTTGCCGGCATCGCGTTCGTGGCGCTGGTCGGCTGGCGGCTGCTGCCGGTGCGCGGCCGGGCCGGCGGCGACGACGGGCGACCCTTCGACGTCGCCGCCTACCTGACCGAGCTGCGGGTACCGGAGGGCTCTCCGGTGATCGGCAAGCGGCTGAGCGACATTCTCGGCGAGTTGGAGGATCCGCCCGCCATCGACGCCATGGTGCGCAGCTGGAACCAGGTGGTCCGGCGGCTGAATCACGCGGTGCTGCAGCAGGGCGACGTGTTGATCGCCCAGGGCGAGACCGAGGCGATCCAGGCGCTGGTGGCGCGCGGATTCGAGCTGGTCGCCGCCAAGGGCCTGGAGCGCGAGGACGGCGGTCCCGTCGAGGAGGACGCGCTGGCGCTGATGGAGGTGGTGGTGCCGCCGCGCTCCTGGATCGAGGGCCGGACGGCCGCCGCCATCGACCTGCGCGCCCGCTTCGGCCTGAACCTGCTGGCGATCGCCCGCTCCGGCGCGCCGCTCGACCGCCGGCTGCGCGACCAGCGCTTCGCCGCCGGCGACGTATTGCTGCTGCAGGGCGAGCGCGACGGCCTGGCCGATGCCGTGCGCGCCATCGGCTGCCTGCCGCTGGCCGAGCGGCGGATTGCGCTGACCCCGGGCAAGGCGCTGGTGCCGGTGGCGCTGTTCGCCGCCGCCGTCGCGGTCACCGCCTTCGGCCTGGTACCGGCCGCGGTCGCCCTGGTCGGTGCCCTGCTCGGCGTCGTGCTGACCCGGACCAGCACTGCGCGCGAGGTCTACGACGCCATCGACTGGCAGGTGATCGTGCTGCTGGCGGCGATGATCCCGGTGGGCGGCGCGCTGGAGACCACCGGGGCGGCGAAGCTGGTGGCGGAGTGGGTCGTCGCGGTGTCGGGCGATCTGCCGCCACGGGTGGTCCTGGCCCTGCTGCTGGTGCTGACGATGACACTGTCGGACGTCATGAACAACGCCGCCACCGCGGTGGTCATGGCACCGATCTCGATCGCGGTGGCGATGGCGATCGGCGTCGACCCGGATCCGATGCTGATCGCCGTGGCGATCGGCGCCTCGGCCGCCTTCCTCACCCCGATCGGCCACCAGAACAACCTGCTGGTCATGGGCCCGGGCGGCTATCGCTTCGGCGACTACTGGCGCATGGGGCTGCCGCTCGAGGTGATCCTGACCGTGCTCGCCGTCTGGCTGATCCCGATCGCCTGGCCGTTCTGATCCCGTCTAGTCCGGGAGCCAGCGCACCTCCGGCCAGGCGGGGTCGACCTCCTCGACGAGGCCGCGGTCGAGGCGGCAGCGGGCCTCGCCGACGGTGACGCCGACGCGGCGGCCGCCCCGGTGCACCGGCGTGCCGAGATAGACCGCCGAGGAGGTCCAGCCGCAGTACCGCGCCAGGCCCGGGTTGCCGCCGGTGATCCGCAGCAGCGTGCCGTCCTCCCCGAGCCACACCCCGTCCTCGCCGCCGAACTCGACGCGGGTGCCGGACAGGATGCGGAAGGCCGGGAGCGGCGGCCGGGCGGCCTCCAGGACGGCGCGGGCGCTGCCGGCTGCCAGCAGCGCCAGCCCCTCGAACGGCTGGATGGCATTGTGCAGCACCGCCACCCCGGCGCCACCGCCCGGCAGGAGCAGCAGCGCGCGGCCACGGTCGTTGCGGCGCAGCACCCGGGCGGTCTCGGCGAGGCCGACCGCGCCCGGCGCCACCGCGATCAGCCCCGCATCGATCTCCGGGTTGCCGCCGATCACCGCCGCGACCGCCGCCTCCGGCGTCTCGCCCGCCTCCAGGCGGCGCAGGGCGGCGAGGTTGAGCGGGGCCCCGTCGGTCCCCGCGGTGTTCGGCAGCCGGTGGCCGGTCACCAAGCCGGCGGCGCTGCCGGGCAGGAACTGGATCAGCGGCTCCGGCCGGTCGGGGCCGCTGGAGATCAGGGCGGCGACGGCGGCGGCCTCGGCGGCTGCCAGCAGCCCGCGTCGCTGCAGCGACGCCCGCAGCGCCGCGCCGCCGCCGTCCTGGGTCTCGGCGTCGATCAGCGCGCCCTCGGGGCCGAGCGCGCGGAATACGGCGAAGCCGCGGATCTCGCCCGAACCGACCGCCTCGACGGCGGCGAGCCCCGCGAGGATCGCGCGGCCGGCATCGGCTCCGAAGGCGGCGATGCCGATGGTCATGAAGCGATCCTCCCGATGCGGCCGTTGCGCCCCGCCGCACGATATGCGGCGGCCGCCGCCGCGGGCAAGCGCATGCGAGCGTGATCGACAAGGCCGGATCGCGGCCCTTTGTCATGCCGGCTGCTCGGGTGCACTGGAGTAGTGTCGCGGACTTCGCCGGAAATCGATGCCGATCGGATCGTCAACCCTTCGCGGCATCGGGCCGGCTGTCGAAACCCTGTTTGTGAAGGTGACGTGGCTTGGACGACGCGAACGACGAGTATGTCTACGACGAGGCGACCGGCGAATGGCGCCCCGCCGCGGAGATGGCGGCGCCCGGCGGCAGCGCTCGGGCCGTGGTCCGCGATGCCGCCGGAAATGTCCTCGCCGACGGCGACTCGGTCGCCTTGATAAAGGACCTGAAGGTGAAGGGCGCCAATCAGACCCTGAAGCAGGGCACGGTCATCAAGTCGATCCGGCTGACGGACAACGACCAGGAGATCGACTGCCGCCACGAGACGATCAAGGGTCTGGTCCTGCGCACGGAGTTCGTGCGCAAACGCTGACGTGCCGCGAGTGTCACCGGCGGCTTGTGCCTTCGATACGCTAATGCATACATTAATGTCGGCATTGTCGGTCGTATCGGAGGACATCGTGACGACGGAACCGGACGGCGGGGCGGCACGGCAGGCGCTCGAGGGCCTGCGGGTGATCGACATCGCGAATTTCCTGGCGGCGCCGATCACCTCGATGTTCCTGGCCGACTTCGGCGCCGACGTGATCAAGGTCGAGCGGCCGGGCAGCGGCGACGAATCGCGGTTCTGGGGCGAGTCGAAGAACGGCGTCGGCCTCTACTACAAGGTGGTGAACCGCAACAAGAAGTCGGTCACCGCGGACCTGCGCACGCCGCTCGGCGTCGAGATCGTCAAGCGCCTTGTCGCCGACGCCGACGTCATCTGCGAGAACTACCGCCCCGGCACGCTGGAGCGCTGGGGCCTCGGCTACGACGTGCTGGCGAAGATCAACCCCGGCCTGATCATGCTCAAGGTCTCGGGCTTCGGGCAGACCGGCCCGATGTCGTCGCGTCCCGGCTTCGGCACCCTGGCCGAGGCCTTCGCCGGCTTCGCCTACATCAACGGTTTTCCGGACGGGCCGCCGATCCTGCCGTCCTTCGCGCTGGCCGATTCCACGGTCGGGCTGATGGGCGCCTACCTGGTGATGGTGGCGCTGAAGGCGCGCGAGGTGAACGGCGGCAAGGGGCAGGTCATCGACCTGGCACTGTACGAGCCGCTGTTCACCCTGCTCGGCCCGCAGGCGGTGAACTACGACCAGCTGGGCAAGGTCCAGGAGCGCAACGGCAGCCTGCATTCCTTCGCGGCACCGCGGAACTGCTACCGCACCCGCGACGGCAAGTTCGTGGCCATCGCCGGCGTCTCGCAGAGCACCTTCGAGCGCATGTGCACCGCTCTCGGCGTGCCGGAGATCCCGAAGGATCCGCGCTTCGCCGACAACCGGCTGCGGGTGAAGAACAACAAGGAGCTCGATCCGCCGCTGCAGGATGCCATCGCGACCTTCACGCTCGACGAAATCATGGAGACCTTCACCGCGGTCGGCGCCGCGGCGGCCCCGGTCAACAACATCGCCCAGCTGTTCGAGGACCCGCAGCTGCAGGCCCGCGACAACATCGTCACCATCCAGGACGACGACCTGGGCGGCCCGCTGCGCTTCCAGAACGTCGCCGGCAAGCTGTCGGCGACGCCCGGCGAGATCCGTCATGCCGGCCCGCGCCTCGGCCAGCACAACGCCGAGATCCTGGTCGGGCAACTGGGCTTCACGGCCGACGAGCTCGCCGCCGCCGGCATCGCCGTCGAGCAGGCGGGGGACGCGCCATGCTGAACCTTCCGGAGCGGGTCACCGTCGTCGACGTCGCGTCGCGCGACGGCCTGCAGAGCTTCCACCGCTGGGTCGACACCGACATCAAGGTGCGCATGGTCGACCGGCTCACCGAGGCCGGCTTCGCGGTGGTCGAGGTCACCAACTTCGCGCATCCGCGGGTGATCCCGCATCTGAAGGACGCCGAGGCGGTGATGGAACGGATCACCCGCAAGCCTGGCGTGGTCTACCGGGCGCAGGCCCCCAACGCCCGCGGCGCGGAGCGCGCCGTGGCGGCGAAGGCCGGCGAGATCCTGGGCCTGATCACCGCCAGCGCCGCCTACAACGCCAAGAACCAGAACATGACGCTGGAGCAGGGGCTGGAGTCGGCGGTCGCCACCTTCCGCATCGCCGACGCCGCCGGGATCCCGTTCGTGATGGCGGTCGGCATGGCGCTGTTCTGCCCCTATGAGGGCGTGATCCCGCAGGACCACGTGCTGCGGCTGATCGACCGCCTGCGCGACGGCGGCATCCGCCGCTACTACCTGGCGGGCTCCCTCGGCATGGAGGATCCGCGCCACGTGCATTCGCTGATCCGCCGCACGCTGGAGCGCCACCCGGACATCGAGGTCGGCTTCCACGTCCACGGCATGGCCGGCTGGGGCACCGCCAACATCCTGGCCGCCCTGGACGCCGGCGCCAGCTTCATCGAGGGCAGCATCTGCGGTATCGGCGGCGGCATCGCCACGCCGACCAGCATGGGCTCGGTCGGCAACCTCGCGACCGAGGACATCGTCCACATGCTGAACGCCACCGGCATCGACACCGGCCTGGAAACCGATGCCGTCCTGGCCGCGGCGCGCGACATCGCCGCCATGCTCGACATCGTTCCGCAGAGCTACATCTCGGTCTGCGGCACCCGCCGGGATATCCTGCGCGCCGGCGCCACCCATGGCCGCGAGCATCCGGCCGCGGGATAGCGCGATGCGACGGTGGCAGGAGGCGGGGCGATGACCGGAATGCCGGCGGTGGCGGCGGCCGAGGAACGCGCCGGCTCGTCCGTCGACCTCGTCTACCGGTCGCTGCGCCGGCAGATCATGGACAACAGCCTGCCGCCGAACACCCAGCTGCTGGAGCAGGCCCTGGTCGCCAGCTTCGGGGTCAGCCGCACGCCGGTGCGCGAGGCACTGGTCCGGCTGGAGGGCGAGGGCCTGCTGCAGATCATCCCGCGCCACGGTGCGCGCATCCTGCCGCTGTCGCTCGCCGACATGCGGGAGATCTACGAGATCCTGGCGAGCCTGGAGCCGACGGCGGCCGAGATCGTCACCCGCCGCGGGCTCACCGCCGAGGAACTGTCGGCGTTCGACGCCGCCTGCGACCGCATGCAGGCGGCCCTCGACCGCGACGACCTCGCCGGCTGGGCGGCGGCCGACGACGACTACCATCACCACCTGCTCGACATCTGCGGCAACCGCCGGCTGCGCGACTTCGTGCGCATCTGCTTCGACCAGTCGCGGCGCGCCAAGTTCTTGACCATGCGGCTGCGCGACACCAAGCCCTACCGCTCGGTCGAGGAGCACCGCCAGGTCGTCGCGGCGATGCGCGAGGGCAATGCCGAACTGGCGCACGCGATCTATCGCCGGCACCGAGAGCGTGCCCGCGACGAGCAGCTCGGCCTGCTCAACCGCTTCGGAATCACCCAGGCCTGAGCGCCGATCCTGAAGGAGCCCCCGGATGTCCCTCGTCAACCTCGGCCGCGACGGCCGCGTGCTGGTGCTCGAGATGAACCGGCCGGAGCGCGGCAACCGAGTCACCGCCGACATGGGCCGCGAGCTGGTCGAGGCCCTGGAGGCCGCCCGCCGCGACCCCGGCGTCGCCGCCTGCGTGCTGACCGGTGCCGCGGACGCCTTCTGCCTCGGCGGCGACTACGACAGCGCCGGACCGGTGGTGACTGAGCGGCTGGAGTTCGCCCGCGCCTTCATCGACGCGACGCAGGCCATGCACCGGCTCGGCAAGCCGCTGGTGGCGGCGGTCAACGGCAACGCCCATGCCGGCGGCTTCACCCTGGTGCTGAGCGCCGACCTCGCGGTGGCGGCCGAGGGCATCACCCTCGGCCTGCCGGAGGCGGCGCACGGCCTGTTCCCGATCATCGCGCTGGCGGTGGTGCGCGATCAGCTGCCGAAGAAGGTGCTGTTCGACATCGTCTACCGGGCCCGGCTGCTGAGTGCGGCCGAGGCCCGAGACCTGCACCTGGTCAACGAGATCGTGGCCGCCGGCGAGGTCCTGGCGCGCGCGGTGGCGCTGGCCGAGCAGGCGGCCGCCTACAACCCGGCGATCGTCATGCTCGGCCGCGATCTGTACTACAGCCAGCGCGGCATGAGCCCGACCGAGGCGCTGGAGCAGTCGCGCTTCGCGCTCGCTGCGGCGCTGGGCGCGCGCGACCAGGGCTAGGGGCGATCACGGAAGATCCAACAACGGTCTTCCCCTGCCATGCGGTCTTGAGCGACCTTGGATTCGGTCCGCGCGGCGCCACCATACCACCGGCGGTTCCGGATGATGGCCAGGCCGACGTTTCGGAGGACTGCCGCATGACGTTTGCTGGAAAGAACATCCTGGTGCTCGGCGGCAGCCGCGGCATCGGCGCCGCCATCGTCCGCCGTTTCGCGTCGGAAGGCGGGACGGTGGTCTTCACCTATGCCGGCTCGAAGGACGCGGCCATGGCGCTCGCCGCCGAGACCTCGTCGCGGGCAGTCCAATCGGATGCCGCCGACAGGGACGCGGTCGTCGCCGTGGTGCGCGAGCAAGGTCCGCTGAACGTCCTGGTCGTCAGTGCCGGCAGCCTGGTCCTGGGCGACCCGCTGCAGCTCGACCCCGACGCGGTCGACCGGATGATCGACGTCAATGTCCGTGCGCCCTACCACGCCGCTGTCGAGGCGGCGCGGCGCATGCCCGACGGCGGCCGGATCATCGTGGTCGGCTCGGTCAACGCCGACCGCATGCCGTTCGCCGGCTGTGCCGCCTACGCCCTCACCAAATCTGCGCTGCAGGGAATGGCCCGGGGTCTGGCGCGCGATTTCGGGGAACGCGGGATCACCGTCAACATCATCCAGCCCGGGCCGACCGCGACCGACATGAATCCCGAGGACGGGCCGATGAGCGGCCTCATGCACAGCTTCATGGCGATCAAGCGCCACGGCCGGCCCGAGGAGATCGCCGGACTCGCCGCGTACCTGGCCGGCCCGGAGGCCAGCTTCGTCACCGGCGCGATGCACACCATCGACGGCGGGTTCGGAGCCTAGCTGCCGGGCGCACGTGTCCATTCCGTCGCCGCCCGCTGCCGCCTGCGCAGGCAATCCGTCCCAATCTCGCCATGCCCGGCGCGCAATCCCGCGCTCGCGCGTTGGCACGGCCGCTGCAATGCTGTGGGCGCGGCCGACCCGTCCCGGCCGGCACCCCGCCCGGAGAACTCCCATGCGACTGATCGGCGTCGACGTCGGCGGCACCTTCACCGACATGGTGTTCACCGACACCGCAACCGGTGCCACCGCCATCCACAAGGTGCCGACCACGCCGGACGATCCGTCGCGCGGGGTGATCGCCGGCGCGCTGGAGCTGTGCCAGCGGGCCGGGGTGGAGGCCGCCAGCATCGACCGGCTGATGCACGGCACCACCATCGCCACCAACGCCGTGCTCGAATACGACGGCGTGACGGTCGGCATGATCACCACCGAGGGCTACCGCGACATCCTCCACATCGGCCGCCACCAGCGGCCGCAGCACTACTCGATCATGCAGGAGATCCCCTGGCAGGACCGGCCGCTGGTGCGCCGCCGGCACCGCAAGACCGTCGCCGAGCGGCTGGTGCCGCCGCGCGGCGAGGTGCTGGTGCCGCTGGACGAGGACGGCGTGCGCCGGGCGGCGCGCGAGCTGCGTGACGAGGGCGTGCAGGCGATCGCCGTCTGCTTCCTGTTCTCCTACCTGAACCCGGCGCACGAGGAGCGGGCGCGGGCGATCGTCGCCGAGGAGTGCCCTGGCTGCTTCGTCACCACCTCGGCATCGGTGGCGCCGCAGTTCCGCGAGTTCGAGCGCTTCACGACGGCGGCCATGAACGCCTTCATCGGCCCGAAGGTGCGCGACTACGTCGACCGGCTGGAGCGCGGCATGCGCGACGGCGGGCTGGCGGCGGCGACCCTGCACGTTATGGGCTCGAACGGCGGTGCGGCCACCGCGCAGATGGTGGCCGAGCGGCCGATCCTCACGCTGCTGTCGGGGCCGGCGGCCGGGGTGCTCGGCGGGGCGTGGAGCGGCGCGCTGTCGGGCCACGGCGACCTGATCACCTTCGACGTCGGCGGCACCTCGGCCGACATCGGCATCGTCGTCGGCGGCGGCTTCGCCGAGGCGACGGCGCGCGACACCTGGATCGGCGGCTACCCGGTGCTGGCGCCGATGATCGACATCCACACCATCGGCGCCGGCGGCGGCTCGATCGCCGCGGTCGACGCCGGCGGCGGCTTCCGGGTCGGGCCGCGCAGCGCCGGGGCGCGGCCGGGACCGGCCGCCTACGGCCATGGCGGCGAGCGGCCGACGGTGACCGACGCGCATGTCGTGCTCGGCCGGCTCGACCCCGGCGGCTTCCTCGGCGGGGCGATGACCCTCGACGCCGCCGCCGCCGGGCGGGTGATCGCCGGCCTCGCGGCACAGGTCGGCATGAGCCCGCAGGACACCGCCGCCGGGGTGCTGACCATCATCAATGCCAACATGGCGAACGCCATCCGCTCGCGCACCGTGCAGAAGGGCCTCGACCCGCGGTCCTTCGCGCTGGTCGCCTTCGGCGGCGCCGGGCCGCTGCACGCCACCGACGTCGCCGAGCTGCTCGGCATCCGCACCGTGCTGGTGCCGACCTGGCCGGGCATCACCTCGGCGGTCGGGCTGCTGACCGGCGACCTGAAATACGATGCAGTGCGCACCGAGTTCCAGGTGACCGGCAGCTTCGACCTCGCCCGGCTGAACGCCGACCTCGCCGACATGCGCGCACAGCTCGCGGCGCAGCTCGACGCCGACCGGGTCGATGCCGCCACCGTGCGGTTCCGCCGCGCCGGCGACCTGCGCTATGTCGGCCAGGGCTACGAGCTGCGGGTGGCACTGCCCGACGGCGAACTCGACGCGGCGGCCCTGGACGCGGTGCTGGCCGAGTTCGCCCGGGCGCATGCGGCCGAGTACGGCCACGCCTTCCCCGGCAACCCGGTGGAGATCGTCAACATCCGCACCACCGCCGTCGGCGAGGTCGCCAAGATCGCGCCGCCGGAGTTCCCGGGCGGGGCGAGCCTGGCGGCGGCGACGCTGCGCCGCGCCGAGGCATGGTTCGCGGTCGATGGCGTGGTGCGCGCCCTCGACACCGCGATCCTCGACCGCCTCGCTTTGCCGCTCGGCGTCGAGGTGGCCGGCCCGGCGATCATCCTGCAGACCGACACCACCACGGTGGTGCCGCCCGGCTGGACCGCGCGCGCCGACGCCGGCGGCAACCTGGTGCTCAGCAAGGGAGAGCCGTCATGATCGCACCGGCAGAGCGGACCGCCGTCGATCCGGTCACCGTGGCGGTGATCCAGGGGGCGCTGGAGAACATCGCGGTGGAGATGGGCTACCGGCTGATGCGGATGTCGTATTCCTCGATCATCCGCGAGTCGGAGGATTTCGGCGCCGGCTTGGTCGACGCCCGTGGCCGCGGCCTCGCGGAATCGGCGCAGTCGACGCCGCTGCAGTCCGGGCCGATCCCCGGCTATGTGCAGGGCATCAACCGCATCATGGCGGCGCGCGGCGAGACCGTGCGGCCGGGTGATGTGATCATGCACAACGACGCCTATTCAGGCGCCAGCCACGGCCCGGACGTCGCCTTCATGGTGCCTGTCTTTCACGGCGACCGCTTGGTCGCCTGGGCCGGCACCACCGCCCACCACCTCGACATCGGCGCGCTGACCCCCGGCAGCTGCGGCATCGTCGACGCCATCGACGCCTATGCCGAGGGCCTGCAGTTCAAGGCCATCAAGGTCTACGACCAGGGCCGCAAGGTCGAGCCGGTCTGGCACATCCTGCGCGACAACATCCGGGTCTCCGACCTGGTGGTCGGCGACATGGAGGCGCAGATCGCCGCCGCGCGGATCGGTGCCAAGCGCTTCGAGGAGCTGGTCGAGCGCTACGGTATCGACACCCTGGAAGCCGCCTGTGAGGCCGCCATGGACCACGCCGAGCGGCTGATGCGCGGCGCCATCGCCCGGCTGCCGGACGGCGACTATTCGGCCACCACCTACATCGACGGCTTCCTCGACTCGCAGGAGGCCCGCAAGAAGGAACTGCCGATCTGCGTGACGCTGCGGGTACGCGGCGACGAGATCGAGGTCGACCTGACCGGCACGGCACCCCAGGTCGACGACGCGCCGATCAACATGCCGCTGGTTGGCACCGCCGACATCGCGATCTGGCTGACCATCCGCTCGGTGCTGCTCGATACCGCGGTGCACGGCCACATCCCGGTCAACGACGGGCTGACCCGGCCGATCCGGATCGTCGCCCCCAAGGGCTGCCTCGCCAACCCGGTGTTCCCGGCGCCGACCATCGCCCGCTTCTGCCCGGGCAACCAACTCGCCGACACGGTGATGAAGGCGCTGGCCCAGGCGGCGCCGCACAGCGTGTCGGCCGGCATCGGCAACCTCAAGGTGATCGCCTTCTCCGGGCTGCAGGACGGCCGGCACTGGGTGCACATGGAGATCTTCGAGGGCAGCTACGGCGGCCGCCACGGCCGCGACGGCATGGACGCCGTCGACACCCTCTACGCCAACACCCGCAACAACCCGATCGAGGACATCGAGACCCACCTGCCGCTGCGGGTGCGGCGCTACGAGCTGCGCGAGCAGGCGGTGGGGGCCGGGCAGTGGCGCGGCGGCCTGGGATCGGTGCGCGAGTTCGAGTACCTGGTCGACGGCGGCGCCTCGGTCGAGGGCGAGGGCCACGGCTTCGCGCCCTGGGGCTTCGACGGCGGCGCGCCCGGCAAGCCGGCCGAGCTCCGCCTGGAGACGCCGTCCGGAGCGGTGCGCGAGCTGCCCTCGAAGGTGCCCTACATGCGGATCGCCAGGGGCGACCGCTTCCGCTGCGTCGGCCCGGCCGGCGGCGGCTACGGCGACCCGATGCAGCGCGAGCCGCAGGCGGTGCTGGGGGACGTGCTCGACGGCCTGATCACGGCTGAGGCGGCGGCGCGCGAGTATGGCGTGGTGATCGAGGGTGGGCGGGTGGATCTTGCGGCTACGGGCGTGCGGCGAGGGGGCGCGTAGCCTCGGGCGCGGCCGCTGCTTCATCCGGCCCTTCGTGGCCGCGCGTTGCGCGAAGGGCACCTCACCGCCCGACGGTACAGACCGGCCATCCCACCCCGCCGTCATTCCGGACGGACGCGCCGCCCCGGCGCGGCCGAGCCGGAACCCACGGTGCGACGGGCACAGTCAGCTGCGAGCACGGCGCGCCGGGTGGGTTCCGGCTCTGCGCGACTTCGTCGCTCCGGAGGATGTGAAGGAATCGGCGTTCGGGCCCGGCCGTTCGCGCCGCAGCTGATTTTTAGGCAGGGTGCCCCCCGGAGGGATCCTCATTCGGCCGGCAGTCAGGCCGGCTCCTGCCTC
>Ga0209347_1003808_pt1 | contig 16809 bp, 8 predicted proteins | sample AutmiccommuBRH23_FD_187382 | JGI IMG/M metagenome (GOLD analysis project Ga0209347, IMG submission 187382) | Deep subsurface microbial communities from Mt. Terri, Switzerland - Autotrophic microbial communities BRH/23 (SPAdes) (version 2) | ecosystem: Environmental > Aquatic > Deep subsurface >...
GATCCTGGTCCGCTACGAGAAGCGCAAGGATACCTATATGGCCTTGCTGCATATGGCCGCAGCAATCATCGCTTTCCGAAAGGTAGGCGTTATTTACGGATAAGATCTAAGACTTATGACGGACTGGAAAGTCCGTCCGCCTATAGGGGATTGGAAAATGGCGGGTTGGAAAACCCGCCCTCCTTTAGGCCGCCCTCCGTTGACTTTCCAGGCCGCCTGGAAGCAAAGGTCAAAACTTTCTGCGCCATTCCGCGGGTGCTCGCCTTTCTCAAGGATTACATCGTCTTTGCCGAGAAGGACGAGGAGCTGAACAAATACATCCTGCGCCAGCACCAGACCGGCGCGGTGGAGGCGACCGTCGGCCGGGCCCTCGATCCCCGGTGCACCCGGGGGCTGGTCTGGCACACCCAGGGCAGCGGCAAGACCTTTACCATGATCAAGGCGGCAGAAAAGCTTTTCCGCGCGCCTGAAGCGGACAAGCCCACCATCCTTTTGATGATCGACCGCAATGAGCTGGAAGACCAGATGCTCAAGAACCTGGCGGCGCTCGGACTGGGCAACCTGGAGCACGCCGGCAGTATCGCCCGGCTCAACCGGTTGCTGAAGGACGACTACCGGGGTATCATCGTGACGATGATCCACAAGTTCCGCGACATGCCGGCGGATCTCAACACGCGCGCAAACATCTATGTCCTCATCGACGAAGCCCACCGCACCACCGGCGGCGATCTCGGCAACTTCCTCATGGCCGGCCTGCCCAACGCCACCTTTCTGGGTTTTACCGGCACCCCGGTGGACAAGACCATCTATGGCAAGGGCACCTTCAAGACCTTCGGCTGCGAGGACGATCAGGGCTACCTGCACAAGTATTCCATTGCCGACAGCATCGAGGACGGCACCACCCTGCCGCTCTACTATCAGCTTGCGCCAAATGAAATGCTCGTGCCCCACGAGACGCTGGATGCGGAATTTCTTTCCCTCGCCGAAGCCGAGGGCGTGGCCGACATTGAGGAGCTGAACAAGATCCTCGAGCGGGCGGTAAACCTGAAAAATTTCCTCAAGGGCAAGGACCGGATCCAAAAGGTGGCGCAGTTTGTCGCCGGGCACTACCGCGAGAATGTCGAGCCGCTCGGCTACAAGGCCTTTCTCGTCGGCGTGGACCGCGAAGCCTGCGCCCACTACAAGCACGCCCTCGATCAATTCCTGCCACCCGAGTATTCCGAGGTCGTCTACACCGGCAGCAACAACGACTCGGACCTGCTGAAAGAATTCCACCTCGACCCCAAGAAGGAGCGGCAGATCCGCAAAAGTTTCGGCAAGCTCGATCAGCAGCCGAAGCTCCTCATCGTCACCGAGAAACTGCTCACCGGCTTTGACGCGCCCGTGCTCTACGCCATGTATCTCGACAAGCCGATGCGCGACCATACCCTGCTGCAGGCCATTGCCCGGGTGAACCGCCCCTACGAGAACGAGGCCCGGGAGATGATCAAGCCCCATGGTTTTGTTCTGGATTTCATTGGCATTTTCGACAAGCTGGAAAAAGCCCTGGCCTTCGACAGCGACGAGATCAACGCCATCGTCAAAGATCTCAAACTCCTGAAGGTGCTCTTCAAAAACAAGATGGAGGGGAAGGCGCCGGAATATCTGGGCCTGATCGAGCGAAATTTCGACGACAAGGACGTCGATACCCTCATCGAACACTTCCGCGATCCCGAACGGCGCAAGGAGTTCTTCAAGGAATACAAGGAGATCGAGATGCTCTACGAGATCATCTCGCCGGACGCCTTCCTGCGGCCGTTCATCGGCGACTACGGCACGTTGGCGGCCATCTATGCCGTTGTCCGCAAGGCCTACGCCAGGCGAGTCATGGTGGACCGGGACTTCCAGAGAAAGACGAACGAGTTGGTGCAGCGGCATATCGGAACCAGCTATATCCTGCCCGTTGCGGACGCTCTGGAATTTAACGAGGATACCGTGAGGTATATCGTCGACAAAAAGGGGGGCGACAACAGCAAGGTTATTAACCTGGTCAAAAGCATCGAGAAGGCGGCGGAAGAGCAGAGTGACGATCCCTATCTGATTGCCATGGCCGAACGCGCCCGTGTTGTTCAGCAGGCATTTGAAGATCGGCAGTCCACTACGGCTGAAACGCTGGCCAGGCTGCTTCGCGAGGTGGAGACGAACGAGGCCCGCAAAAAGGAACAGGCCGCCAAGGGAATCGACGGTCTGACGTTCTTCGTTTACCGCATGCTCGATGATGCCGGGATCGGGAACGCCGAGGCTGTCAGCCGCGGGATCCGTGCGGCATTTGTCGAAACGCCGAACTGGAAAAACAGCGACAGCCAGTTTAGGGAGCTGCGCAAGAAGGTTGCGTTCGCCATCTTTGCGGAATGTGACGACCTCGATCAGGTCACCGCATTGGTCAATGCTCTTTTCCGGATACTGGAAAAGGCGGACAGGAATTAACTCATGGACAACCCTGCCGCCAAGAAAGCATTTAAAGACCGGGTTCATTATTGGGCAAAAAAGCTTGATGTGAATGTCGTCTGGCTCGGGGTGCGGCCGATGCGCAACAAATGGGCCTCGTGTTCCACTTCCGGCCACCTGAACTTCAACGCCGATCTGCTCGATCTGAAAACCGAGCTGTGGGACTATGTCATCGTCCACGAACTGCTGCACTTCTTTGTTCCAAACCATGGAAAACTATGGAAGATCCTGATGCGTGCCCATCTGGGCGATTATGAGGTTTGTGAAGCAGAGTTAAAGAAGATAGCGCATAACAAGCGCTGATGCGATTTATTGTGCTTTTGTAGACTAATGTATACAAAACCGAACGGTCAATCTTCGGCGCATCGTATTCAGGAACACTCAAAAGTTTGTTTTTCCGACACAATCTATTTATCTGAGGGATGAATCCTGGCCAATACTCCTTGGCATACAACTTGCCTTATTGGTGCCGGGGTGCTTGGATAACATAGTAATCCGACAATTCGAATTCACTAACGAAGCCGGTACTGTCACCGAAGGATTTGAGTCGTCAGGCAATTCTTTGGATCTACTCCTTTCCCCCCCCATTTGCATATCTTACGATGCCATTCCTTAGACATTTATCGTTATGAAAACAGAAGTATAAAACCCTGTCGGAAACCGCCGGGGGCGTTATTTTCATTCACAAATCAGGGACGAAATTCCTGGAAATGAATGGCCGGGTTAGGCTATGCGTCAATAATATCGATCGGTTCAATCCCAGAGCTTGCCATGAAGTCTTTGTTTACCATGAAGTTGCTCCTCAATGTTATCCTGGTTCTGGTCACGTTCCTGTGCGGTTATATCGAACCGGCTTACCTCTCGTTCCAGGCACCCACACCCGGAAAGGTCATTCCCCTCACCATCCGGACCGATCAGCCATTTGATTTTGACCAGGAAAAAGCACTGGGCGGGAAAAAAGCCCTGGCGCTCTCCCGTTATATCCCCTTGTATACCTATCGGCCCGACAGCGTTCAGAGTGCCCGGAAAAAGATCGAAAGCCTGGTTGAAAAAATCGAGGCTGCCGGACACAAAGGCGATAAAAAAGAAAGGGATGATGAAGACCTGCGTGAATACGTGAAGGAAGCGTTTCATCTGCAGCTCTCGCCCCTGCAGATGATTACCCTGGTCCACTATGAAAATCCATCCCAGTTGTTCATGGGGATTCTGACAATTCAGGAATCGATACTGCAATCGCGCATTGTCGGCAATCCCGGGCCCTTGAAGGATAAACCGGCCATCGAGGTGCTCTACCCGGCGCCGTCCGGCATCGTGACCTATCCCTCCGAAGAGGTGTTAACCCTTGACGAGGCGTGGACCAGCCTTGAGGCGAACGTCGCGCAGGTTTACTGGCAGGTCGATCGTAAGGTGCTGGACGCGGCCCTGCCGATCTTCCGGAGCACACTGGTGCCGAACCTGGAGTACGATTCCACGGAAAACAACCGCCGCATCGAGGAGATCATCCAGCGCTATCCATCCCGGGTCGTTCACTATAAACCCGGCGATGTGCTGGTTCCGATCCGAAAGACGCTCCTTGAGGAAGATGTGCTTCTGCTGACGGCCTACCTGGAACGCAAATTCGAGCATTTCCCGGGCGCCGCGCTCTGGAACCTCTTTTTTATCGCGGGGTGCGTGGTCATTTACAACCTGGTCCTGACACGGATCATCGCCGCCGGCCGCCGCCGGAAACTCCCGTATGAGCTCCTTCTTAAAATTCTGATTCTGACGATTCCATTGATGAAGGCCGGGCTGATCTGGACCGCCATTCCCGTATTCGGGCTTCCGGTTTGTGTCCTCCCCCTCCTCCTGGTCCTGTTGAATCCGGACCGGATCCCGGCCATCTGGACCGCCATTGCCGGCGCCATACTGATCGCGTTTCTGACGACCAGGACCTTTGAGCTTTTCAGCTTTATCCTGCTGGGCGGCGCGGTGGCGGTGTTAACTTCCGCCGATCTCCAAAAAAGGGTCCAGATCTTCAGGCCGGCCCTGGCGGTGGGTGTTTTCAACCTCTGCTTTGTTCTGGCCTTTGGCCTGGAAGGGACCGCCTTGAAACCGGCTTTCGGCGATTTTGTCCGGGCCGATTCCTCCCTGGTCCACATTATGGATTCCGCCGTGTTCCACTTCATGGGGTGGGGATTTCTGGGAGGAATCCTGGCCGGCCCCCTGGCGCTCCTCCTCCTTCCGCTGCTCGAAATCAACTGGCAGACCGCCTCAACCTTCAAGCTCAACCGGTACATGGATCTGCAGCACCCGCTCCTGCGCGACCTGCTCACCAAAACACCCGGTACGTATCAGCATTCCATGACCGTGGCCTACCTGGCCCAGGCCGCGGGTGACGCCATCGGCGCCAATACCACCTTATTGCGGATCGGCGCGTATTACCATGATATCGGTAAAATTCTGCAGCCCAGAATGTTCATCGAAAACCAGTTCAATGGCAAAAACGGCCATGATGAGATTCCGCCGGCCCAAAGCACGAAAATCATCATTAATCATGTGATCCAGGGGATGAAGATCAGCCGGGAAAACGGTCTCCCGGAAATGGTGGTCGATCTGATCCCCCAGCATCATGGCACCCAGCTCGTCGAGTATTTTTACCACAAAGCCGGGAGGAACAACGGCGCGGGCAATTTTCGGGAAGAAAATTTCCGGTATCCCGGCCCCAGGCCGCAAAGCGTTGAAGCCGCCATCCTGATGATCGTCGATGCCGTGGAAGCCGCCTCCCGGACCATCAACGAACCGACGCGGGAGAAAATCGACGGCCTGATCCGCATGATCACGGAAAAAAGAATCGCGGATGGCCAGTTTGATGAATGTGATATATCCGTCCGGGATCTGTACAAGATCCGCCAGGCCATCATTAAAGCGCTGGAAGGCTCGTTTCACAGCCGGGTGGCCTATCCCTGGCAGCACAGCAAAACCCTCCCCACTACCCTTAAAAATCCCGACACGCATGAATTCGTGGAAATTTACCTTCAGGAGTGAAGGCAAAGTAAAAAGTCCAATATCTGCGTTGCGCTGCATCCCTCGTCATTCCACGTACAGCCAGGTACGCTGCATTTCTCTGGATTTGCGCGCCTTGATCTTGAACTTTTTACTTTGCCATCCTAAACCCGACTTTTTACGAGTTCACTATGAGTAAAGCACTATCGATTACCGGTCGAGCGGCGCGGCTATTACGATATCCTGTTCCAGCCAGTGCTTCAGCAGGTTAAAGCCGGTGGCGAGGAGCGTCGGCCCTAGAAAAATCCCGATAACACCCCACGTGAGCATCCCGCCGATAACGCCCATGAAGATCAGCGCCAGCGGCAGCCCGCACCCCTGGCTGATCAGGTAGGGTTTAATGAAATTATCGATGACATTGATAAAAATTCCCCAGACTACCGTAAAGATAGCCCACGCAGTGGCGTCCTGATGACCGAGCCATATGGCCACCGGGATCCAGATCAAGCCGGTACCGATTTGCAGCAGGGCCGTAAACAGGCAAAAGAAACTCAACAGCACCCATCCGGGAACACCGGCCAGCCAGAACCCGAAACCGCTCAATACCGCCTGAATCACCGCCGTGCCGATGACGCCCAGGGATACACTTTTAATGGTCCTGGCCGCCGCATCGAGCGATTCGAGTCCTTCGGCACCCCCCAGGCGCATGGTGAATTTCCGGGTATAGTCCGCAAGCACTTCGCCATTGCGGTAAAGGAGCATGGAAATTAACAGCACCAGAAGAAACTGGAGCAGAACGAGTCCGAGCCGGGCGCCCTGTGCCAGCAGCCAGGTGGCCGCCTTTCGGATCTGCGGCCTTATCCGTTCAACGAAACCGTGCATATTGGTGCTCGCTTCCCGCCAGGCGCTCTCCAGACGGCCGCTCACGAGGGGAATGCTGCTGATCCAGGCCGGCGGATTCTCCGGCAGCTCGGTCCCTGACACGTCTTGAAAGAGATTGACGGCGGAACTGATGTTCTCCTGTAATGAAATGGTCAGTATCGCCACCGGCCCCACAAGCACCAGCGCCAAGCCGAGGGTCATGATCGCGGTGGCCAGCTTCGGCCGGGACCCGACCCGTTTCCTTAACCGCCGGTAGAGGGGCCAGGTCGCCACGACAATGATGGCGGACCAGAGGATTGCGCCAAAGAACGGCAGGAGGATTTTCAGGCAGGCGATGAAAATCACCGCCAGAACGGCAAGAACAATGATGGTTTCAAGATGGAGTTGACCTTTCTCCGTCATCTTCCCCTCTCCCAAATGAGATGGTCCCGTAAAAAGTCAAATAATAGAAAATGGTTATCTGCTTCGCTCCAGTAGAATCGGTTTTGTCTTTACCCTTTTTGTCTTTACCCCCCTTTGGAAAAGGGGGGCAAGGGGGGATTTGGGTTGCAATTCCGCTAAATCCCCCTAAATCCCCCTTTCAAAAGGGGGACTTTGGACCGAGGTTCACAAAAAGAATCCATTCACTGGAGCGAAGCAGATAACCAGATAATAGAATTATAATTCGATTTGGGACCCCCGCCAGATGAGGGAGCGGTTTGGATGACAACTCGAACCCCATGTTCCCTCGAAGTCCAACTTCTGCGTTGCGCGTCATCCTTTTTCACAGCGGCGTACATCAAGTGCGCTTCATCAGAAGATCCTTCAATTTAAATATACGGATTTGCACTGTTTTGTTTTACTAATAACGCCTGAATAGACCTGCACCGCGTATTTAGAAAAATTATTTTCCATGAAAGCCCACAATTCGGTCATCCGACAGCGACAAACTAATCGTCTTTTTTGACAATCTACCTCCGCGCTTTATCTGTTTGTAGTGGGCTCGTCGAATTAGAACCGCTCCTTCAGTGGCACGGTAATGTTCCGGCGAAATCAGGCCGGTGAAATTCCCTGGCATGCTTCAGCGTTTAACGTCAACCGTATCAGGGCGGATCATGAGGGTCCGCAAATGGAGGTATTTATGAAAAGAAGCATCACCGCACTGGCTCTCTGCATGTTGTTTTTCGCCTCCTTCACCGGTGGGCCGCCGGCCCACGCATCCGATGGGGTTATCCCCGCCGTCGTGGATTTGAACCCCGGAAGCCTTAACCTGAACTCAAGGGGCGATCTGGTCACCGCCTATATCGAACTTCCCGAATCCTTTAATGTGGCCGACATCAATACCGGCGCGGTGGTTCTGCGGGTGAACGGAAATGAAATCGGAGCCGAACCAAACCCGACTAAAATTGGCGACTACGACGAGGACGGCATTCCCGATCTGATGGTCAAGTTTGACCGCCAGTTTCTGCAGTCCTACCTGTTCCTGGGCGACCAGACGCTGACGGTCGCCGGAGAACTGACCGGCGTCGGCACGTTTAAAGGAACCGATACGATAAACGTGATCCTGCCCGGCAGGAATCATCTGGAATTCACTATTCTGCAGACCTCGGACGTGCATAACCACGCCAGCGGCTATGGGCCGTTCATCGATTACACCCCGCTCACCCTGGGCGACGACGGCATCCGGGGGGGATTTGCCCGGCTGGCCACCCTGATCGGCATGGTCCGGCAGGAGCAGGCAGCGGCCGGCGTTCCCACCCTTTTGTTTGATTCCGGGGACTTCTTCATGGGAACCGCCTATGATCTGACCGCCGACAACCCGATCATTCTCCAGTTTTTCAAGGCCATGGGTTATGACGCGGTTACCCTCGGCAACCATGAATTCGACTGGGGCGCGCAGGGGCTGGCGCTTCTGATGGGGAACGGGCTGGCAAACGGTTTTTCGGTACCGATCCTTGCCTCAAACATGAACTCAAACGGTTCGGCTCTTGACTATCTTCCTTCCGGCACGATTATCGACAAGAAGATAACCACACTGCCGAACGGCATCAAAATCGGACTCCTCGGCCTGGTGGGACCCGATTCGGATGAAAAAGCGCCGGCCGCCTATCCGGTCACCTTCAATCATAACATTGAGTTCATTCAGAATTGCGTAAACGATCTGCGGAACAATGATGAAGTCGACCTGGTGGTGGTCCTGTCCCACGGCGGCGTGGAAAACAACGGCTCCGGCGATGACGCCGACCTGGCCGAAAAGGTGAGTGGCATCGACATCATTGCCTCGGGACACTTCCATACGGCCACCCATGAGGCGATCGTGTCCGGCGGTTCCAACACCATCATCTTCTCCCCCGGTGAATATGGTGAATTTTTGAGCCGGCTCGATGTCATCTACAGCCCGGACCTGGACCGTGTGGTGGGGTTTGAGATGAACCTGCTGGAAGCGGACGATACCGTGCCGGGAAACCCGGCGGTCCAGGCGATGGTGGAATCGTACCACGCCGGAATCAACGCGTCGCTCACAGCCGCCGGGCTGCCGCAGCTGGGCGACCCGATTTCCAGCACCAGCTTCGACCTGGAACTTTCCGCTTTTCAGGTGACCGGACTTGGCAGCCTGTGTGCGGACGCAGTACGAAATGTGGCCAATGCGGTGGCGCCGTTTAATTTTCCGGGAAGCCCCATCGAGATCGGTATTGTGCCGAGCGGAGTGATCCGTGATCCGATCCTGGCGGGAAATACCGGCATGATCTCCTTCATGGATACCTACAATGCCCTGCCCCTGGGAATTTCCCCTTACCAGACCGTTCCTCCCGGCTATCCCCTGATGCATGCCTACCTGAACGGGACGGAAATCTATACGATTTGCGAGATCGGGCTGTCGCTTTCCCGGATGATCGGGTCGGATTATTACCTGAACTTCTCGGGGATCAAGATCGATTATGACCCGTCAAAGGCAATGAACTTCCAGGGTGTCCAGGCGGTCTACCTCTATTCACCGGACGACCCGCTCTGCACGGGCACCCCGACCATGATCAATCCGTTTGACCCGGACCGGCTCTATCACATTGCCGTCGATTTCTACGCCCTGCAGATGCTCAACGTGGTCACCGGGTACGGATTCCCCCTTGTCCCGAAGAAGGCGGATGGAACGGCACTTACACCGGGAGATTATGCCTATTACCGCATCGATGCGACACCCGCTCCCGGCGTAACGGAACTCAAGGAATGGATGGCCCTGCTCAACTACCTCCCGGGATTCGTTGGCGGCATCCCCGACGTGATCTATGGCCCGAGCGGTGCGGTGATGGGCAGGGTTAACTACGTGGCCGCGCCTTAATATTGATGGCTTTGTAAAAAGTCCAACTTCTGCGTTGCGCTTCACCCTCGTCAATGAGGCGTACGACAAGTACGCCTCATTCCTCGGGATTGCGCGCCTTGCCAACTTTATAAGATTTGGTGGAGCTTTTTACTTTGCCATCAAAAACCGACTTTTTACGAGTTCATCAATATCCACTCTTTAAAAGGCGTCCCTCTTTTCGTGCGAGAGGAGGGACGCCCTTTCTATAATCTGGTTACCTGGAAAACTCCAGTGGGCGGGTTTCAAACCCGCCCGATTCCTTCCTGGGCAAGGAGGTAACTCGATTTACTGGAGCGAACCGGATAACCAGATTCTATAATAACGATCAATCCTCAATTTACGTGATAACGATAGAACGTTATTTGACAAAGGTGATGACGCCTGTAATTTTCTAGTTGGATAAAGCCAAACCAATCGAAAGATTGGGACGGAAAGTCACGGATCTCGTTCGAGATGGCCGGACTGCCAGTTTCAAAGGCAGTTCGGCTTTTTTTGTTTGTCAAAGTCCGGCGCCGGTACGCAAAACGACTGTTTACACGAACGATTCTCGGGCAAGTGATGCGCATCGCGGAAACACATGATTCTCATCCAGTATACGACAACGAAAAGGGGGGCGGACATGGAAACGAATGAGAATTCGAGAAAGGCGGGATCTCCGGAATTAACCGGACGAGAGGCGTTGACCCAGCGTGCTGATTTCTCGGAAGTTATAAAGCGGTCGAAGCGGAGCGGGAGATACAGGATTTTATTTATTTTCATAGTTCTGGCCATCTGCCTGTCCCTGTTTTCGACGGGATGGGACCCGCCCGCATTGGCCGAAGTGCCCGCCGAGGTGACCGCGACCAATCCGGGGGATACCGACCCGATAGACGACGCGATGGTATTCCGGGACGATGAACTGCTCCTGAATGAAGTTCAAAACATGGTGATCTCATTTCGTGTGGATGCTCCGTTGAGTGATGACCTGCAACAATGGAAATATGAAGATGGGTATTATATTTTCGACCCTCAGAACCTGGAGGACCCCAAGCCGGTCAGCGCGGGGGCGGCGGGCCGGATCGGCGATCCCGGTCATGATCATCTTGTCCTTGCCATGATGACCCCCGACGGGAAAACCCGTGTCAGACTCCATGATCCCCTGGCCGGTGTTTCCGCCCCTCCCTTGCACGAGATTGTGCTGAGGGGAGCGGCGAGCATTACCACCCCCGACCACCGTTATCTCGACGTGGCTGTCGGCGATCTCGATAATTTTGTCGACGAAAACGGTTATTATCATGAGGAGATCATCGTGGTGCGCTCAGCCCTTTACGGCATCGCCGGTGAAGCGGTGATGGTCGATGTCCTCGACTATAATTTCAATATTCTCGCCTCTTACGATTTTGCCGGTGCTTACCGGGATGTCGCGGTAACCCTCGGCGATTTCAACAACGACCATAAGAAGGAAATCGCCATTGCCATGGTCCTGCCGGCGGCAAGCGGCAATTTCTTCGTTGTAAAAACCGGGAAACTGACCGAAGCAGCGGGGCAGTACGCCCTGGTGTTCAACTCCACCTCGGCGAACCTGATCAGGGACGGGTACACGGTCGATATCACCTGCGGGGATTTCCGCGGAAAAGGAGAACAGCATATCATCGCCTCCGGGGGGGCAAGTTTTTATGTCTTTATGACCGATGCGGCATTGAACCTGGTCCTGAAACATACCCAGGCAACCGATTTGACCTCCTCCGGAGACCTAAGGACCAAGGTGCGACTGGTCCCGGGACTGTTTAAATTCGACGCGCCGAACGGCTACGACGTCAACCGGCGGCAGCTCGCTGCGGTCGCCATGCGGCGGACCACGGCAAAACTCTGGCTGCAGTTCGAAATTTTCGACATGAACGATACGTATCAGCTCGTGACGGCAGGTCCGACCAGTGTCAATCTCGATACAGCCAGCCGGGACTACAAGGAATTTGAAGTCTCGGCGGCCGCCGGCAATTTTGTCGGCCATGGCCAGAACGGGGACGCGACCTCTCCAGTCATGCAACTTGCCGTGGATGGGATGGGCTATATCGACGAGCAGAATAACAATAACGTCTGGGTGAAAGATGTCTGGAAAGTATCACCCGATTTGAAAACCGTCACCGAGACCGGGTATTTTGGCGGCATCTATCATTCGAGTTACTTCTATACCAGTCACCTGGCGCTTGCTATCGACGCGGACGGCGATTCCTGGCGTCTCGGGCCGCCGGTCCAGGTCGTGATGGACGGGGTCGTCAAGATGGAGGGGACTATCCAGGAGCCGCCGAAACATGTCGATTACCTGCCGGTCGATCCGGCCCATCCCGAAGGGGAATGGGAAGTGTTCAACATCGGCGGATATGATGAATTCAACGTGGAAATGTCTTATACAGACGGGTCTTCCCTGAAATCGACGACCACCACCACAAAAAGCTATGACATCGGGGGGGCCGCAAGCCTGGAAGCCAATGCCGAATTCAAGGGGGGAATCCCCGTGATCTGCAAAGGGAAAGCGGATGCATATGGTAAATTGAAGGCGAGCTATCAGTACGAGCACTCCACGGCCGATATCGACCCGTATTATTACAGCAAGGACGCGAAAGTCACCCGGGAGACCAACCGGGCTGACAATGTCGGCGGGCGTATCCAGCATGTCGACGCCTGGATGTACCCCATTTACGGGTACGAGAACCCTGATCCCGAAAATCCTTGCGGATGGTACCAGGTGATTATCCCGGGAACGCCGGAAACGGATCAACCGTTTTCCGGAAGCGGATTCAACTGGGACGAATACCAACCCTTTCATGAAAATCACAACATCCTTTCCTATCCCGATTATACGAAATACGTGACCTGGGATCCGGCCCTCGATCCGGACACCAACCCGATCCCGGTCTGGCCGGATGACGTCGGGGCCTATTACGACCCGGTCGATGACACCAAGTACCAGGATCTCCTGAATAAAAGTTACATGGGGCCGTTTATTTACGACGGGAACAAGGAGACGCTTGAACTGACATTCACCGAGACGTCGAGCCACACGGACGTAACAAAGCATATGAACACCTTTACGGAAAAGGCGGAGATCGCAGTCAAAACGACCGCCAAGGTCAAGGTCCCCCTGATCGGACAGGCGAAGATGAACATCATGGGGGATGTGAGTTTCAACAGCAAACAAAGCTGGGGAAAAACCACGGTCGGCACGCAGGAAAGTTCGGGGTCGAAAGGATTGACGATCACCAAGCCGCAGGCCCCGGAAGACAATAAAGCCTACGGGTTCAAGTCCGCGGTCTACATCGACGAGGGGGGGACATTCAAGGTCGCCCATTCGGTCGATCCCCTCGCATCCGACCGCTCCAGGAACTGGTGGATTTCCCAGTACGGCACAAAAGCGGACCCGGCGCTGAATCTCCCGTTCCGCTACACGCACCACGAGCCCTACGGAGAATACCGGGTCGAATACTGGACAGTGAGCGAGGATTTCGACCGGAATTACATGCGGGGTTTTCTGCTCCGGGAAAGTGAACCGAACCCGGTCGGCGGCGAGAACGAACTCCTCCCCGGGCCGATTTATGATGGTGAGGTTGTTTTACTCTGCGCGAGAATTTACAACTACAGCCTTTACCAGGATACCGGCCCGTTTGACGTAAAGTTCTATTACGGATTATGGGACAGTCACGCCGGGCAACTGGTCCCCGGCCATACCTGGGAGACGAAACCGGAGATGACCGTAAGGGTCGATAACCTGAACGGCACCACGGTCCAGGACGGGACATCGATGATGGAGGTCCGTGTCCCCTGGAATACGACAGGGCTGAGCCAGGTCGCGCAGTCCTATTACGGGTACCGCTTCATGGTGACGCTCGACGAGGAAAATGAAGTGAACGAAATCCATGAAGGATGGACCGATGCCGAGCGCACCGAAATCATGCCGGCCGGGAACAATGTGGGGACCTTCCCCTGGGGAAATGTTGTCCCGGTGGCGGGCGCGGTAACGCAGACCGCGGATGTGCCTCTCCAGGATCTCCCCGACTGGGCCCGGAAGCTGATGGCGGAAAACCCTTCCGCGCGTATCGTCTTCAGCCCGGAGGGGAATCATGACGAGGATGTAAACCTTTCCGGGGATGCCTTGAGCATCGGCGCGGGGGAGGAATTCAAATCCGGCGGCGCGATCCTTGTCAAAAAGGGCCAGAAAGTCGAACTGCGGACGCACATCCGGACGGAGAGCCACCATGAGCACAACTTCCTTGTGATCCTATACGACGGTCACCCGGATAAAAAAGGAAAGATCATCGGGATGCGGTCCGCCAGGGGCCTGCCGGAGGGCGATTCCTACATCCGGGCGATCTGGACACCGGATACGGAAGGAAAACACGATATCTGGGCGCATGTCATCGGCGATCTCCGCTACGCCGACCGGCAGAATGCCTGGGATTCGTTGAGGGTGGTTGTTACGCCGCCGCAGGCGGGGGGCCGCAAGTAAGGATAGTCGACAATAAAAAAGAATAAAAGAAGAACCATGCCGGACAAGCCGGACTGCCGTACGTATGGCAGTCCGGCTTTATTTTTGGGTGATTGACTGCTGCAAAATGCTCAAGCAATTCCAACAAATATTGCATTTGATGCGACCATCAGCACGAGATTGGGGAATTGAAAAGAATTTACTAATCGAGCGCTTTAGCTTGGACTTTTGGCGGCGAATAAGTTGCCTTAAGGACAACACAGTTTTTAAAAGCTCATGTCCATAGACATATGGCCTCATTAGTAAATGTCGGCTTTAGCATGTAATTTCAACCCCAGCGCCTTAATGACCTTCATTGCCGTGGCAAATTCCGGATTGCCGTCAGATGATAACGCTTTGTACAGCCCTTCTCGCGCAAGGCCCGTGTCGCGGGCGACTTGCGTCATGCCGCGTGCGCGGGCGATGTTGCCCAGAGCCGCGCGGATCAGGCTGCCATCACTGGGGTTCTCATCAAGACATGCATCGAAATAAAGTCAGTAGTGTCCGGTTTGGTTTTTGCGTTCAAAAAAATAAATTTGGAACATGCATTTTTCTCTTGACATTTAAGTAAAAATTTTCGCGGCGCACTATAATATTAATTGATATTACAGGAGGTTATAGTATGCCGCATTCCTTCGAGCCGAATACTAGGAAATTGTGTTCTCCAAAGTTTGCTAAAGTATATCGACCGCTTAAAAACATCATGCCAGAAACACCTATACTTGAGTCCCGTGGGGACAAGCCGTTGAAAATGACGTTCGAAGATTTGATGAAGGCATTGATATTCTTTCATCTGGAAGAACACACATCTGGAAGTCATCTTAAATTAAGGTGCTCAAAGAAGATGACTTCGCGCATCAAAATATTGCTCCAGAGGACGGCATCAAAAAAAGCACATTCTTTGAAACGATAAATGTAAGAGGCATTGAGCAATTCCAATTCGTCTTCCACCAGCTTTGTCTTCAGGCTGCCGGCATCTTGCCATACCAATATGCCGATCTCGGTGATCTGGTCGCTTTTGATGGGTCTCTCATCAATTCCGTACTTTCAATGAACATGGGCCGACTACCGTAAAAAGGTTAAAAAAGCCAAGGTCCATGTCGGCTTCAATTTAAACAACGCCATTCCGAGCAAAATTTTTATGACCAACGGCAAAGGTGCTGAAAGACCTTTTGTCGATAAAATTCTATCTCCCGGACAAACAGGCGTTGGCGACCGAGGATATCAAGATCATGGCCTTTTTGATTCTCTACAAGCCGATGACAAACATTTTGTGATACGGATTAAAAGCAAAACCTTCAAAACAGTGATTCATGAAAACAATGTCTCACTTGGCGGCATTGTGTTTTATGATGCCGAAGTTCTGCTTGGGACCCCCGTTATTAAAAACAGTCAGACGAAGACTCCCGTCCGCCTTGTTGGCTACCGTGTGGCTGGGGTTGATTACTGGATTGCAACAGATCGCAGAGATTTAACCGCCGAACAAATTGCAATGATTTACAAACTCCGTTGGGAGATTGAAACTTTTTTTGGATGGTGGAAACGCCATCTGCGCGTATATCATCTGATTGCAAGAAGTAAGCACGGCCTTATGGTACAGATTCTTGGCGGCTTGATCACCTACATTCTGCTGGCCATCTATTGCCACAATGAGCATGGCGATAGGGGTAGTATTAACCGGGTCAGGGAATTACGAATTCAGATTCAATATGAGCTTCGTGATCAGGGAGCCACGCCTGAAACATTTTTTTTCAAAGAACATGAGCAGCCATTTTGGCCTCATGCAAAAAACTAACCGGACACCACTGAAATAAAGTGCCATATTTTTTTCATTTTGAAGATACTCCACCGTATCATAGCGCGAAAATTTTTCAGTCACGATCAATTCCTCCAAGTCCTGGCAATTTCAATGGCTTGCTCGATGTCCGCATTCTGCGTTCTCTTGTCGCCCCCGGCCAAAAGCAGAATCCGCTGAATAAAATAAACACGATATCCAGGTCCATAATCAATCCGCAACTCACGGATATCTTCACGCGCAGGCTTCACATCGCCCGGACTGCCCAAAGATAGCCGGTCAAGGCGCGCCAGAATGCGCGCTCTCGCCTGCCGGTCTTTCAATCCTGCCAGCCATTTCTTGATAGTTTCGCTTTGAATCACTTCAGACATGGTGAAACTGTAAGCTATAGATTACAACTTGTCATATGCTCTTTTTATCCAGGCTGCCCTTGATTTCTTCGGCCTAGAGGACGCTACTCTGATCGTTTGTCCCCCGGCGGATACTCGCCCCATGGGCCGGGGGGTCAAGCTAATTGTGGCATGGGGTTAGGTATCTTGGGATTGAGGGATAATGGCAGTTATCGAACAGGGATTTTGAGATCCAAAACTACCGGACTTAGTGCTTATCCGTAAATAAAATGTACTTTTCCCGTGACTTTTGCTATGCTGGCAGCCATGATGAACCCCTATCATGGAGGCAGTATGGCAAAAATTCAATCGTGGGAAGTGTCCGATTCGTTTTGGGAAAGAGTTGAACCGCTTATTCCAAAGCCGCAACGCGATCCGAACATGCCCTACAAGCGCAAGTCGGGAGGGGGCAGAAAGCCGATGCCGCCGCGTCGTA
>Ga0209347_1003809_pt1 | contig 16802 bp, 17 predicted proteins | sample AutmiccommuBRH23_FD_187382 | JGI IMG/M metagenome (GOLD analysis project Ga0209347, IMG submission 187382) | Deep subsurface microbial communities from Mt. Terri, Switzerland - Autotrophic microbial communities BRH/23 (SPAdes) (version 2) | ecosystem: Environmental > Aquatic > Deep subsurface >...
CGAATGAGGATCCCTCCGGGGGGCACCCTGCCTAAAAATCAGCTGCGGCGCGAACGGCCGGGCCCGAACGCCGATTCCTTCACATCCTCCGGAGCGGCGAAGCCGCGGAGAGCCGGGACCCACCCGCTGCTCCAAGATGTGTGACGGCGCGCCGCCCGGCGCTACCGCCGCCAGGCCTCCGCCCCCTGCCCGCCCAGCTTGCGCAGCAGCGCCACCCAGGCGGCGAAGCCGTCGTCGAATGCGGACAGCCGGATGAACTCGTTCGGGGCGTGGAAGTCCTCGTCGGCGGTGGAGAACGAGAACATCACGGTGTCGATACCGAGCCTGCCATGCACGATGTCGGAGAGCGGCAGCGTGGCGCCGTTGCGCACGCGCAGCGGCTCGCGGCCGGTGGTCTCGCGCAGCGCCGCTTCGGCCGCCAGCAGCAGCGGGTGGTCGCCCGGCACCAGATAGGCGGCCGAGGGATGGCCGGTGCGCACGGAGAGCTTGGCGCCCGGTGGGCAATGCCGTTCCAGGTGGCGCACCACCGCCGCGGTGACCGCCGCCGGGTCCTGCCCGGGCACCAGCCGCATCGACAGCTTGGCGTGGGCGGCGTTGGGGATGACGGTCTTGCCGCCGGCCCCGGTGTAGCCGCCCCACAGCCCGTTGGCGTCGATGGTCGGGCGGTACCACAGCCGCTCCAGCGTGCCGTAGCCGGGCTCGCCGGCCGGTGCCGTGCCGAGATCGGCGTAGTAGCCGGCGTCGTCGAACGGGATCGCCGCGAGTGCCGCGCGCTCGGCCGCCGACGGCTCGGCGACGCCGTCGAGAAAGCCCTCCACCGCCGGCGTCCCGTCGGCGTCATGCAGCGAGGCGAGCAGCCGGGCGGCGACGTGCAGCGCATTCGGCACCACGCCGCCGTAGCGCCCCGAGTGCAGGTCCTTGACCGCCGTGGTCACCGTGAACTCCAGGGCCGCGATGCCGCGCGAGCCGACCGCGATGCTCGGGATGTCGGCGCGCCAGCGCCCGCCGTCGGCCGACAGCACCGCGTCGGCCGCCAGCAGTTCGCGGTTGCCGTCCAGGATGGCGCCGAGGGTGGCGCTGCCGATCTCCTCCTCGCCCTCCAGCAGGATCTTCACGTTCACCGGCAGCCGGCCCTCGACCGCCAGGAACGCCGCCAGGGTCTCGATGGCGATCGACGACGGGCCCTTGTCGTCGGAGGCGCCGCGGGCATACAGCCGGCCCTCGCGCATCGTCGCCTCGAAGGGCGGGCTGCGCCAGAGTTCGGCCGGATCCGGCGGTTGCACGTCGTAGTGGCCGTAGACCAGCATGGTCGGCTGGCCCGGCGCCCCCAGCCACTCGCCGTAGACGGCCGGGTGGCCGCCCGCCTGCAGCAGCCGGACGTTCGCGAAGCCGGCGGCGGCGAGCCGCTCGAGCAGCAGCGCGCGCGCCGCCGCCATGCCCTCGGCATAGGCCGGGTCGGTGCTGACCGACCGGGCCGCCAGCAGCGTCGCGAGCCGCTCCAGCACGCCCTGGCGGTCGTCGCGCAGGCGTGCGAGGACGCGGTCGGTCCCGACGGGTTCGCTCAAGACCGGCCGCCGTCGACGGACAGGATCTGGCCGCTGATCCAGGCGGCCGGGTCGGACGCCAGGAACAGCACCGCGGCGGCGATATCGTCGGCGGTGCCGAGCCGCTTGGTGTGGACGCCGTCGACCAGGCGCTTCTGGCCCTCGGGCCCGTAGCTGTCCCACTGCCGCTCGGTCGCCGGGTTCGAGCGCACGAAGCCTGGGGCCACCGAGTTGACGGTGATGCCGAACGGCCCGAGCTCCCAGGACAGCTGCTTGGTCAGCCCGACCAGTGCGTGCTTGGCCGCCGAGTAGGCCTGGATGCCGGTCAGGCTGGGCCGCAGGCCTGCGCCCGAGGATATCGTCACGATCCGCCCGAAGCCGGCCTGCTTCATCGCCGGCGCCGCCGCCTGGGCCAGCCAGAAGGCGCCGTCGACGTTGGACTGGAAGATCGCCCGCCAGTCCTCAGGCGTGATCTCCTCGATCGGCCGCCCGACCTGTCCGCGCACGCCGCCGGCGGCGAGCGCCATGATGTCGAGCCGGCCGCGCATCGCCAGCACGTTGGCGACGAGGCCGTGCGCCGCTTTGCGGTCGCCGACGTCGACCAGGTGGAACTCGCAGCCGAGCTCGGCCGCGGCCTTGGCGACGCCGTCGGCGTCCATGTCGGCGAGGTGCACGATGGCCCCCGCCTCCGCGAAGCCCTTGGCGATGGCGCGGCCGATGCCCTGGGCGGCGCCGGTGACGATGACTACGCGGTCGTCGAAGCGGATCTGCATGTGTCGACCAGGACCTGGAGGGTGTCACGGGAAAGCGGGCGGCGGCCGTCCTCGACGTCGTGCACGAGGTCGACCAGGGTCCGGATCGCCGGGACGTCGACGCCGACCTCGGCGGCGACCTCGGCGATGACGGCAATCTGCACGTCGACCTCGGTGCGGCGCTTGCGCACCGCGAGGTCGCGCCACACGCCGGAGTGGGTCTTGGCGGTCTTCGACGTGTAGTCGGCGAGCGAGGCGATGCAGGCGCGGGCGGCGGATTCCGGGGCTCCCGGCAGGAACGCCGCCGGGTCGAAGCCGGCGAAGCCGCGCGGCTGCACCCCCTTGGCGACGGCGACCGCCATCACCTCGCGGCCGAGCCGGATCCAGGCCTCGGTGCGTTCCGGATCGGCGAAGTTGGCCGACATGGAATCGTCGGTCAGCGCGGTGGCGAACAGCATGGCACCATAGCCGAGCTTGCCCCAGAGATAGGACCAGATGTCGTCGGTCAGCTCGGCGTCGGGCTCGAACACCTGCAGCAGCCGGTGCATCTCGCGGGTGCGCTCGCGCACGCTGCGGTCGACCTCGCCGACCACCACCGCGCCGCGGTTGCCGTACAGGATGCTGCCGGGGCCATGCCAGTCGGCGCCGAAGTTGACGAAGCACCCCATGGTGCGGGCCTCGCCGACCCGGCGCGCGATGATGATCTCGTTCAGCCCGTTCTGCGCCGACAGCACGAAGCCGTCGTCGGCCAGGTGCGGCGCCAGCCGGTCGACGGCGGCGGCGGTGTGGTGCGCCTTCACCGCCAGCACGACGCGGCCGAAGGTGCCGGTCAGCTCGTCGGGCGTGACCGACGGCACCACCTGGGTGAATTCGTCGATCGGCCCCTCGATGGCGAGGCCGGTGGTGCGGCAGGCCTCGACATGCTCGGGCACGACATCGACCATCAGCACGTCGATGCCGGCGCGCGCCCAGTAGGCGCCCAGCGTGCCGCCGATGGCGCCCGCACCCCAGATCAGGATCGGCCCGGTCAGGCTCGAGTCGGCCATGGTCCCTCCAACGCCTCGCGGGTCTCTTCCACACCGGCCTGCCACAGGGCGGCCATGTCGGCGTCGGGCTTCTGCCAGGCGCCGCCGAAATTGCCGTCGCCCAGCAGCCCGCGCGCCGCGTCCGGCCCGACCGCCTTCAGCAGCCCGACGTCGACCATCGGCTTGACGCCGTCCGGGGCCGGCGCGTGCGCCAGCCGGGTCCAGGGGAAGTTCTCCAGCCAGCTGGCGTGGCTGCCCAGGGTGTCGATGCGCTGCACCTCGGCCCAGGTGCGCGGCGCGTTCCACCACTGGTGCCAGCGGATCGACATGTCCGGCCAGTCGGCCATCAGCTCCTGCGCCAGGGCAGCCACCGGCTGGTTGCCGCCATGGCCGTTGACCAGCAGCACCCGGCGGAAGCCGCTGCGCCGGAACGAGGCGATCAGGTCGCGCGCCACCGCCAGCAGGGTCTCGACCCGCAGCGTCACCGAGCCCGGATAGGCCGCGAAATACGGCGCGATGCCGAACGGGATCGCCGGATACACCGGGACCCCGAGCGGCTCGGCCGCCTCGACCGCGACCTTCTCGGCCAGGATCATGTCGACGCACAGCGACAGCTGCGCGTGCTGCTCGACCGAGCCGATCGGCAGCACGCAGCGGTCGTCGGTCTCCAGGTAGCGCTCCACCTGCATCCAGTTCATGTCGGCGATGCGCATCAGTCGGGTTCCTCCGGCCGGTCCAGATCCCCGACCTCGTCTTCCTCGACCTCGCCCGCCCAGTTCGGGGTATCGAGCACGATCTTGGCGAGCAGGGTGGAGAGGGTGTCGCGCTCGGCGGCCGACAGCGAGCGCAGCATGCGCTCCTCGAAATGCACGAACTGCTGCAGCGTCTCGCGGAACATCGCCCGCCCCGCCGGCAGCAGGTGCAGCGTCTGGTTGCGCCGGTCGGCGACATCGGTGCGCCGCTCTATCAGTTCCATATGGCACAGTTTCTCGATCGCCCGGCTGAGCGTGTTCTTCGGGAATCCGGACGAGGCGGCGATGTCGCGGGCCATCGCGCCGTCGAGCAGGCCGAGCGAGTAGATCACCACGTATTCCGGACGGCTGAGCCCGGTGCGGCGCTTGATCCAGCCATACAGCGGGGCATTGTAGCGCAGCGCTATGTGATTGAACCGAAAGGCGAACCAGCAGGGATTTCGCCAGAGCTTGGCCTCGGTCAGCGCCTCCATCCCGGACGCGCCGCGGCGCACCGGCATGGGCACGATGTTGCTCTCCTCCCGGGGAGGCTTCTTCGGGCTTGCCATTGTGGCTATTGGTTCCATTTCGAACTTGACGGGGAAATTCTCGCCTCTCACTCTGTCAAAAACAAGTTCCAAATGGAATTTTTGTTGCCCCGGCACCGGCACACCGGACGGGGTCGGAGGCGGTCGCAGGGGGATGGCGGCGAGCCTCGGTTCAACGACAGGAGGCACAGGATGAAACTGGGGAAACTGCTTCAGGCCGGCGCCCTCGCGGTGGCACTCGGCCTGCCGGTCATGGGGCTGGCCGCGACCGGGGCAACGGCGCAGACGCTGACCGTCGGCGTGCGCGGCGGGCCGGAATCCATGGATCCGCACTACTCGGCACTCGGCGTGCACGCCGATGCCATGAAACACGTCTTCGACACCCTGGTGTGGTCGGGCGACAACCTGCAGATCGAGCCGGGGCTGGCGGAGTCCTGGAAGCCGCTGGATTCGACGACCTGGGAGTTCAAGCTCCGCAAGGGCGTCAAATTCCACGACGGCTCGGACTTCACGGCGGAGGACGTCAAGTTCTCGATCGAGCGCATCCCGGTGGTCACCGGGCCGACCACGCTGCTGATCTACGTGCGCCGGGTGAAGGAGGTCGTGATCGTCGACCCGCACACCGTGCACATGAAGACCGACGGCCCCGCCGCCACGCTGCCGAACGACTTCGTGCGGCTGTTCATCGTCTCGGCCAAGGCCGCCAAGGACTTCTCGACCAAGGAGACGGCTGCCGACGGCTTCAACTCCGGCAAGGCGACGATCGGCACCGGCCCGTACAAATTCGTGTCGTGGGAGCCCAAGGGCGACCTGGTGCTGGAACGCTATGACGGCTACTGGCGCGGCAAGGGCCCGTGGGCCAAGGTCGTGCGCAAGGAGATGGCGAACGACTCCTCGCGCCTGGCGGCGCTGAAGGCGGGCCAAGTCGACCTGGTGAACTACGTGTCGTCGGCCGACTGGCAGGCGCTGAAGCGCGACGCCAAGATCGACACCTTCCTCGCCGACAGCGTCTACGTGATGAACCTGCAGCTCGACCAGCGCGAGCAGACCCCGAAGGTCTACGACCTCGACGGCAAGCCGCTGGCCAAGAACCCGCTGCGCGATCCGAAGGTGCGCGAGGCGCTGGACCTGGCGATCGACCGCGAGACCATGGTCGAGGTCGTCCTGGAAGGCCTCGGCACGCCGAACAACCAGCTGATGCCGAAGGACTTCTTCGGCTGGAGCCCGAAGGTGCCGGCGCGCAAGGCCGACCCGAAGAAGGCCAAGGCGCTGCTCGCCGAGGCCGGTTATCCGAACGGCTTCAAGATGGACCTGCACTGCACCAACGACCGGCTGCCGGGCGACGGCGCGATCTGCCAGGGCCTCGGCCAGATGTTCGCCCAGGCCGGCATCCAGACCAACGTGAACGCGATCTCGCGCACCGTGTACTTCCCGGCCCAGGCCAAGAAGGAGTACTCGGTGTTCATGAACGGCTGGGGCACCCTGACCGGCGAGGCCTCCTATACCCTGGCGGCCATGGCGCATTCGAACTCGCCCGAGCTGAAGCTCGGCTCGTTCAACCGCATCGAATACGCCAACCCGAAGGTCGACGTGCTGCTGCAGGCCGCCGGCAAGGAGCTGGACGACCCCAAGCGCAAGGCGCTGTACCAGGAAGCCATGGAACTGATCATGGCCGACCGCGCCTACATCTCGATCGTCACGCTGCAGACCGTCTGGGCCGCCGCCAAGGGCAAGCTCAAGATGGCGCCGCGCACCGACGAGGACACGCTGGCGTTCTTCATCACGCCGGCGAAGTGAGAGCGTAGCGGGGCCGCCTCGCATCCTCACGCTGCCCTTCGCGGCCCCGCTGCGCGGGGCACCTCAGGGCGACAGAGGAGTGTGGGGCGGCTCCGCGATTCTTCCCTCCCCTGTCGCCCTGAGGTGCCCCGCGCAGCGGGGCTACGAAGGGCCGGTCGAAGCCGCGCTCATTACCCGGGAGTCCCGCACGCCGATGACCGGCTACGTGATCCAGCGTTGCCTGCAGGCTGTCGTCGTCATGTTCGCGATGTCGGTGATCGTGTTCGTCGGCGTGTATGCCGTCGGCAACCCGATGGACGTGCTGATCCCGCTGGATGCGCCGCAGGACGTCCGCGCCTTCATCATCGAACGCTTCGGCCTCGACCGGCCGCTGTGGGAGCAGTACCTGATCTTCCTCGGCAACGTGGCGCAGGGCGATTTCGGCCGCTCCTTCGTCTACGCGACCCCGGTCCTCGACCTGATCCTCAGCCGCCTGCCCGCCACCCTGGAGCTGACCCTGGCCGCCGTGCTGGGAGCGACGCTGATCGGCGTGCCGCTGGGCATCTGGGCCGGCTACCGGCCCGACGCGATCTCCTCGAAGTCGATCATGGCGGTTTCCATCCTGGGGTTCTCGGTGCCGACCTTCTGGGTCGGGCTGATCCTGATCCTGACCTTTGCGGTCTACCTCGGCTGGCTGCCGGCCGGCGGCCGCGGCCCGACCGTCGAGGTCGCGGGGGTGGCCTGGAGCTTCCTGACGCCCGAGGGTCTCACCCACCTGCTGCTGCCGGCCGTGAACCTCGCGCTGTTCAAGCTCGCCATGATGATCCGGCTGGCCCGCGCCGGCACCCGCGAGATCATGCTGACCGACACCATCAAATTCGCCCGCGCCGCCGGGCTGTCCGAAGCAACGATCGTGCGGCACCACGTGCTGAAGCTGATCGCGGTGCCGATCGTCACGGTGTTCGGGCTGGAACTCGGCTCCACCCTCGCCTTCGCGGTGGTGACCGAGACGATCTTCTCGTGGCCCGGCCTCGGCAAGCTGATCATCGACTCGATCACCAGCCTCGACCGGCCGGTGATGGTCGCCTACCTGATCCTGGTGGCGGTGCTGTTCGTGACCATCAACCTGGTGATCGACCTGACCTACGCCGCCCTTGACCCGCGCATCGCCCGCGGGCACGCCGCGTGAGCGCCGCCTCCACCCCGCTCGGCCGGTTCTGGGCCGACTTCCGCGAGAGCCGGGTCGCCGTCGCCGCCCTGGTGGTGGTGGTCGCCATCGTGCTGCTGGCGGTGGCAGCACCTCTGATCGCGCCGCAGAACCCCTACGACCTTGGCGGCCTGTCGCTGCTCGACGCGCGCCGGCCGCCGGGCCATGTCGGCAGCGGCGGCTACATCCATGTGCTGGGCACCGACGCCCAGGGCCGCGACCTGCTGTCGGCGATCCTGTACGGCCTGCAGATCTCGGTGCAGATCGGCCTGATGGCCGGCTGCGTGGCGCTGGCCGCCGGCGCCGCCCTCGGCGTGACTGCCGCCTATGCCGGCGGCATGGTCGAGACCGTGGTGATGCGCATCGTCGACCTGCAGCTGTCGTTCCCGGCGATCCTGCTGGCGCTGGTGCTGGTGGCCCTGCTCGGCCAGGGCAAGGCGCAGCTGGTGACGGCGCTGGTGGCGGCGCAGTACGCCTATTTCGCGCGCACCGCCTATGGGGCCGCCACCGCCGAGCGGCGCAAGGACTATATCGAGGCGGCGACCGCCACGCCGCTGTCGCGCCGCCGCATCGTATTCCGGCACCTGCTGCCGAACTGCATGCCGCCGCTGATCGTCGTCGCCACCGTGCAGATCGCCAACTCGATCTCGCTGGAGGCGACCCTGTCCTTCCTCGGCCTCGGCCTGCCGGTCACCGAGCCGTCGCTCGGCATGCTGATCGCCAACGGCTTCGTCTACATGATGAGCGGGCGCTACTGGATCTCGGTCTACCCGGGCATCGCGCTGATCGTGCTGATCGTCGCCATCAACCTGGTCGGCGACCAGATCCGCGACCAGCTGAACCCGAGGCTCCGGCGATGACGGGGGCGATGACCGCCCCGCTCCTCGAGGTCCGCGACCTGCAGACCCACTTCCACACCCGCGCCGGCGTGGTGAAGGCGGTCGACGGCGTGTCCTTCACCCTGCAGCCGGGACAGATCATCGGCCTGGTCGGCGAGAGCGGCTCGGGCAAGACCGTCACCGGCTTCTCGCTGCTCGGGCTGGTCGACCCGCCGGGGCGCATCGTCGGCGGCTCGATCCGGCTGGACGGCCAGGAGATGGTCGGCATGGCGCCCGACGCGCTGCGGCGGCTGCGCGGCCGGCGCATCTCGATGGTGTTCCAGGACCCCTCGACCACCCTGAACCCGGTGCTGACGATCGGCCGGCAGATGGTGCTGGCGCTGCAGGCGCACGAGCCGATGTCGGCGGCCGCCGCCCGCGACCGCTCGGCCGCCATGCTCGGCCGCGTCGGCATCCCCGACGCCCGTGCCCGGCTCGACGCCTATCCGCACGAGTTCTCCGGCGGCATGCGGCAGCGCGTGGCAATCGCCATCGCCATGGCGCACAGCCCCGGCGTGATCGTCGCCGACGAGCCGACCACGGCGCTGGACGTCTCGATCCAGGCGCAGATCCTGCACGAGATGCGCGCGCTGGCGCGCGAGAGCGGCACGGCGCTGATCTGGATCAGCCACGACCTGGCGACGGTCTCCAGCATGGCCGAGCGGCTGCTGGTGATGTATGCCGGCCGCCTGGTCGAGGAGGGCCCGACGGCCAGCGTGCTGCGCGATCCGCGCCATCCCTACACCCGCGGCCTGCTCGACTCGCTGCCCGCCACCGCCCGGCCGGGACAACTGCTGAACCAGATCCCCGGCACGACGCCGTCGCTGCTGGCGCTGCCGCCCGGCTGTCCGTTCGCGCCGCGCTGCGGCCGCGCCACGCAACGCTGCTCCGACGACCCGCCTTTCGTGCGCGAGCCGCCCCGCGCCTTCCGCTGCCATCATCCGCTGGAGCGCGTGGCATGAGCGCGTTCATGTCTCTCGACCGGGTCAGCAAGCGTTTCGACCCGCGCCTCACGCTCGGAGACCGCATCGCCAAGCGGCTGGGGGCGACGGTCGAGGACCGGCCGGTGCGCGCGGTGACCGAGGTCAGCCTGGAGATCGCGCGCGGCGAGACCCTCGGCCTCGTCGGCGAATCGGGTTGCGGCAAGTCGACCCTCGGCCGCATCGTCGCCGGCATCCTGCCGCCCTCGGCCGGCACCGTGCTGGTCGACGGCGAGCCGGTCATCGTGCGCGGCCGCAAGGTCACCACCCGGGTGCAGACGGTGTTCCAGGACCCGTTCGCCTCGCTCGACCCGCGCATGCGGATCGGCGACATCGTCGCCGAGGGCCCGATCGCGCACGGCCTGGTGGCGCGGGCCGAAGCCCCCGCCATGGTGCGCGACTGGCTGGCCCGCGTCGGCCTCGACCCCGACTTCGCCGCCCGCTACCCGCACCAGTTCTCCGGCGGCCAGCGGCAGCGTGTCGCGATCGCCCGGGCGCTGGCGATGCGGCCCGACCTGCTGGTGTGCGACGAGCCGGTGGCCTCGCTCGACGTGTCGATCCAGGCGCAGGTGATCAACCTGTTCCTCGACCTGCGCCGCGACCTCGGCATCACCTGCCTGTTCATCAGCCACGACCTCGGCGTGGTCCGCCACGTCTGCGACCGGGTCGCCATCATGTATCTCGGCCGCATCGTCGAGGTCGGACCGACGGAGACGGTGTACCGCGCCCCGCAGCACCCCTACACCCGCGCCCTGCTCGACAGCGTGCCGCGGCTGGTGCTCGACGACGACGCCCTGGTGGAGTTCAACGCCATCACCGGCGAGATCCCCTCGCCGCTCGCCCCGCCGCCGGGCTGCACCTTCCACCCGCGCTGCCCGATCGCCGTCGACACCTGCCGTGCGGCGGTGCCGGCGCTTCTCGAGCACGGCGACGGGCGGCGCGTGGCCTGCCATGTGCGGGCGGCGGAGCGGGGCGATGTCGATGATCCGCACGTCGCTTCATGGGTCCCGGAGCCGTCCGCTCGCGCGGACTCTCCGGGATGACGATCCATTTTTTACATTCGTCATTCCGGAGGGGCCGCGCGAGCGGCCGGCTCCGGAACCCACCCGCTGCTCCGCCCCCCTCAACCGAGAGGCAACGATGACCGACAACGAGCCCTGGCAGTGGCCCGAGGAGACCTGGCGCCGGCTGGTCGGCAAGGTGCGGGCCGGGCGCTCGCTGGCGCCGGCGTCCTGGCCCGGCGGCAAGAAGGTGGCGGTGGCGCTGTCCTTCGACAGCGACCACGAGACCAACGAGCTGCGCGACGGCGGCCGCTCGGTCGGGCGGATGTCCTGGGGCCAGTACGGCAACCGCAAGGGCGTGCCGCGGATCAAGGCGGCCCTCGACAGGGCCGGCATCAAGGCGACCTTCTTCGTGCCCGCCGTCGCCGCCCTGCTGCACCCCGACGAGCAGCGCATGCTGGCATCCGAGGGCCATGAGATCGGCATCCACGGCTGGATCCACGAGCTGAACTCGGTGCTGCCCTACGAGGCCGAGCGCGACCTGATGTTCCGCGCCGCCGACACCCTGGAGACCATCACCGGCGTGCGCCCGGTCGGCCTGCGCACACCGAGCTGGGACTTCAGCCCGAGCACCCTGCGCATCGAGCGCGAGCTCGGCCTGCTCTACGACAGCTCGCTGATGGCCGACGACGACTGCTACGAGCTGCTGGAGGACGGCGAGCCGACCGGCATCGTCGAGTTGCCGGTGGAGTGGATCCGCGACGACGCGGTGTATTTCAACATGCACCGCTTCTCCGGCCTGCGCCCCTACACCGCGCCGGAGACGGTGTTCGACATTTTCCGCCGCGAGTTCGACCGGGCGCGCCAGGAGGGCGGGCTGTTCCTGCTGACCATGCACCCGCACGTCACCGGCTACCGCTCGCGGATCTGGATCCTGGAGCAGCTGATCGAGCACATGCAGGCGACCGGCGACGCCTGGTTCGCAACCCATGCGGAGGTCGCCCGGCATGTCCGTGCGGCCAGCGTTACAGGGGTATGAAAACCCCTCTCGCAGCCGCGAAAGAAGCCGGATAGAGTTTTCTCCATGAGCCTCCTCACAGTCCGCGACCTGCATCGGAACTTCTACGGCGTCCAGGCACTTGCCGGCGTCGACCTGGTCGTCGAGGCGGGCACCATCACCGGCCTGATCGGGCCCAACGGGGCCGGCAAGACGACCCTGTTCCACTGCGTCACCGGCCTGGTCCCGCCGGATACCGGCAGCGTCACCTTCGACGGCATCGACATCACCGGCTGGCGGCCGGAGCGGATCACCCAGGCCGGGCTGGTCCGCACCTTCCAGATCGCCCGCGGCTTCCCGCGGCTGTCGGTGCTGGAGAACCTGATGCTGTACGGCGCGCGGCAGCCCGGCGAGACGCTTTGGAAGGCGCTGGCCTGGACCCGCGACCAGAAGGCGCGCGAGGACGAGGTGCGCGAGCGCGCGGTCGCCATCGGCCGCCGGCTGAACCTCGGCCACGTGCTGAACAACGCCGCCTCGGACCTGTCCGGCGGCCAGAAGAAGCTGCTGGAGATCGGCCGGGCGCTGATGACCGACCCGAAGCTGATCCTGCTCGACGAGCCGATCGCCGGCGTCAACCCGACCCTGTCGAACCAGATCGCCGACCACCTCAAGGCGCTGTGCGCCGAGGGCATCACCTTCCTGGTGATCGAGCACCACATGGACGTGATCGCCCGGCTCTGCGACCCGGTGATCGTCATGGCCGAGGGCCGCCACCTGGCACAGGGCAGCTTCGGCCAGGTCGCCGCCGACGAGCGCGTGCAGGACGCATACATGGGGAAGCGGCGATGGGCCTCCTGACCGCTTCCGGCGTGGTCGCCGGCTACACCGCCGCCGACGAGATCCTCAAGGGCGTCGACCTCGAGGTGAACCCGGGCGAGATCGTCAGCATCATCGGCCCGAACGGGGCCGGCAAGTCGACCCTGCTGAAGGCGATCGCCGGCATCCTGAAGCCGAGCCGCGGCAGCATCACCCTGAACGGCACCGCGATCCACGGCCGCCAGGCCCGCGACATCGCCCGCCTCGGCCTCGCCTTCGTGCCGCAGGAGCACAACGTGTTCGGCACCCTCTCGGTGCGCGAGAACCTGGAGATGGGCGGCTATGTCGAGCCGTCGCGCACGGCCGAACGCATCGAGCGGATCCTCACCCGCTTCCCGATCCTGGCCGAGAAGCGCCGGCAGATGGCGCGCACGCTCTCGGGCGGCCAGCGGCAGATCCTGGCCATGGCGATGGCGCTGATGGTCGAGCCGACGCTGCTGCTGCTCGACGAGCCGTCGGCCGGGCTGTCGCCGATCGCCGCCGAAAAGCTGTTCGAGACCATCGTGTCGATCAACGCCGAGGGCGTCGCGATCGCCATGGTCGAGCAGAACGCGCTGCAGGCGCTGTCCATCGCATCCCGCGGCTACATCCTGGTCGACGGGCGCAACAGCATGACCGGACGGGCCGCCGACCTGGCGGCCGATCCGAGCGTGCGCCGGGTGTTCCTCGGCGGTGAGGCTGCATAAGAAACAGGGGGTAGGCTCATGTCGATCATCACCACGTATCCGTCCCGGCGCCAGGTGCTGGCGGGAACCGCCCTCGCGGTCGCCGGGCTCGCCATGCCGTCGATCGGGCGCGCGCAGTCCGGTTCGGCACAGTCCGGGCCGATCATGCTCGGGGCGCTGAACCCGCTGACCGGTGCCGGCGGCTCCTACGGGCCGACCATGCGGCGCGCCATCGAGGGCGTGATCGAGCGGGTCAACGGCGCTGGCGGCGTCAACGGCCGCAAGGTCCAGCTCGCCGGCGAGGACACCCAGACCAACCCGGACGCCGCGGTGCGCGCCGCCCGCAAGCTGATCGACGTCGACAAGGTGTCGGCGATCATGGGCACCTGGGCGTCGTCGGTGACCACCGCGGTCGCCCCGCTGTGCTGGGAGAGCAAGGTGTTCCTGACCTCGGTGTCGGGCTCGGACACCATCACCAAGCTGCCGCACCAGGGCTTCCTGGTCCGCACCCAGCCGAACACCCACCTGCAGATCGGCAAGCTCGGCGAGTTCCTGCTGGAGCTGAAGTGCAAGCAGGTCTTCGTGCTGGCGGCGCAGACCCCGTTCGCGCTGCCGTCGCAGGAGCGCCTCACCCAGGTGCTGAAGGCCGGCGGCTCCGAGATGGTCGGCGGCGTGATCTACGACAAGGACAAGACCAGCTTCCGCTCGGAGATCGACCAAGCCCTGAAGACCAAGCCGGACATGATCTACCTGAACGGCTACACCCCGGACGTCACCATCATCCTGCGCGAGCTGTACAAGGCCGGCTACGAGGGCAAGAAGATCGGCCAGGGCTATGCGATCAACCAGAAGCTCCTGGAGTCGCTGCCCGCCGACGTCACCGAGGGCGCCTACACGGTGGCACCGTCGCCGTCGGTCAACTCGGCCGCCTACAAGCGGCTCGCCGCCTTCCTCGGCAAGGACGACCTTGATCCCTACTCCTGCCAGTGCAACGACCAGGCGAGCCTGGTTTGCCTGGCGATCGCCAAGGCCGGCGAGGCCAGCGGCCCGGCGATCAAGGACGCCATCCGCAAGATCTCGCAAGGGGCCGGCACCAAGGTCGACGACGTGGTCGACGGCCTGAAGCTGCTGGCCGAGGGCAAGGAGATCAACTTCGAGGGCGCCAGCGGCGCCTGCGACTTCGACGACATCGGCGACATCCTGACCACCAATTTCCGCTACGAGCAGGTGGAAAAAGGCGCGTTCAAGACCCTCAAGATCGCCTGAGCGGAGCATCAAGAACCGCTCATGCTGAGTGAGATTGCCCAGCTCGTGCTGAACGGGCTGATGGCCGGGACCATCCTCGCGGTCCCGGCCATCGGTTTCACGGCGATCTACGCCGTGCTGCGTTTCCCCAACTTCAGCGTCGCCTCGCAGATCACCATCGGCGCCTTCGCCGGCTACGTCGCCAACGTCATGTTCGGCCTGCCGGCGCCGGTCGCCGTCGCCTTCGCGTTCCTGGCCGGCGGCATCTCCGGCCTGCTCTGCGACGAGTTCGTCCTCAAGCCGATGCGGCCGACCGGGCCGCTGGCGACCGCCATCGCGGCGGTGGCGCTGACCATCGTGCTGGAGAACGTCGTGCGCTTCGGCTTCGGCAACGACCTGCGCGGCTACGACCTGCCGGTGCTGCGCGACTGGCGGTTCTGGGATCTGCGGGTCAGCCCGCAGCAGGTGCAGAACCTGGTGATCGCGGTCATCGCGATGTCCATCCTGTTCGCCTTCCTGGCGTTCTCGCGCATGGGCAAGGCGATGCGGGCGGTGGCCGACAACCCGACCCTGGCCTCGATCAAGGGCATCGACTCGGTGACCATCGGGCGGCTGGTCAGCTTCGTCGGCATGGGCCTCGCCGGGCTCGGCGGCATGCTGCTCGGCCTCGACACCTCGATCGACCCGCTGACCGGGTTCCGCGTCGTGCTGACGGTCTTCGCCGCCGCCGTGGTCGGCGGCCTCGGCAGCATCCCGGGTGCCGTCATCGGGGCGCTGACCATCGGCGTCGCCGAGGAGCTGTCGCTGCTGGTGCTCGACCCGGCCTACCGCTCGGCGATCGGCTTCTTCGCCATCCTGCTGGTGCTGACGCTCAGGCCGCGCGGGATCCTCGGCGAGCGGGCGTTCTGAGGGGGCCGGCGTGGAAAACTACCTGATCGCCATGCTGGTGTTCGCCGGGCTGTACGGGCTGATGGCGCTCGGCCTGAACGTGGTCTGGGGCATGGCCGGGATGATCAATCTCGGCCTGGTCGGCTTCTTCGCCTTCGGCGCCTACATCTCGGCGCTGCTGACCAAGATGGTCGGCATCCCGATCTGGGCCGGCGTCGTCGCCGGCGCGCTGGGGGCGGCCGGCGCCGGCGTGGTGATGGCGCTGACCACCGCCAAGCTGCGCGGCGACTACCTCGCCATCGTCACCCTCGGCTTCTCCGAGGTGGTGCGCATCACCGCGTCGAACGAGATCTGGCTGACCAACGGCACCGACGGCATCTCCGGCATCCCCGGCCCCTGGCGCAGCCTGGTGACGCCGGAGAGCTTCAACCTGATCTTCCTGGCGCTGGTCGCCGTGGTGGTCGCGGTCGTGGTGTTCCTGCTGCAGCGGCTGCGGCATGCCCCCTACGGCCGGGTGCTGCGGGCGATCCGCGACGACGACCAGGTGGCCGCGGTCGCCGGCAAGACGGTGATCCGCTTCAAGGTCGAGGCCTTCGCCGTCGGCTGCGGCGTCATCGGCCTGTCCGGCGCGCTGTACGGCCACTACAACTCCTACATCGCCCCCGACGGCTTCGTGCCGCTGATCACCATCTACATCGTGCTGGCGCTGACCGCCGGCGGCACCGGCAACAACTACGGCGCGGTGCTCGGCAGTATCCTGGTCGTGTTCTTCATGGAATCCACCCGCTTCCTGACCGAGGTGGTTCCCGGCCTGCAGCCGGTGCAGGTGGCGGCATTGCGCGAGATGCTGATCGGCGGTTCCCTCATCCTGATCCTGCGCCTCCGGCCATCCGGGCTGCTGCCCGAGCGGCTGCCGCGCATCGACCTCGCAGAAGAGAAGAAAGCGACATGAGCCACATCGGAAACGTCGACCCGCTGCCGCATCTCGAGGCCGCCGCCCGCGCGCTGGCCGCCGGCAGCCAGCCCACCGCCGCCTTCGCCGCCCTCGACCGCGCCATGGACGCCGCGATCGGCCACAAGCTGTTCACCGTGCTGCGCTTCCACGCCGACAGCCGCGAGTCCGAGCGGGTCTACACCAACCAGCCGGACAGCTACCCGGTCGGCGGCCGCAAGGCGCTGAACCCGACCTTCTGGGCCGGCCACGTCATCCACGGCCGCAAGCCCTATATCGGCTACACCGCCGACGACATCCGATCGGTGTTCTTCGACCACGAGCTGATCGCGTCGCTCGGCTGCGACTCCGTGCTGAACGTGCCCGTCGTGTGGAACGACACCATGCTCGGCACCATCAACCTGCTGCACGAGGCCAACTGGTACGGCGAGGCCGACGTGCCGGTCGCGACGATCTTCGCCGGGTTGGCGGTGACGCCGTATCTCGCGATCGGCTGAGCGCGGCTTTCGCAGACGCCTGACGCCCGTCGCCTGCTGGATCCCGGCTCTCCGCTGCGCTCTACCGGATTCACACATTGTAGCTGGCCAGAGTGGAGACGCCGTCTTTGGCAGCTTGGAAGTGCAGCCAGCCTGAGAGCATGACGGCGGGTCCTGGTTTGCCATAGTAGCCTGTCCAGCCACCGAGGCGTGCGCAGACCCAGCTGGCGTAGGCGAGCGAGCGTTCGGGATGAGGGTTCT
>Ga0209347_1003810_pt1 | contig 16800 bp, 13 predicted proteins | sample AutmiccommuBRH23_FD_187382 | JGI IMG/M metagenome (GOLD analysis project Ga0209347, IMG submission 187382) | Deep subsurface microbial communities from Mt. Terri, Switzerland - Autotrophic microbial communities BRH/23 (SPAdes) (version 2) | ecosystem: Environmental > Aquatic > Deep subsurface >...
AGTTAACTCCAGAAGCCCAGCAGACATTGGCCGATAAGCTGCCTGGTTTCTTCCCTTTTACCATTCCCGCTAACGCATATAAAGGGCAAACTGAGCCAATTCCAACACTGGCTTATCGCGGGTTAATCATGACTACCGATGAAATGAGCGAAGAAGATGCTTATCAAATAGTAAAAGCCACTTATGATTATCGCGACGAGTGGAAGGACGTTCATGTGGTAGTGAAAAACATGACTTTGGAAACTGCAATGGAAGGTATGACCATTCCGCTACATCCGGGAGCCATTAAATACTATAAAGAGAAAGGCATGGATATTCCTGACGAATTAGTTCCGCCGGAAATGAAGTAAAAAAAGTTGGAGTGATAAACCATGATTGCTAGACAGGAAAAACTAAACATTTTTTTGTTAGGGGCAATCATGGTTGGTGCGATAGCGTTCGTATTATTAAGTACCAATCAAGTGGTTACCTTGCGCGGACCTAATAGAAGTGCTGGACTGCTATATTCTAAAGTAGTTCATCCTGGAGATATGATTGAATTTCGTTTTATCCATTCATACGAGAAAGGCTGGGTGGAGGAAAACTACCGGGTAGATAAAGAGGACTTTATTTACCCGGTAAGCCACCGTTTTCAAGTCTTTAACTACGATGACCGAGAAAACACATACCCTGGTGATTTTTATATGGCTGATGATGGTTATGCCTACGTTACCAATATCGACAAATACGGAATATTTCCGGTAGATGATTGGAATATCAGGGTGGCATATACAGTCCCACAGATGTTTTATGTTAAGGGAGAAAAGATATCTCTTCCCGACCTAGTACCTTCTGGTACCAGGGTTACTTTTAACATCGAGCGTTGGCGGCGGTACCAGACCCTATTAGCTATAATGCTAAATGACATACATTGAAAGGGGTGTTATTTTGACCAGCCGGGATAAATTTATAAATATCGTCAATTTCGCGTGGGTTTTAGCCTTGGCCATGGCATTTTTTCAAATATATACCGGTGGCTTTGGTTTGCTCACGGCAATGCTCCAACGGAGTATCCACCTATATTTTGCGATGGTCCTAATTTTACTCTACTATCCTTTAACTAAGGGAGGCCGCGTAGGTCGGGTAGTCAATTATTTTTTGATCAGTTTGACTCTTCTTGTAGCGGCGTATATGATAAGCTTCGCAACGCCGGAACAGCTTGCCGCCAGGGCACTGGTAGGGTCAAGTTTGGGAGATATAATTGTGGGGTCTACACTGGTGCTGTTGGTATTTGAGGTAACTAGAAGAATCTGTGGTTTGCCCATGACCATTATCGGCCTGTCTTTTATCGGGTATGCGTTTGCCGGACCTTATCTACCGTCTCTGCTAGCTCATAGAGGTTATAGCTTTATTCAAGTGGTAGAACAGGTGGTTTATACCCATGAGGGTCTCTGGGGTACGCCTTTGGCGGTTTCTTCAAGTTTCGTAATTTTGTTTGTTATTTTTGGCGCTGTGCTGGAGAAGTCCGGCGGGGGCAAATTCTTTATTGATTTAGCTTTCGCTGCAACAGGACGCAGCCGTAGCGGGCCGGCATTAAGTGCGGTAGTATCTAGTGCATTTATGGGAACAATTAACGGGGTGGCTGCAGCCAACGTGGTAACCACTGGCGCATTTACTATTCCGTTGATGAAGCAGGTTGGATATAAACCTCATGTTGCTGGGGCGGTAGAAGCAGCTGCTTCTACGGGTGGTCAGATTTTACCACCGGTTATGGGTGCGGCAGCATTTATCATGGCGGAAATGATGGGTGTTTCTTACTCGGAGGTTGCCTTGGCTGCCATAATTCCAGCCTTGCTCTATTTTATTTCTGTTGGCTTAATGGTGCATTTTGAAGCCGTTAGACTGGGTTTAAAGGGGCTTTCCAAAGAAAATTTACCCATAGTTAAAGATGTAATGCGGGATGGATGGTTGTTTTTATTCCCTATTGGTCTCTTAATTTACCTACTGGTAATAGTGGCTTATAGTCCCACTAAATCAGCTTTGTTTGCTACCGGACTAATGCTTTTAATCGGGGTGCTGCGTAAGAAGGATAGAATGTGTTTAACGGATGTTTTGGATTCTCTTGTATTGGGGGTAAAAAACTCCTTGGTAGTAGCTGCTGCATGTGCTACGGCCGGTGTCGTAATTGGCGTTGTGGTAATAACCGGATTGGGACTGAGGTTTTCCAACCTGATCGTAACGCTTTCCGGCGGACACTTATTTTTAGCCCTGATACTGACAGCTATTACCTGTATTATTTTAGGTATGGGACTCCCCACTTCCGCTGCGTACATTATCACCGCAACTTTGGGTGTTCCCGCTTTGGTTAACTTAGGGCTGGAACCCATGGCAGCCCATTTGTTCGTGCTTTATTTTGCGGTAGTGTCCGTTATCACTCCACCTGTGGCTATTGCCGGTTATGCGGCGTCGGCAGTCGCGCAGAGCGACCCAATGCGAACATCGATAACAGCCACGCGTTTTGGCATTGTGGCTTACGTGGTCCCATTCATGTTTGCGTATGGTCCTGCATTGATTCTGATTGGCTCACCGTTAAAGATCATCATAGCTGCCGTAACCTCTCTTGCCGGAGTGGCTATGATAGCGTTCGGTATTCAAGGCTGGATGCTAACTAAAGCCGGAGTTGTGGAACGGGTTGCATTTTTGGCGGCTGCGCTGCTCTTAATTAACACTCAGATTATGACGGATGCAATAGGGATTTCATTTGCAGCATTGGCTATAATACTGCAACTGCGAAAAAGGCATTTGAAATTAAAACAGGAGGCACAGGCTGGGGCGGAAACCATAGTAGGTTAACATGAGCTTCTCCAATACGTTTAGGCCACGGAATTTGCAAAAGGGAAGTGAATTTCTTTTGGGAACACCTAAAATAGAGACTACCCAGACATTTCAACAAGACAGGCGCAACGCACCCTATTCGATACGGATTGCATTAACCGGGGTTCTGCCCTTCTTTTTTTTAAGTGGATCTTTTATGCATGTTAACTTTTTGATGGTTAGTGCCACTATTATCATGGCGGCCTTATTCGTATTAAGTGCACCGGCAGCCCACGGAATATCCAAAATCGTGGGTTTCTCTTTAACCGGCCTTGCCAGCCTAATTCTTATTTTATCCAAAGCTCAGGTATCTGATTGGAGTCACGGCATCGCTGCAAACATGGATTTAGTAGTTTTGTTTGTTACGCTACCATTTTTAAGTGTCCCTTTGCGGTACGGCAATTACCTGGCTTCTGTGGAGGGACTGTTTCGGCGTAATGTTAAAAAGAACTTTCAGGTGTATGGCTTTGTCATGATTTTTACCTTTTTAACAGGTGCGGTTTTTAATTTGGCGGCTATTCATATAGTCAATCAACTATTGGGCGGTAAAGGAGGGAAGGAACGCCAAGAATTAATTGCTCTTGCGTCAATTAGAGGATTTACGGCATGCATTTTTTGGTCTCCCAACTTTTTTTCTGTTGGCTTAGTACTGAGTATGACCGGCGTCCGCTGGATTGATCTCTTTCCCTATGGCGTGCTGATAAGTATTTCCGTTTTAGCTCTGGGATTCGCATTGGATGTAATCCATAAATGGATATACAAAGTTCCTCAGGTGATGCATGAGGGAAATGCTGCCGAAGAAGAGAAATATTCAGTAGATTACCGCAAATTATTGGAGCTGATGGCCTTCGGATTGTTACTGCTGGTAGTAATTGTTTTGCTAGAAACATGGTATGAGATAGAGATATTGGTATTGGTGCCAACTGCTGCCTTGATTTACCCGCTTATTTGGCTGGGATATCTGCATAAATTATCCGCTTTGCCAGAGATCATTACAGACTATTGTCAACAGGAATTGCCGCGGCACGCCAATGAGGTGGTGCTGTTTACCGGCGCTGGAATCTTTGGTGCTGCACTGACTGTATCTTATTTAAGCAATTATTTCGTGACTGCTTTGGAAAAGGTTGTAGGCCAGGATCCTTTTGTCTCAATGATGGCTATTTCTTTGTGTATTACGGCGTTATTTATAATTGGGCTCAATCCAATTATCACTATAACCGCTATGGTATCCAGTCTACCGCTGTTTACCGTGCAGTGGGATCCTATGTTGTTGGCATTAGGCTTAATAGTGGGGTGGGGAGTGGGGATTGTAATTTCACCTTTTGCTGCACTTAATCTAATGATGGCCGGGATGCTGGACAAATCACCATTAGAAATAGCAATCAGAAAAAACTATGTCTATGCTTTAATGATGTTCCCGCCGATATGGGGGTTAATCGCTATATTTAACAAATACTTTTTTTAAAGTGTTCCTAGTTATACTTTATACTAATTTGAGAGGTGAGCGAAATTGTCTTTAGTAACAATTGTAATTGAAAGTAGAGTTGCTACTATTACCATGGACAGCCCGGAAAATTTAAATGCCCTAAGTGACCAACTGAAGACGGAACTGACCGAGGCTTTAACCAGTGTCGCAGATAATTCTGAAGTAAAAGTTGTGGTACTTACTGGGTCAGGACGCGCTTTTTCCGCTGGGGGAGATATCAGTAATATGGGACGGGTTAATGAACCGTACCAAAGAAGAGAGAGAATGGTAAAAGGAATTAACCCTCTGGTTAATCAAATATGGAACATGGAAAAGCCGGTGATAGCAGCAGTTAATGGATATGCGGTAGGCGTGGGATGTATCTTAGCTGTAGCCTGTGACCTGGTGGTAACCGTTCCCCAGGCTAAATTTGGTGTTCCTTTTAATAAAATAGGGTTAGTACCGGATGGCGGCGGTACCTACTTACTTCCCAAATTAATTGGTGCTTTGAGAGCGAAAGAAATGGTATTGTTGCGCCGGATGTTGTCTGCGGAAGAAGCTTTAGGTTGGGGATTGGTAAACAAAATTGTTCTAGCAGACCAATTAGCTGCTGAAGTGAAAAGCATGGCAGAAGAATTGGCAGCAGGGCCTACGGTAGCGATGGGTTTAAGTAAAGTGCTGATAAACAGGGCGCAAGAAGACACTCTAATGGCGGCATTGGAGAGGGAAGCTGGTTTTCAGGGCTTATGTGTAGCTACTGACGATCATGAAGAGGGAGTCGAAGCCTTTTTTGAGAAGCGCCCGGCTAAGTTTAAATAGGGGGTGAGAGATTTGTCCAACAAGATTATTATTACTGCTGCTCTAACAGGAGCACGCATAACTAAGGAAGATACTCCTTACGTGCCCATATCCCCTCAGGAAATCGTTGCCGCAGCAGTGGATTGCTGGCAGGCCGGAGTAGCGGCGGTTCACATTCATGCTCGGGATACTAACGCTGTTCAAACCGGGGACATCAATGTTTATAGGGAAATTTACGAGGGCATCAAGGCGAAAACGGACCTAATCGTTTGTCTTACTACCAGTGGCAGCGATTTGACAGAAACAGAGAGGTTAGGTCCAGTAGAATTGCAGCCGGATCTCGTTTCTTTTGATGCTGGTACGATGAATTTCGCGGACCGGGTTTTTGCTAATCCACCGGGTTTTCTTAAAAAATTAGCTCAGAAATGCTTGGATTATAGCGTTAAACCCGAACTGGAAGTGTTTGACATTGGCATGATTTACAACGCTATAAGATTAATGCAGGAAGGACTGCTAATTCCACCGCTTCATTTTCAATTTGTACTAGGCGTTAAAGGAGGACTGCCGGCGGAGGCCAAATGGTTGGTGCATATGGAGGAAACCATTCCGCAAGGAAGCACATGGTCCGCCATAGGTGTAGGCGGACGCGGGCAGATGGCCATGAATACCGTTGCCATGGCGATGGGAGGCCATGTTCGGACGGGTCTAGAGGATAACATTTACTACAGCAAAGGGGAACTGGCTAAGTCTAACGCTCAACTGGCGGAGCGCTTAGTGAATCTGGCCAATCTTTACGGCCGTCCAGTAGCTACACCGGCAGAAGCTCGAAACTTGCTGGGATTAACCAAAAAATAACATGGGTGGTTAATACGCCTATAAAAAAATTGATCATAATTATTGCACGCAACTGATGAAATACGTCAAGGCTGGGCGCTTCAGGCTAGAAGTAGGCAGGGGAGTCTATGAATAAGATGAAATGGGAAGAGAATTTCTCGCTAAATCGACTGGGAGTATGTGCAAAGGAGGTAAAAGATGTACTTGGAGCAGTTGAGTATTAAGGGAAAAACGGCTTTAATTACTGGCGGCGGACGGGGTTTAGGCGAACATATGGCAAAAGCTTTAGCAGAAGCAGGAGCTAACGTAGCCGTGGCGGCACGCAGTACGCACCAATTACAGCAGGTGGTGCACGAAATTAAAGAGGCTGGCGGCCAGGCGGAAGCATTTACTGTAGACGTATCCGTTCAAGACCAGGTGGAAGAACTGGTAGATAAAACTGTTGCAGCCTTTGGTGACTTGGATGTGGTATTTAATAATGCGGGGGCAACCTTGGTAAAACCGGCGTTGCAGTATACCTCGGAGGATTGGGATAAGATTTGGAAGGTTAATGTAAACGGAGTTTTTTATGGGTGCCAGGCTGCTGCTCGGTATTGGGTTGCGAAAAAAAGAGGCGGTAAGATAATCAACATGGGCTCAATTGCCGGTTTGCGCGGCGGTAGTGCAGTATACATTGGCTACAGCACAACTAAAGCCGCTGTTATCAATATGACTCGGGCCCTGGCGGTAGAATGGGCACGCTACGGGATTACTGTTAATGCTATTGCTCCTGGCCAGTTTGATACAGATATGACTGCAGAGCTTCACAAGGACCCCGAAACATCCAAAAAAGTATTACGTAAAATACCAGCCCGACGGATCGGTAATCCAGTGGAAATGGGGGCTTTGGCGCTATATTTGGCTTCCAAAGGATCTGATTTTATCACTGGCGAAGTGATAGTTATTGACGGGGGAACAATAAACAAATAATTTTACGATAGCTAACAACCGCTAGACTCCCGCTTCTTTTAGCTCGAGGTAAGCGGTGATAAGATCCTGGGTTAGCTCAACTAACTCTTAGTAAGGGAAGGAGCAAATCTCCCGATGAAAGAAGTTTCACTCTATTGGAATAAATTTCGCTGCAAAGAGGTGTAAAGTTTATGGATTTCGACCTATTAAAAGGAAAAATAGCATTGGTTACAGGTGGAAGCAAGGGAATTGGCAGAGGCATGTCGTTAACTTTAAGCCGCTTCGGGTGTGACATCGCGGTCGTCAGTCGCAATCTTGAAGAGGCTCAGAAAGTCGCCGATGAAGTTAGGGGTTTTGGTGTAAATTCTATGGCACTAACGGCTGATGTAACCCAAAGATCTCAGGTACAAGATATGGTGGCTCAAGCTGTAGAGAAATTTGGCCGGATTGATGTTTTGGTGAGCAACGCCGGCATGAATATTCGTAAACCTTTGCTGGAGCTTGAAGAGAATGAATGGGATAAGGTTATCGATACAAATTTAAAAGGCGTTTTTTTGGTAGGTCAGGCAGTAGGGTCGGTAATGGTTAAACAACAGTCCGGAAAGATAATTAATATTGCTTCGGTGGCTGGTATTAAAGGACGGCCGTCTTTGGGGGCATACTGTAGTTCCAAAGGAGCGGTAATTCAACTAACCAAGGTGATGGCGCTGGAATGGGTGGATGCTAATGTGCAGGTTAACGCAATCGCACCCAGTTATATTGAAACACCGATGACAAAAGACTTCATTAGCAAGAAGCGTGATGTAATTTTAAACAGAGTACCTATGAGACGTTTAGGAACTGAAAGAGACATTGATGGGGCGCTGTTGTTACTTTCCTCCCATTATTCTGATTTTATGACAGGGCAGACTATTTTTGTGGACGGCGGCAGTACCGTTTCTTAGCCATTCTAAAGAAAAGTGGTGAAAACAAATTAATAATAAGTTAACGAACTTATTTGATATTCAATATCCCATAGTTTTAGGCGGTTTGCAGTGGGCAGGAACAGCGCAATTGGCTGCTGCGGTCTCGGAAACGGGTGGTTTAGGGCTGATTACGGCCGGTACTTATAAAGATGCGGCTGCATTGAAGGCAGAGATTGCTGTTGCAAGGCAGCTTACCCAAAAACCTTTCGGGGTCAATATTACTTTGGGTACGCGACGACCTATGGACGAGTTTTTTGCGGCATGCGTGGAAGAAGGAATAAAAATAATCATTACGTCCGGACGCAATCCGGAAAAATTCGTTCCCATGCTCAAAGATAACGGTATAATTTTTGTCCACGTGGTCACTGCGGTGCGTCACGGTTTAAAGGCCCAAGGGCTTGGCGCGGATGCCGTGGTCATGGTGGGTTGCGAAGCGGGCGGACACCCCGGAATGGATGATGTTAGTCTTACCTCTCTAATACCTAAAGCAGTAGATACTTTGAAAATCCCCGTGATAGCCGCAGGCAGCATTACCGATGGCAGGGGATTAGCATCTGCATTGTGTTTAGGTGCTCAAGGTGTTCAGATGGGAACTAGGTTTTTGGTTACCAAAGAGTCGCCGGCCCACGAAAATGTAAAATCAGCAATCATCCAGGCAAATGAGAACGATACGATTATGATAGAAAGATCCTTTAGAAATGCCAGACGAGTACTTAAAACACCGCTCAGCCAGTGGGTTTTAGCTAAAGAAACTGAAGGCGCTTCCTTTGAAGAACTAAAAGAGGCGATTGGCGGTGAAGCTTATATACAAGTTATGGCACAAGGATTACTGGATAAAGGTGTGCTAACTATGGGCCAAGGTTCAGGAAATATTCACGATATCCCGACGGTGCAAGAGGTCATAGACAGAATAGTCTCCCAAGCTAATGCCGTATTGGCTGCCAATAACTGTCTCTAAAGAAGGTGAATAGTATGGGTCGAAATATTCAATTTAAGGTAAACCAAGGGCTTGCGGACCCCGTAACAGCGGACATTCGCCATAAAATTTTTGCTCGGCGCAGGCCGCAAATAGAAATAGTATTGCAAGAACAACCGGAGTTGGCACTCCATCTGCAAGAGATTAAGACCGCCTCCCGCAATAATTTATCTGATTTAGTGGAACAAGCGGTGGAAAACATGCGGGCTAATGGCATAAAGGTGTTTCAGGCTGCTACTAACCAGGAGGCATTGGATTATCTGCTATCTGTCATAGATACCGGACCTGTAGTAAAGTCCAAAAGCAATGCTGTTAAGGAAATAGGGCTGGTAAAGAAGTTGGAAGAGTTAGAGATTCAGGTCATTGAAACTGATTTGGGCGATCGGATCTGCCAGTTAGGTAAGATTCCGGCGGCTCATCCGCTGGGGCCCGCAGTCCATGTTGCCATTGAACGAGTAGCGCAAATTTTCAGTGATAATTTAGGAAAAGAAGTGCCGCCACGACACGAAGCCATCGTAATGCAGGCACGCGAAAGTCTGAGAGAATATTTAATAAGCGCACCAGTGGGACTTACGGGTGCTAATGCCATCGCAGCAGATACCGGCTCTATCGTCTTGACTGAAAATGAAGGCAATATCCGCGCTGTGACCAACATGCCCCGAAAGCATGTGGTAGTGGCTGGGGTGGAAAAAATGGTCGCTACCTTAGAGGATGCGCTGCATGTGGTCAAGACTGCTGCCGCTTTCGGCACTGGTCAGGATATTGGGGCATACGTTTCTATCATTAGCGGACCGTCAGGCAATAAGAATGTTTTGTTAGACGAACTGCTACAAGGTCAAGGACCAGAGGAAGTGCATGTAGTACTTCTGGAGCAGGGGCGGTGGGAAATATTGGGTGAATCGGTGGCCCAGGCCTTGGCTTGTATCAATTGTGGTCACTGTCTCAGAGTCTGCCCCGTATTTGCGGAAATTGGTGAGAATTTCGGCACCAACTTCTTTGGCGGTATTGGAGTTCTTCATTCCTATATCAGATATGGCTTGGCAGAAGCCGTGGCAGGAGGCTTGGAACTTTGTATGGGTTGCGGCCGTTGTAAAACTGTCTGCCCGAATGCTATACCTACAGATGATCTAATAAATGATTTACGGAAGAAAGTAGTGGCGGATAAGGGCCTGGGCTGGAAAAAGTCACTGATTTTGAAAAGTTTTTCGGCGAAGCAGCCGCTGCAAAAAGTAGCGCTTTCCATTGCACCAATGTTTCTGGGTCGCAACGGTGATTGTCTCCAACCAAGAATCCGGAACATAACATCCAGAAAAGTACCCCTATTAAATAAAAAACCCTTTTTGGCCCAAGTTTCGGACAGAGTACCGGCAATTGGGCAGAAACGAATGCAAGTAGGTTATTTTCTTGGTTGTTTAAACAATTTAACATATGCAGAAACGGCCAAGGCTACCGTAGGATTATTGAATGCTCAGGGGATAGACGTTTTAATCCCTAAAAAGCAAAACTGCTGTGGCTTACCTATGCAGGCGAACGGAGACTTCCGTACTGCTGAAAAGTTAGCTAGAAACAACCTGCAGGCCTTTAGTGAGGTGCAGATGGATGCGGTAATTTATGATTGTGCTAGTTGCGGTAAAGGATTTGAGGGCTACCCAAGTCTATTCCAAGATGACCCATTATGGCGAACTATTGCGGATGGCCTATTACAAAAAACCTATGACCTTTCGACTTTTCTGTTGAAATATCAGCCGCATTTACCCCAGCGGGTACTGAAGGAGGCTGTGACCTACCATAGCCCCTGTCACTTGAAACAAGTCGTTTCGGGTCATCAGGACAGAAAGGTGCTTCAACAGATACCGGGTTTGACTTTTAGGGAAGTAGCGGAAGATACATGCTGTGGTTTTGGTGGTACGTTTAATCTTCAGTTTTACCATCTTTCCGCTCAAATAGCAGAAAGAAAAGTGGCTCAACTGCAGGAAACCGGTGCTGACCTGGTGGTAACCAGTTGTCCAGGCTGCCGTCTGCAGCTCAGCGAAGGTTTGCATCGAGTGGGTGCTAAGCAGCAGGTAGTGCATTTGTCGGAGCTGTTGGTTAAATCCTATGGTATGGAACAGGAGGAGATCTAGGATGCCAAAGTCTTCAGAGTTGGTTGCAACTTACCAGAAGAGAAATGAAGAAATATGGAGGGGATTTGGCAGATTGGAGAAATTGGCGGTCAGCCGATTGAAAGAAAAGGGCTGCTGCGTACATCTTGCGGCTGATGCTAGGGATGCTGCTGCAGCAGTACAGGGTATTGTAGGTGCGGAACCGGTCGTCAAGTCCCATTCGGCTACAGTAACAGAGATTAACCTAAACCTTGTACTTAGTGATATCAGGGAGACTGAGATCAGTGAATACGTTGCGCAATTAGAGGGAAACAACGTTGTTTTAGGCTTTAGAGGGGACGTAATGGCAGCAAGCCAGACACTGAGTAAAAAATATGGCAGTATGTCCATCAAAGACTTATCCACTCATGTCCAGCAGGACATACGTAGACTCATAGTCAACTGCCGCTTTGGCATAACCGGCGTAAACGCGATCATAGCCGAAACCGGTTCCTTGTTTTTTTTTGAAACTCAAGGAAATGTGAGAAGCATTGCTAACTTGGCTGACGTTCACATTGCCGTTGCCGGTATTGATAAAATTGTTGAAACTACTGATGATGCTTTGCTGGTAGGTCGGTTTTTAGCAGACCAATGTCTTGATAAAACCGTAGGTAATTATTTATCTTTTAACACCGGACCCAGTCAAACCGGTGATGTGGAAGGGGTCTTGGTAAAGGGCATACATGGGCCCCGGGAAGTACATGTAATTCTAGTGGATAATGGCCGGCGAGAAGCGTTGAACCGTTCACTTCCTGAGGTTTTCGCTTGTATGAATTGCCAGCTGTGTTTAAACGGCTGCCAAGCATTTGCTGCTTCAGATGGAAGCTACGGCAGCCCAAGTGTGGGCGGAAAGGGTGCAGTACTAAAATATTTAGCATCTAGTGACAGCTGTGGTTTGGAAGCATGCCGAGGCTGCGGCAATTGTGCTCGCACTTGTCCGTTGGGAATTAGCTGGCCTGATGTTTTTGAAAGAGCCGGTCAATACAGAAAGGGAGTGGAGCTTTATGGAGTATGAACAATCTTCTAAGAGACTGCAGCAGGAGGTTATGGCCCCCGGTTGGTGTACTTCCTGTGGGATGTGCGTGGGTATTTGTCCTTATATTAAAAACTATAAGGAAACATCTGCCTTCATTCATCAATGCCAGGTAGATGAGGGCAAATGTTATGCTGTTTGCCCTCGGGGAAAAACTAATTGGTCCCAGATAGACCATGCGGTCTTTGGTAAAGACAGGGAAGATCATGCCTTGGGTAATTTTCAGAGCATCTTATTTGCTAGAGCAACAGATAAGGTGTTTGCTGCAAAGGGGCAGTACGCTGGCGTGACTTCTGCCGTATTGGGTTACGCCATTAACAAGGGTCAGATAGATGGAGCGGTTGTGACCGGCGGCGCACCTGGCAAACTTCCAGAGCCAGTATTGGCTCAAACCAGGGATGATCTGCTGGGTGCTGCAGGATCCAAATATTCGGCTGCACCTACTTTATCAAGGCTAAATCAGGCTGCTAAAGAGGGCTATAACCATTTGGCCGTAGTGGGCAGGCCATGCCAAGTGCTTGCGGCAAGAAAAATGCAGTCCTTCACGGACGACAGAGGGGACTTACCGGTAGGGAAAATTGCTTTAACTATCGGGTTGTTCTGTTTTTGGGCACTGGATGCAGATTTTTATCAGTTTTTAGCAGAGAAGACCAATAATGAGCAAATACGCAGTTTAGATATTCCGGTAGATGGCATGGTAGTTGTAACTGATAAAGGCCAATATAAGTGGCCGGTTGAAGAAGTACGTTCGTTCATTCGTCCTGCGTGCGAGCAGTGTTTTGACCCAACATCAGAATTTGCAGATCTGTCTATAGGCTCCACCGAATTTGACAACATGTGGAATACTTTAGTTGTACGAACGGATAGGGGTAAGGAGTTGGTTGACAGCGCTGTTGGAGAAAGTATCTTGGAGGTAAAAGAGTATCCGCAGAATCATATTCCTCTTTTACGGCAAGCTGTTCTTAACAAAAAACAAAGGGTCTTAAAGGAAAGAAATTCAATTCCCAATTACTTGGTACTCAATGAAGCCTATCGCAAAGGCGTTCTAGAAGGGGGTAATTAAGGTGAGCTTAGCAAATGTTAAACTGGAAACCCCAGGGAAGAAAGTGATGCTGACTGGTAATGAAGCGGTGGCCCGTGGTGCTATCGAAGCGGGTATGAAATACGCAGCATCCTATCCCGGGTCACCAACATCTGAGGTTTTGGACATTTTAGGAAGTGTTACCGCTCAATTTGGGCTGTACGTGGAATGGTCTACTAATGAGAAAATAGCCAGTGAAGCTGCTGCTGCCGCATCTTTTGCCGGTGTTCGTTCGCTTACTATTATGAAACCTGATGGTATGAATGTTGCATTAGATTTTTTAACTAGTTTGGCATATTCGGGAGTAAATGCCGGTATGGTAATTATGGTGGGTGATGACCCGTCTGCTCACTCGAGCATTAAAGAAGAAGATTCTCGTCATTTATCCAAACTGTCTCGTCTGCCTATTTTAGAGCCGTTTAATTCTCAGGAAGCCAAGGACTTAACTAGTAAGGCTTTTGAATTATCCGAGGCATTACGACTCCCTGTGGTAGTTCGCCTTGTTACTCGCGTTTGCCATGCCACTTCTTTGGTAAACTTGGGAGAAACGGAACACGTAAAGGGGGCCATTAAGGCCGCCTATAACGAACCGATTTTGTGCCGCCCGCAGGTTCACCCGGACTTGGAAGAAAAAATTTTTAAGATTGCTCAATGGGCGTCACAGCAAGAAATGTGGCAATACTTCGGTCCGGAAGACGCGGACAGTTTAGTGATTGCTTCTGGCCCTTGTACGCTTTACGCCAAAGAGGCTTTAGAAATTCTGGGACTGCAGGATAAGATGGGTGTACTAAGCTTAAAAATGACCTGGCCGCTACCGGAGCAAGGCCTGATAAATCTTCTTGCAAATAGGAAAGAAATTATATTCGCGGAAGAAATAGACCCTTTTATTGAAGAAAATATTACTAGTTTTGCTGCCTACCATACGGACCAATTAGGTGTTATTAAGTTTTATGGCAAAAGAAACGGTTATGTTAAAGGTCCTCTTGGCGCGGGCATCGGCGAATTAAATACGGACATAATGATAGACAGCATTGCTGAAATAAAGGGCTTAGAACGTCCGGATTTCTGCGGCAGTACCGCGCAATGCCTCAGTGCTGTTGGCGGAAGTCTGCCAGAAAGGGATAGGGCTTTTTGTCCCGGCTGTCCCCACAGAGCTTCCTATTGGGTACTGAAAAGTGCGCTGGCTCTGGAAGGGAATGACGGATTTGTTCTTGGTGATATCGGATGCTACGCTATGGGGCGGGGACGTACCGGGTATTACACTGTGAAAAGTGTACATTCAATGGGATCAGGTATAGGCCTCGCTCATGGATTTGGTACTTTGCAAAACTTTGACTTTACCCAACCGATTATTGCAGTTGTTGGGGACTCCACATTTTATCACGCTGTGGTTCCGGCATTGATTAACGCCAAACATAATAATGGCCAGTTTTTATGCGTCATTTTAGACAATTCTACCACGGCTATGACCGGTCACCAGCCTCATCCAGGCACTGCGGTTAATGCACTAGGTTTAGAAGTTCCAGCTATGAACATGGAAAATATGATATCGGGATTGGGTATTAAAGTGGAAGTAGCGGACCCTTATGATATCAATGCTTCTAGAGATCATGTTTTGGAGTTGCTGACCCAATCAGGTCCAAAAGTATTAATTCTCAGGAGAGAATGTTCATTGGTTGTATCTAAAAAAGAAAAACCACGCCGGGTGACTGTCAATCAAGAAAAATGCATAGGTAAAGACTGCGGTTGTAATAATCTTTGCAGCAGAGCTTTTGGCTGCCCAGCTAACATTATTGACCTGGAAACCGGTAAAGGCCGCATTGATGAGGCGCTTTGTGTCGGGTGCGGCGTCTGCGCCAGTCTGTGTCCGGCCGGTGCCATAACTGTGGAAGAGGGGGTTTAAATTATGGAAGAAAGAATTAACATCATTGTTTCCGGCGTAGGCGGACAGGGAAATGTACTTGCTTCTCAGATGATGGCTTTAGCAGGAGTTGCAGCCGGTTATGGGGCTGTTGAGGCAGAGACCTTCGGTGCATCTCAGCGGGGTGGTTCCGTAATGAGCCATGTGCGTCTTTATAAAGTTGACAGTCCCGGGCCTCTTATTCCCGAAGGAAAAGCTGACGTTGTTTTGGGGTTTGAACCTATGGAAACTTTAAGAATTCTCTCTAGGTATGGTAATCCTAGTACTAAGGTTGTTGTTAATACTCGTCCTGTATATCCTATTGGCGTTCTGGCAGGGGAACAGATTTATCCCGATATGACTAAAATTCTGGAGAGTATTGAGCAGCATGTTGCGCAAATTTATACTCTGAACGCAACAGAAATAGCTTTAACAGCAGGAAATCCTGTGGTAGCAAACATGGTTATGGTTGGTGCGGTCTGCGGCACCGGAATTCTACCAATCAAAGAAGAGCATTTTCTTCTGGCAATGAAAGATTACTTTGCAGAAAAAATATTGGCTATTAACGAGAAAGCATTCCGGTTAGGAATGGATTGTACTAATGACGCCGCCATGGTTTAGAAACTCTATTAAAGTTGGCATCAGTTTTAAACATTAAAGTAAAAGAGCAAGGGAGAATAGGGCAGAAAAAATTAAGGATCGCATGAATCAAATAAATACTTGCTTACATACCGCCGATTAGGTTGTAGCAGAGGTCTGTTAGCTGTTTCTGAAGAGTTAAACACCGGAGCTGCCGCTATTAGATGCCAACGGCGAAGTATTAAGGATGATAACTCGGGAAGCATTTTCAATCAATGAATTTACAAACATGTGCCGGAACAATACACAGTAAGGCAGGGGTACTATATGAAGAAAACACAAATAATTGATTATATAACAAGGACAGAAAAGGTACTCTTTGCTGGTGAAACATTAGGTGATGCTTTTACTGCCATGGGTGAAAATAACCTACCTGGATTACCTCTTTTAGATTCTTATGGTGAGGTTCTTGGTATGGTCACCCAGGAAAGCATTTTCAAAGAAGGGTTAGGTAATATTCATCCCTCTACACCCATTACCAAATTTCTAATGAGAGAGTTCACTCTGTTGGATGAGTATGCAAAAATTGAGGAGGTGTGGCCTTTAAACCATCTTGTTTGCCCAGTAATTGACTCTGATAATAAGGTTGTAGGTATGATTACAAAGCAACAGTTGGACCAGGCTTACCTAGATGGTTTAAGATATCGGGTGAATTTGTTAGAAGCAACTTTTAACAGTGCACATAATGGAATTTTTGCAATAGATGCTGAAGGGTACTTGACATCAATGAATCCGGCGGCTGAAAGATTTGCAAAATGTGCTAAGGAAGAAGCCATAGGTAAATTTCTCACAGATGTTGTGGCTCCGGCAGGATTACTAGATATCGTTAAAAAAGGAAAACCGCAGTACGGCAAAAAGTTTCAAGTGGGTCGAAGAAAGTTTATTACCAATAGGACCCCTATTATCCAAGATGACGAAGTAATTGGGGCTGTAGGTATCATACAAGATATCTCAGAAATAGAGGATGTCTGTCAAGAACTTACTACCGTTAAAAACTTGAACAATGAGCTGGAGACTATTATTAATCTTTCGAAAGACGCTATCTTAGTTATTAACGATAAAGGGCAAGTTGAAAAGGCGAACACGGTAACTATAAAGGTGCTAGGTTTAGCTGCGGAAAAATTATTAGAAACAGACATTAGGGAATTGATTGAACTAGGGGTTTTT
>Ga0209347_1003811_pt1 | contig 16799 bp, 17 predicted proteins | sample AutmiccommuBRH23_FD_187382 | JGI IMG/M metagenome (GOLD analysis project Ga0209347, IMG submission 187382) | Deep subsurface microbial communities from Mt. Terri, Switzerland - Autotrophic microbial communities BRH/23 (SPAdes) (version 2) | ecosystem: Environmental > Aquatic > Deep subsurface >...
TCTAACCATTCCGGATCTTAATATTGTCACAAAACCACCCCGGCTATATTGTTAATAAGACTTTTTTAGATTTTCCCGAACCCTTGACACCAGATCTTCTATCATGTGGGGGAGGGGCTCCGATCTGAGGCCCACGATCTCCACCCCGCTGCGAGCCAGGGGAATCAAAACTTTTCTGGCCGGGCTGGAGCTAATGGCAGCCGCCATGGCGGTGGTCATTTCTCCCAGCATGGCATTAGGAAACATTATGCTTACAGGTCCCAGTATCATATCAACCCTGGGCGCGTTGAAGACAACAGCGTTTTCCCCGGTGGCCCCCTCGTTGGCCCCGGCTTTCAGCATCACCGATGTGGCCAGGGCATTGGTGCCTAAGGCAAGAATCTCAATGTCCTCGGGAAACTCACGCCTTAATTTATCCACTATATGTTTTCCTATTCCCCCGCCCTGCCCATCAATAATTGCAATCCTCACAAAATATCGCCCCAGTTATATATTATACCACAAAAGCAAAATTAAGGGCGAATCAGTTTTTTATCCGCCCCTGTAAGTACTGTTATGCCATTTTAATTATTGTATTCCCGAAATTAAAAAGTTTCATCATCAGGTTACAGCACGCCGATAGTTATGTTCACCAGTTAAAACTGAAAAACAGTATTAATCAAATAAACTCGAATTATAATTGTCCTTGTCAAAAATAACATTAATTTCCATTATCCCCAGCATGTGCATATCTTTGTGGATAAGTTACTAATTTGCAGAATTACCAGTGACCTGGTTCTGTAATTTTGATTCTAGTTCCATTATTTGCCGGTTTTTGCACAACAGACTGCGAGCATAGCGGTAATTGTTGAGATGAAGCTTCTTGTTTTCTTTTTCCAGACGATTCAAAAAGCTGTTCTTGTCTTTTTCCAATTTTTCTATGAGATTCATTAAAACCCGGCGGCTGAGCCTTAACTGCTCCACCTTTTCTTCCAACTCCCTTACCCTTTTTCGAAGGTAATCGGTATCATATTCATTATTCACCAACCTCACCCCACACAATTCAACTTGTGTATATTTAAACAGCAAAATCTTTGGTCTAAGTATATGCCCCCGGAGGTGAGTTTAGACATCCTGGCAACAGAGGGGAGTTTTAAGAACAAAATCGCCCTGACGGACGATTAGCTGAGCAATCAAAATCTGCAAGAATTAAGCCCCATAGAGACATGCACACGATTAACGACCCACGAATTACCTAAAGAACCAAGGTTCTAAACATAATTTCCTGGTGCCGGAACACGCCCTGCGGGTGACAGGCGTTTATTTAAAAAACTGCTCTACACGCTGCAAAGCCTCCTGTAAAACCTCCTCCTCCTGCACCAGAGCAATTCGGACATAGCCTTCTCCCCTGGCCCCAAAGGCTACTCCCGGAATAACCAGAACACCGGTCTTATCCAGCAATTCCATGCTGAAACGGGTGGAGGAATGGTAGCCCGCCGGAAGTGGCGCCCACACAAACATTGATGCCTTGGGCTTGGGCATTTTCCAGCCCAGGGAGGCCAATCCGTCCACCAGCAGATCCCTGCGCCTCTGGTATGCCCCGGCGTTTTCCTCCACACACTGCTGGGGCCCGTCCAGAGCGGCAATTCCAGCCTCTTGCACGGCATAAAAAACACCGTAATCTATATTAGATTTTAGTCTTTTAAGTGTGCTTATCACTTCCCGGTTACCCACCGCAAAGCCAATGCGGCAGCCTGCCATGTTATACGTTTTGGAAAGAGAGTAAAACTCTATTCCCACCTCCCGGGCGCCCTCCAGCTCCAGAAAGCTCATGGGTTTAAATCCGTCATAGCATAGTTCAGAGTAGGCCACGTCATGGCATACCAGCACATCGTACCGTCTGGCATATTCTATCACCTTGTCGTAAAAATCCCTGTTGGCCACTGCCGCCACAGGGTTGTTGGGATAGTTAATCCACATCATCCGGGCCTTGCGGGACACCTCTTCGGGAATATCATCCAACACCGGCAGGTAATTATTCTCCTCCAGCAAAGGCATGGGGTAGAGTACTCCCCCGGCCATGGTTATGCTAAAGGAATAAATGGGATACCCCGGGTCAGGCACCAGAGCTATATCCCCCTGATCCACATAGGCAATGGCTATATGAGCTAATCCATCCTGGGACCCCGGCAAGACAAGGATCTCACTCTCAGGGTCCAGCTTAACTCCAAATCTCTTACGGTACCATCCAGCCAGTGACCTGTACAGCTCCGGCTTCCCCATCAGGGGATAGCGGTAATTCTCGTGCTTATCAACCGCCCTGTGCAGTGCCTCAATAACATGGGGGGCAGGGGGCCGGTCAGGAGTGCCCACCCCCAGATTAATCACTGTGATTCCCCTGGCCTCCACCTGCTTTTTACACTTTTCCATCTCGTTAAAAATGCCGGACTCCAGTCCTTTCAGACGATCCGCCAGCTGCACGGTCCATCCCCCCTTGTTTTTACCGGTTTTTTTCTATTCACCGGTCCTGTTCCCGGTTAAGCCGGGCAATATCCATCAGTTCCTGCACCACCCTGTATCCAACGGTATGGGACCCCAGACTATTATGTTTATTACTGTCCATACCGTGGTAGTCCGAGCCTCCGGTGGCCACCAGCCGGTAATCACGGCATACACCCAGGTAATGCTGGATCATCAGAGGGCTGTGGACGGGGTGGTAAACCTCAACACCCTGAAGCCCCTCTGGTATAAGTAGTGGAACCAGCTCTCCGGCCTGAGACAGCCCCGGATGAGCCAGCACGGCAACCCCACCGGCAAGCCTGATCAGCCGCACCGCCTCGGCAGGAGTGCATTTTAGCCTGGGCTCATAGCCCGGCTTTCCTTCGCCTATGTATAGATTAAAAGCCTCTTCCACCGATTTTACCATACCTGTTTCCATCAATGCCCTGGCAATATGCACCCTTCCCACAGAGCCGTAGCCGGCAATTTCCTTAACCCTGCTGTAAGTGATTGGGAAGCCTAGCCGGCAAAGCCTTCCCACCATTTTTTCCGCCCTTTCCAGCCGACCCTTTCTAAAAGTCACCAGGTGATCCAGTAAAATCTCACAATTTACATCAATCAAATACCCCAGCATGTGAACTTCCCGGTCCCGATATACGGTCCCCAATTCTATGGCCGGCAGCACAATTATTCGATTGCGGCGCCCTTCTTCCAGGGCTGGCTGAATACCCTCCAGAGTATCGTGGTCGGCTATGGCCAGGGCTCCCAGTCCCAGTGAAGCCGCCCTGGCCACCACCTGCCCGGGGCTCTCGGAGCCGTCCGAAGCTGTTGTATGTACATGTAGGTCAGCCAGCATAACGCGCACCTTCCTTTACACCACATAAATATTTTCGACGGGTGGTTTAGCATTCCTTTTATATTTTAACCAGATTTGCAGGCACTGGCGAAATATCAGGTATAAAAAAAATAATGCATGCAAAAATAACCATTGCAGTTAATATATGATTATACACAAACCTGGGGTATAATAAAACCATATTCTGGATGCAAATCAATTTTAATAGACAGGAGGAAGAGTATGCAGATAAACCCCAACATTTTCAGAGAATATGATGTGAGAGGAGTGGCCGATCGGGATCTTACCGATGAAACCGTAACCCTTCTGGGAAAAGCCTTTGGCACCATGACCCGGAGAAAAGGGCTTAAGGATGTTCTGGTGGGAATGGACAACCGATTCAGTTCTCCCAGGCTTAAAAGCGCATTGGTCAAAGCCCTGACATCCACAGGCTGCAAGGTTGTGGACCTGGGAACCCTGGTAACCCCCATTCTTTATTTTGCCAGAGTTCATTACAATGTCGAGGCGGCAGTAATGATTACCGGAAGTCATAATCCCTCGGAGGACAACGGATTTAAGCTGGCCCTGGGGCCAGGGACCATATATGGTGAGACAATCCAGGATCTTAGAAGACTTATTGAGGCCGATGACTTTGAAAAGGGTGAAGGAGAGGTTTCCACCGCCGACCCGGTTCCCGGCTATAAGGGCATGATCAGTGAAAAAATCAGTTTGGGGCCAAAAAAACTGAAGGTGGCCGTGGACTGCGGTAATGGGACGGCTTCCTACTTCGCGGTGGATCTAATTTCGTCCATGGGCTGCGAAGTCCTAGAACTATACTGCCAGCCAGACCCTTCCTTTCCCAATCACCACCCGGACCCGGTAAAAAGGAAGAACCTTACCGATTTAATTGAGGTTGTACGAAAAAACGACGCCGATCTGGGCATAGCCTTCGACGGAGACGCAGACCGCCTGGGAGTAGTGGATGACAGTGGTGAGGTTATCTGGGGAGATCAGCTAATGGCCATATTCTGGGGAGAAATTCTGCCTAATTATCCGGGCGCGCCGGCCATAATAGAAGTAAAGTGTTCCCAGACCCTGGTGGACGAGGTTGACCGCCTGGGAGGCAAACCGGTCTTTTACAGGACCGGCCACTCACTGATCAAGGCAAAGATGAAGGAACTTAACGCCCCCTTTACCGGCGAAATGTCGGGGCACATTTTCTTTGCCGACGAATACTATGGATACGACGATGCCTTTTACGCGGCCGGCAGGCTCTTCAGGCTGCTGTCAAACAGCCGGGAGCCCCTGTCCGCCATGGTAAAAAGACTTCCCAAATATTACTCCACAGCCGAAACAAGGATACCCTGTCCCGATGAAGACAAATTCGATGTTGTAAAAAAACTGCAGGAGTATTTCCGTGATAGGCATGAGGTAATAGACGTAGATGGAGTGCGGGTTCTTTTCGGCGATGGGTGGGGCCTGGTGAGGGCATCAAACACCCAGCCGGTGCTGGTTGCCCGCTGTGAGGCGAAAAACCCCGAAAGACTGAATGAAATAGGGGCAATTATGAAAGAGGCACTGAAAAAATACCCTCAGGTTTCAGACTTTCAGTGGGATTATTAAACCGGTTGGCAAGATCCGGACAGTTGAGGTTTCTTGCGCATTATTTCAAATTGTAGACTTTTATCAATGATAATGATACTATAAAAATAATGCAGCAGAAATTCCGTACCGTTGCTTTGGGAGGCGGACTTTTTGACCACCGGATTGAATAGAGAACAGTATCTTAAAGAGCTCAACGGCCTCTTAAGGGAAAAATCCGTTTTGGGAAATGTCCAGTACATGAATGAATTTTCAGACCCCGGTTTTCATGGCTACTGGTATTTCAACTCCGCTTCCCGCGGCTTTTTGGGAAAGAATTTCGAAGAAGCATACGAAGCGCTGTGTGTGCTTATAGACTCTGTACACTCGGTGCAAAATAACCCAAGCAGCCAGGAAAAAACTTCATGGATAGACAAGATTAAAAAGGGTTTTTGGTAAAAACCTTTACCCACAACTAATACTATCGGACCTAAAGAAATAACTGAGAGGGTTTACAAAACTCTCTCTTTTTTTAATACTAAACCCTGCAGTTAAGTGAAATATGGAGGAAAAAAGTATTATTTGCAGAAAATAATATACTAAATAACTGCCCCGGTAATGTTCTAAAAGGATCAACAAGAAATGGCCAGAAAATTGAACCTCAAAAACTGACATCGGTTTTGCGGGGAACAGTCCCGGTTATTAAAACAACGCCCGTACCAAATGCGCAGTGACGTAAAACCCGGTAATGCCGCATAGGCCATAACCAATTAGCCTGTCGCTCAGGGTATCGCTTCTCTCCATTTTAGCAGTCACCACATCTATAAAGGCCATTAAAGATACAATTCGTTTTTTCTTCAGCCCCGCCCGGTGTGCGGCGGACTTTGTGGTTCCGTTTGCAGGCTGCCGGTGCTGCCATTTTGGGTATAAATCCAGTTCTATTCTTCCAGTCAGTTCAGCGGTGGTCATATCATATCCCCCCATCTCCAGAAAGTCATAGTTTTTATCGCAAGGAACAGGTGTTCCCCAAACCTTTGTTTCATCTTATATTCTCTTGCTTATTTTGTCAATATATTTAATTGAATAGCTGTATAATAATTATAGACAAAAGGTTATGCGGGGAGGTATTTGGTTGTTTCCACAAACACATGTTTACTTTGCTGAAAGAGTCCTGGGGAAGATGAACGACGCCGTGGCACTGGGTAGCGTTTTCCCCGACATGGCCATCGGGGCAGGGGTACACAGGGACATATCACATACCAGCGGTCTGAAAATGCTTAAATTTTTGAGTGCTGATGGGGAATTAAGGGATTTTGCCATGGCCAACATAACCCACGGGGTGGATCCTGACGGACTTGATTATTACGGAGATGAAAAAAACCCGCCCAGTGAGCGGGGATACTGTTTTGAAAAAGGCCGCACACTGGTGGACTCGACCATAAAGGCCTGCAACATACCCCCGGAAATGGGCTGGTGGAAAGCTCACAACATAGTTGAAATGGGCATTGAGATGCGCGTAAGCGCAAGCGGGAATTACGGGGAATACCTTTATAAAGCCTTTCAAAACAGCGGTTTGGTTGTGATTGTCTGTGACAGGCTGGGTGAATTCTTTGGCCGGGGATACCTCCCCTTCGCCAAAAGAATTTCCCAATTTCCATCTTATATTGACCTCACCTACACAACAGCTGAAAGCCTGGCCGCAAAATACGACTACCAGATGTATTACAAACACAGTATACACGTAAATATAGCCGAAGTTTCCAAACTGATCCACCAGGCAGCAGAAATGGTGGACGCTGACATTGAGGATTTCTTCCTATCGGTCACCGATAAGGTAAGGAAAACTGTACTGAACAGTACGATTCAGGCCCCGGTTTCCAGCAAACCCAGCCCCTGAGTCATAAGCAGCAGTAGATCGGGCGGACAATATGTTTAGAAAACGGCTGATCCGGAGATACATTAAAAAAGTACAGGAGCTGCTTTGTTGAAAAAGGAAAATGTTGACTATAAATACCTCTACGAGTTAACCAGCAGGGTTACCCCCCTGGAGGAGGACTGTGGATTTTTGTGCGGCAGTGTGTGCTGCCGACCGGACCGTAAAAACAGCCTGGGAATATACCTTTTTCCAGGGGAAGAGTCCCTTTTAAAGGGTGACGAATACTGGCTTCAAAGGGAGTACCACAATCCCGTGGAATATAATTTCCCGGATAACTGGGATGCCCCGGTACATTTTGTGAAATGCTCCGCCCCCTGCCCAAGGGAAAGAAGGCCCCTGGCCTGCCGGTTCTTCCCCCTGGCACCTCATATTCTCAGAGACGGAACCCTTATACTGACCTACGAAACCATCCGACTGCCCTACAAATGTCCGCTGGTGGTTAAGAAAACACCCTTGAGAGCGGATTTTATAGAAACTGTTGCCCTGGCCTGGCGTTTGCTTCTGAAAGACCCCCGCATACAGAGGCTGGTGAAGGAGGACTCTCTGGAAAGGGAAAACTCCGCCAGGAGCGCCCCGGCCATACTCTGGATAGGCCGCCACAATTTATAAAACAGTCGACTTTGGGGCGGCCTGAATCCAGCCAACATTACCTGCGGCAAAAAAGTTCACCGCTTATAGCTCATGGCTTACAGCTATTTTCAAGACAGCCTGTACACCAGACCGTTGGCTGTGGCCACCAATTCACCGATTTCATTCTCAACCCTTATTCGGTATAACCCTGTTTTCCTGGTAATATTCTCGGACCTGGCGGTGGCTGTCAGGTATTCACCTGGCCTGCTTGCCTTCAGGTAGTAGATACTGACATTAATGGCTACCTCGGTATCACCCCAGGAGTTGCAGGCGTTACCCAGAGCCACGTCGGCAAGGGTGAATACCACTCCCCCATGGGTAATGCGATGTATGTTAGTCATAAAATCGGCCACCCTGAGGCCTACCTTTGCGTAGCCGGGCCTGACGTCCAGCACCTCCACCCCCAGGTGCCGGGGAAATGGATCATCCTTTAGCTTTTCCAAAAGTTCTTCACTAATTTCTTCATTTTTGCTTCTGATTTCGTCGCTCATATTGTTAACCTTCTTTTCTCAAAAATTAATCACCTTGGCCCTCAGTTTTGCTTTTCCATAGCTGCACGAGCTCAAGAAGAAGGGGCTTCAGGTTCATCCCAGGTTTATCCATAACAACCTCCAATAGCCGGTGCAAAGTGGCTCCCATCTCCCTCCCGGGTTTGATTCCCAAACATTTAAGGTCATTGCCGTCCACAGCCAGATCGGTTACCTTAATGGGTAATTTTTGACTCAGAATGGCCTGCGCCTGCTTTTCAAGAGTATTCACCGCATCCTCTTCCCCGGGTATTACGGCAGCCATCCAGCCGGCCCGCCAGAGGTCAAACAAATCCTCCAGGTTTTCCTCCCCCAACCGGGCAACTAATTTTTTTGTGTCCTTATCACCCGATGGATGGGAGGCGGCGCATTCCCTGACCAGAGCGGCCACCGACCTTATTGTCCGCCGATCAAATTTCAGTCGGCCCAATATTTCCTCGGCTGGCTCCAGCATTCCCATGCGGCGGCGTATGTTTCGGCTTTTTACCACCCTGCCGGCGCTGATCTCCGGCTGGGCCACTCCGCGCAACAGCCCGGCCAGTCTCACGTTAAGCCTTGCCGGGGATTTTTCCAGCATATCCATGGTTTGTGTGAACAAACCCTTTTTTCCGGCCACCCCATCAACCCATGCCACTTCGTCCAATTCAGGCAGTATAAATTCCAGCAGCCCGCCTTTAAAAAGCAATTCCATCCCTTTACCAGGCTGCGGGCTTAGCAGTATGTCTATCAGTTCCTCCCGGATCCTTTCGGTGGAAACCCTGGCAATGAGCCGGCTGTTCAATCTGATTGAATCCAATGTTTTAAACTCTATTTCAAACCCCAGCTGGCAGGAAAATCTCACGGCCCTGATCATACGCAGGGCATCCTCCCTGAACCTCTTTCCGGGCTGCCCCACAGCCCTGATAAGGCCGTTTTTCATATCTATAAGACCGCCGAAAAAATCATACACCCTGCCCTCCCCGTCAGCCGCCAGAGAATTTATGGTGAAATCCCTCCTGGAAAGGTCTTCTTTCAGGCTTGAAGTGTATTCAACACTGTCCGGATGCCGGCTGTCTGAATATTTACCCTCCCTGCGCAGTGTGGTGGTCTCTATGCTCAGCCCGCCGTGAATAACAGTTACCGTTCCGTGCTTCAGCCCTGTGGGCACCGATGACGGAAACAGCCCGCAAACCATATCCGGGGCGGCGCTGGTGGCTATATCATAGTCCCTGGGTTGCCTTCCCTGAATTGTATCCCTGACCACTCCCCCCACCAGATAGGCCCTGAAGCTGTTTTCCTCCAGCCTGGACATTACCTCCCTTACCGCTAACGGTATAACGTCAAAATCAATTTTAAGATCGGCATCCATATAAAAAAGCCCCTATTCCCCAGTATTAGAATATCTAAATCCCCGGTACTGAATGACTGGCCCTGCGACGTTCTTCCAGACTCCTTTTAATTTCTTCGACCTCCGGGGCCACTGTTTCCACCCATTGATAAACTGAGTCCCTGGATAACCGGGGCAGCCCCTTTATCTGTCCGGAATCCAGGCCGTCAAATATCACCCCGTATAATTCATCGCCCGTTTCTTCATCATAAAAAAGCTCCTGCAATATATAAGTGAGCCATCCGGTATATCCGTTCAGAATAATGAGCCCATCCAAAAACTTTGCTGCCTCCCTTTCCATCAGGCCGAAAAAATAAACGCTGCGCCCGTCAAAAGATATGAGGTTGGGATTCCTCCCTATCTCAACCCCTTCTTTTTTAAACCCCGCGCCAAATACCGGAGGGTATACGGTATGTAAAAAATCATTAATAGCTTTTTTCCACTTACTCATCAATGTAACCTACCTATCCTGCCGCTACCGGTAACCTGTTATGGATAATAATTACCTTTCTTCGCAGAAAAATCCTCCCGCCAGGAGAAAATTAGAATTGATGCGTAATGAGTCAGGGGATCTTACCCAATGGGCAGATCCCCTAACTTTTATCCGGAATTGCTTTTATTTTTACCTTAAGTCCTATGCCTTTACACCCATCATCTTTTCCAGATCCGCCCTGGCATCGCCGCTGGTCAGATTCAAACCGAAGGTCTTCACCAATACGTCAACCACACCGGGGGATAAGAATTCGGGAGCCTTGGGTCCGATAAACATATTCTTGACCCCCAGGCTGAAGAGTCCCAGCAATATGGCCACGGCCTTCTGTTCGAACCAGCTCAGCACAATGCTCAGAGGAAGGTCATTAACGGTACAATTGAAGGCTTCAGCCAGAGCCAAGGCCAGCTTAACAGCCGATCCCGAGTTGTTGCACTGGCCAAGGTCCAGGAACCGGGGAATGTCTGTGCCCTCTATATTGCCGTATTCAAGGTCGTTGAAACGGAACTTGCCGCAGGATGTGGTCATTATAACGCAGTCCCTGGGAATGGCCTGAGCCAACTCCCTGAAATAGTCTCTGCCCTTTGTGGGGGCGTCGCACCCGGCCACCACAAAGAATCTTTTAATTTTTCCGGCCTTCACTGCATCTATGATTAGTGGAGCAAGAGGCAGCACATTCTGGTGATGGAAGCCTGTCATCAATGTCTTATCCGACTGAATGTCGGCCGGAGGCAGGGACAGTGCCTTTTCAATGACCGGGGTAAAATCGGTTCCCACTATTTTTTGGGCGCCCTCCAGTCCGGCCACCAGGTATGTGAACATTCTTTCCCCGTATTTGCCGTTTCTGATGGGCATCACACAGTTGGTGGTGGCCAGTATTGCCCCGGGGAAGCTTTCAAAAACCTGCCTCTGGTCATACCACGCCTTGCCCACATTGCCCTTCAGGTGCGCATGTTTCTTCAGCTCCGGATAGCCGTGGGCAGGTAACATCTCAGAGTGAGTATACACATTGACACCTTTGCCCTCGGTCTGCTCAAGCAATTCCTTGAGCGCTCTCAGGTCGTGCCCGGTAACCAGTATACAGTGCCCTTGAACCTTGTCCTGACTCACCCTCACCGGCACCGGCACCCCCAGTTCTTCCACATGGGCCTGGTCCAGCAGGTCCATAACCTTTACGGTGGCCGTTCCCACCTTCAAAGCCATATCAATATGGTCCTGAAGATTGAAGTTCGAATTAGTGAGGGTCAAAAAGAGACCTTCCTGAACAATGGCATCCACTTTCTCATCGACGCGCCCCAGTTCCCTGGCATGAACCGCATATGCCGAGACCCCTTTCAGTCCCAGTATGATGGTATCCTGCAGGCTGGCAATATCCTCATTTTTGCCGCATACCCCGATTTTTGTGCATCCTCCCCTGGGTGTCTGTTCACATTGATGGCAGAACATAATTTTGTTACCTCCCATTTAATATTCTTATTTTATAAAGCTGCCGCTTTTATAACCTTATACTGTACAAGCCACTAAAACTGTAATTGTCCCCGTAGTCCAGCCCTAAAATATTATTTACCATCTGTGACAATGATACTATTAAAATTCTGAAGCGGCAGTCCGGCAGGTCACATGATAGCTGTGACAATACTCACAGAACCCCCAGACGTGTCGGATCGCTTAGTGCGTAAGGCATGGACATAAGCCTTATTTCATTCGTTAAAGGATGACAAGGTATTCTCCCGCTTGAATTATACTGAAAAATAGATTATAATACCAATATTCTAAAATTCTGGAACATTGGAAATTTCTTAAATGGAGGGGGTTATTACCGAAATTACCGTACACAGAAGCAATATACAGAGAGGAGCAGCATATGAACCTTTTTACTATTGATCAGAATAAATGTAAGCAGGATGGAATTTGCGCGGCTGAATGCCCTGCCGGGCTAATAAGTTTCGATAAAGGGTCTTATCCCGCCATGCGAGAGGGGGCCGAAGAATTTTGCATCAACTGTGGCCATTGTGTGGCTGTATGCCCCCATGGAGCCTTTTCGCTGAAAACAATGAAACCAGAGGACTGTTCCCCGGTACAAAAGAATTTAATCCCTGGAGCTGAAAGCATCGAACATTTCCTTGTTACCCGGCGGTCCATCCGTAAGTACAAGGATAAGCCAGTGGAAAAAACCATCTTGTCCAAACTTATTGAAATAGCCAGCAATGCCCCTTCGGGACATAACACTCAGCCAGTAAACTGGCTGGTCATAGAAAATACCGATGAAGTTAAGCGCCTGGCGGGGCTGGTGATTGACTGGATGCGCATTACGATTAAAGAAAACCCCGCCATAGCTGTTCCAATGCACATGGACAGAATAGTGGCCATGTGGGAAATAGGGAAAGATCGGATTTGCCGGCGGGCGCCTCATGTTATAGTGGCCCATTCAGAAAAGAATCAAAGGACTGCCCCTGCGGCATGCAATATAGCCCTCACCTACCTAGAGCTGGCTGCCTATTCCATGGGGCTGGGAGCGTGCTGGGCAGGTTATTTCGGCACCGCCGCCAACCTTTATCTCCCCATGAAGCAGGCTCTTGGCCTACCGGAAGGACACGTCAATTTCGGGGCCATGTTGATTGGAAACCCTCAATTCAGCTTCCACAGGGTGCCACTGCGCAACAAACCTGTAGTAACCTGGCGTTAATGCTTATGTAAAAGTGAGTGCCACGGAACACCGTGACACTCACTTTTTTACTTTAACTCCTGGCGCCATAATTATGCAAGATTGGTATCAAACAGCTTTTTAATAAAGGGCAAGAGGTCTACAGGGCGGATAATTCCCACCACCTTCAGGTTTTTGTTCAGAACCGGAACGATAGTGATACGCTTATTCATGATAATTTCCATTGCCCTGGCCGGGGGGTCGGATTCCACCACATAGGCGTCCACCACCTGGCGCACGAATTTAGTCACAGGAGTATCCTTCATAAGCTTAAGCCCGTCCCAGAAGAATAGTTCGGACCGGTTGAAGGATATGCCAAGCCATCCCCCGGCCTTGGGGGCCAGGCTGCCCAGAGCCTCAAAAACCGCCTTTAGTGTCAGTATTCCTGTAATTCTTTGTTCTTCATCAAGGACCAGAACCCATCGAAATCCCTTAACCTTGGCCGATCCGCACATTAGATCAACGGCTTCCGCAAATGTAGCCTTTTTATTCAGTGTTGGGTAGTCGGAAAGTGGAACCATCAGATCGCTTACTTTATCCATATTATTAAGCACCTCCAATACAGATGGTATAACATACCTTAAATATATAATGCCCATTCACCTGGATCAACACTTGGTACCTTTACAGTCCATATTAAGGTTTGAGGTGCTATTGCCAGTGTCGATTATTTCACAAGCCTTTTAAAAAACAAAAAGGGAAGGCGTTTAAACCTTCCCCGCTAACTAAATAGTTTCCACTATTTCCTTTTTCAATCCCTGGTACTTGGCCAGCCACTCCACTCTTTCCCTCCGCAGCTTATCCACCAACTGGCGGTATTCCCCGGGGGTATAGTAATTTTCGAGGCTGTAAGGTTTCAGGTCGATGCCCGGTATTTCCCGGGGAATCAGGTAACCCCAGTCCTGGTCGGTTTCCCAACTGATTGACCCCCTGGCTATTTCACGCAAAATGCCTGTGGAAACCCCGATGGTAATTTTAGTCCCCGCCGATCCGCTACCGGCGCCCACCGCACCGGTGTTTAAAAGGTAACATTCCATATCGGGATTATTGTTCAAAATTTCCAGGAGCCTGTTGCCCTCTTCGGCCTCAGGGCCGACAATGAAGGGATTGGTTCCCACCTCTCTTTTAGACTGCCCCGCCTTTGTGGGATCCCCTGCCGATGTCTCTATGGACTCACCCAGCATGAAGTACGCGGCTCCCTGGCTGGGTGTCAATTTGGCCACCGGAGGCACTATATCGTTGCGGCGTGTTATGAATATAATTCTATTGGCCTTTTTAAGGTCTATCTGGCTATCGGTGTTTTCCACCTTGCTGCGCAGAATGACTCCCCTTCCATTGGAGGTCAATTCGTCATTATCAAACTGTACCTGGCCGCTTTCGGTTATCATTACATTCTCAAAAATGGCGGTGGGGGAAATTGCCGCATTGTACAATACCGCCTGGCTCTCATCAAGTCCCTCAGTTTTTATGTAAAAACCGTTTTCGGTTCCGAAGCAGTATCCGTCAGGACCCATCATTATAACGTCGTCCTGCCTGATGAAAACGGTTTCAGGGCTGCTCAAACCGTGATTGTGCATGGTCAAAGTGGTTTTCCCGGTGCCGCTAAGTCCAAACATTATGAAGCCGGTGTCCTCGATATCCCCTGACCCATTCCGGACCCGCAAAACCTTGCTGCCGGCGTGCAGTCCCAAACCCCCGTCTTTTTTGCAAAGGTACATAGCCATTCTGAGAAAGGATTTCTTGGCCTCCCCGAAATAATCTGTGCCCAATATGAATGTGATTCGCTCCTCCGGGTGGCAGAATATAAGTTTTTCCGGCCATTCCGGAACGTAAATGCTGATCAGATCGGGATCACCGTCGGGATTCTGGCTTTCAAAGAGCATTTGCTGCCACTTTAGCGGGATCCGGGCGAATTTGCTGGTTATGTACAGTCTGCAGTGCAGTTTAAAATTGGCATGGCAACCCATCTGCCGGTCCATTCTGATTAATTCTGCATTCTTCAAATAATCATAAACGCTGTCAGCCACCGAGCGTGCCTTTTTCAGGGAAATACCCTCCTGGTCAACCCCCAGGGGAGTACCGTCCTCTACTATGTATGTGAATTTTGCACTCCTGTTCCTGACCTTTGAAATATACCCCGGACTGCCGTATACTGTTGTTTTTTCCTCACTGCCGGCAAGCTCCCTTAGCCGTTCGGAGGAAGGATTTGTAATAATTTCCCTGGCTTCCACCGGCCTTCTCAACGATAACATAATGTCACCCTTTTCCGTTTTATTGGTATCCTTAATACATAATTATTCTACAATATGGAGTCATTTCCCTTCAAAAGTATACATAATACAAAATTTTTATTTAAATGTGACTCACAATCACCTGGCAACAGCTTAATGGTCAGCACAATTAACTCTCATTCGGGCTGGCAGCTTGACACCCATTTAAAAGAAATATATTATTATTTGTATGCGCCCTTGTGTTGGAAGATTAAGTATTCTGGAGAGATTAAAAAATGAGTTTAATTGAGGACCTAAGATTCAGGGGACTGATTAACGATATGTCCGACCCCGAGAGTCTGGAAAAACTGTTGACCAATGAATCCGTTGTGCTATACTGCGGCTTTGACCCCACGGCGGACAGCCTGCATATAGGAAACCTGCTCCCACTGATGGCACTGCAGAGGTTTCAGCGCTACGGACACAGGCCCATGGCCCTGGCCGGCGGGGCTACCGGGCTTATCGGAGACCCCAGCGGAAAAACGGCGGAGCGAATATTAAACCCCAAGGAAGTGGTTGATTCATGGCTGGAAAACATAAAAAAACAGCTTTCTATTTTCCTTGATTTTAACTCACCCACCAACCCCGCCCTTCTGGTGAATAATTACGACTGGATATCAAAACTCAATGTTATAGAGTATCTGAGGGATGTGGGCAAATATTTTTCGGTTAACGCCATGCTGGCCAAGGACTCGGTAAAATCAAGAATTGAAAACAAGGATGTGGGTATTTCCTACACCGAGTTCAGCTACATGATACTGCAGGCCTATGATTATTACTATTTGGCCAGGCACCATAACTGCAAGCTTCAGATAGGAGGCAGCGACCAGTGGGGCAACATAACTACCGGCATTGACCTTATCCGCAGGACAATACAGGCCCCGGCCTTTGCCCTGACCTTTCCGCTGATCACCACCTCGGAGGGTAAAAAGTTTGGCAAGACCGAAGCGGGAACCATCTGGCTGGACGCCAAAAAAACATCGCCCTATCAGTTCTACCAGTTTTGGATAAATGTAAGCGATCAGGATGTGATAAGGTTTACAAAATATTTTACTTTCCTGGAGCCGGATGCCATCGCAGACCTGGAGCAGGCCACCGCCAGCAGGCCTGAAAAAAGGGAGGCCCAGCAGAGGCTGGCTTTTGAGGTAACCGCAATGATTCACGGCCAAAGTGAAGCCGCCCTGGCCAGGCAAACGGCTACAGCCTTATTTAAGGGTGAACTGTCCTCACTCACCGAAAGCCAGTTGAGGGACGCGATGTCCGGTGTGCCCGCCACCACTCTGGGTGAAGATGCAATAAGCCAGATGACTTTACTGGACCTGACGGTGGAAACAGGGCTGTGCCCTTCAAAATCCCGGGGAAGAAACGATATCGAGAGTGGAGCCATATATTTGAATGATGTCAGGAATACTGACCCGGGGAGGAAAATATCATCCGGGGATAAGCTTTTTAACAATTATGTAGTGCTGAGGAAGGGCAAGAAAACATACCATCTGGTGATAGTGGCCCGATAGGCCGACTGGCTGTCGGCATTCAATAATCCGGGCCATAAAAACCATAATGAAGACCTTACTCCAGAGAGTAAGGTCTTCATTAACTTTCCCGGTAACTGAAAGCTGACGGCTGTTTTTATGCTACCCCCCAAGTGTGACATCCTGGGTTTGGTACCAGTCCAGGGCCTCATAAAAATGATCGGGCTTGAAATCCGGCCACATATCATCCAGCACGTAGAAATCGGAATAAATGGTCTGCAGGGGCAGAAAGCCGCTTAACCTTCTTCTTCCACCCCAGCGTATAATCAGGTCTATACGGGACACATCCGAGGAGGCAATATTTTTCAGGGGATTGGCGCTTTTCCTGCCCCCTTTTACAGCCTCCTGGCTGATAAAATATCTTAAATCCCATTTCCACCCGTAGTTTACCAGGAAATTAATCTTTATTATTCCTCTGCCGAAGGTCTGTCTTGTGGTATACCTTACGAG
>Ga0209347_1003812_pt1 | contig 16796 bp, 15 predicted proteins | sample AutmiccommuBRH23_FD_187382 | JGI IMG/M metagenome (GOLD analysis project Ga0209347, IMG submission 187382) | Deep subsurface microbial communities from Mt. Terri, Switzerland - Autotrophic microbial communities BRH/23 (SPAdes) (version 2) | ecosystem: Environmental > Aquatic > Deep subsurface >...
ACATCAGGTAATATAACAGAACCTGCCCCGATCCATGCATCTTCCCCTATGATGATTCTGCCGTAAGCCGTTCTGACATAGGGAGCTATCTTGGAATTGTTGGGAGATGATGATGATACCAGTATCACTCCGGGAGATACGGAAGCGCGATCCCCGATAATAATATTGTTCTTATCGGCCAGGCGGTCAATGACAATTACCTTTTCACCCACATATACATCCGTTCCCACACCATAGGAAGCAATCCTATACAATCTTAGCCTTAAGCCGTTTGAAGGCAGAAAAGAAGCAAAGAACTTTGCGGTTTTCTTTTTAAGCCGATGATATTGACCCATGGATACCTCATATGAAATTAATTATTATTTTTAATGATCAATTCTTAAACAAGCATTGATTCAGAACTGCATAATCCTTTTAAGAGCCCTGCAATTTTCAGCAATTCTTTTTCTTTCAGTGTGTAGTGATTCGGTACTGTAAAGATCCTGGCTGCAACCTTCTCGGTATGCGGGCAATCTCCTTCATAGCCATATTTAACCCTGGCAATTTCAGGTGTCTGGCTGAAGAGTTTGGAAGTATCCACGCCATTTTCTCTCAGGTAATCACATACCTGATCTCTCGTACCCTCTTTGGCCACCTGTAAAGGAAAAAGATAGTAATTACAGCATGTATTCTCCTGCTCTGTGGGAAGTGCATATGAAGTGTCTGCTAATTCTTTGATCAGAAGAAGAGAATTTGTCCTTTGGATCTTAACGATATTCTGAAATGTTCTTATCTTTTTTACAGCTACATGCAGATCCGATCTGTTTATGCTCTTTATGTCAAAGCTTGTTTTATCCATCAGGTCAACCTTACCCTCTACACTAAGACCGATGGGCAATGCCAGAAGACCGAACCAGGGCCTATGATAAAAGAACGACCTTGCATACATGATCAGCAGATGTTTCAGTTCTTCGGTGAAAGAGGAGTGTTCAAGAGGATCCATACATTCAGAGAGGTTTTCAACATAAGATATATTATTGACAAACACCATCCCCCCTCCGCCGGCAGAGAGGTACTTAGGAAGACTGAAACTTGAAAAATCTCCTATCGTGCCAGCCTGCTTTCCTTTGTACAGACTGAATATAGAATGCGCACAATCTTCTATTATCGGTATATCAGGTGCGATCCTTTTTATCTCATCCATATCTGCAAGTCTGCCAAATGTGTGAATAACTATTAAAGCGTCAATATCGCCAACTTTGAGCTTGAGATCTTCCGGATCAAGAGTATAATTCTCATTTATATCAATGAATTTTGGAACCAGGCCGGCGTTGATGATGGCATCAAAGACCACAGTGCACGAGTAAAGAGGCACACCGACCCGGGAACCTGCAGGAAGACCGAGGGACTTTAAGATCAGGCAAATAGATGTCCTGCTATAGTTAGCGAAGAAAATGTTAGGTGTCCTGAATTCGGATCTAAGGACATCAAAGCTGCTCTCTTTCTGAAGGACAGCTGCACTGAGGCCTGACAGAAAGTCAAAGAAACCATAGTCAATATTGAATCTTGGAATAAGCGAAATATTCGGTCTCATTATATCACAAGCAATTATCCCACATGCTTCAACAGTTTAGGTCCAAGCACTTCCAGTATCGGATCAGGAAGCTTCTTCCAGGTGTCCCTTATAAAACCTGTTTTTGCATCATTTCGGTTTTGAGACATCAGCTTTGGCTGTCCTGGATAATAGTAGTAGGGTATTTTGAAATTATCAGAGCCCCATTTCGTTTTGAAGCTGAGCAGGGTCTCATTGTTTGGTTCTGTCCTGCCAAAGTCGAAATGCTTAAAGCCGTTATTACAACCCCATTCAATAGATTTCCAGTAGAGGAGGTTGTTTGGCATGAAAGGATTGTATGCGTCATCCGAGGCAATATAGGCGGGCATGACAACGTCCTTGTAAGTATAGAACATCAGGGTTGAAACAACATTGCCTTCAAGCTCTGCCACCCATAACTTCACGATGCCGTTATCCTCGAATTTATCCATGATGCTCTTGAAGAACTTCAATGAGGGTGAGGGAGAACCATGTTTCTTTCGGGTCTGGATCTTGAGCTTGTGAAGGGCTTTTAGGTCCTGCAGATCCGTTTCAGTGCGGATACTGACTCCTGAGCGAACAGCCTTATTCACAGCCCACCTGGTCCTGCGGGTGTCGAGCTTCTTCCAGTTGTCATCCGGATTTGCAGACAGGCTTACTATACTGGTATAGAAAAAATTATTTTCAGTCAGCTTGCCTTTGCTGATGACTTCTTCAGGGAGCTTTTCAAGCATTTTCATCTCCAGATACTTGCACCCCAGATCATCCTTCAGTTTTTGTGACTCCCTGATCAATTGTAGATATGCATCTGCAGAGGTTGCAACCGGTCCGCAGTTATAGGAAAACGGGAGAGAGACAAGCCTGTTGCCCGTTAGAATGCTCTTTATCTGGAAAAGAGGCAGTATGCCGCATACTTCCCCATCCTTTTTAGCCATCAGATACTTGGGCTTGAACCCATACTCATCGACTAGTATGTCTTTCCACTCCACAGTGTGCCAGACACCTGCGCGCCTGTCCCCATCAACAAATGCACGCCATTCACTTTCATTCACCTTAGATAGATATTCAATCTCCACTGACATTTTTCATTACCCCTTTCAATAATCCCGCATATATACAAAAATTCAGCCAAAAGTCTTTCTATAAACTATGATCCCGGCTTTCCCCACATTCTTCAGATTCTGCATTACAAGTTCCTTAGTCCATCCGGCCATGCCATCGCACCATCTGTTGGGATGGGCAAGGATGCATATCTGTGTGAATTCCCGGCTTCTGACAAGTTCGATGACATCATCGGTAGTTCTCACATTACAGGTGAGCCTGCAGTTTGGGCCATCTGACTCATCAAGGATGTCCTTGACACGTATCTTCCTGTCGGCCCAGGTTCTGCCGGTATCTGTGAGATATAGCACTTTGGAGTAATCCAGGGAAAAATAGGGTTCTCCTGTCAGCCCAAAGTCCCTGAAATCATAGTCTTCCCACAGGTCCCTGTTGGACCATGGCGCAAGAGGATTCCCGTGCATGCAGGCAGTTGTGACGTCTGCATACCTGCGAAGGTCCTCAAGCTCCTGCTTAAAGATCTCCATGGCCTTTTGCTTATCGCCTTTTGCCTTATCCATGACCTCATAATGGAAACCCACCTCATGCCCCATGGCCGCGACATCCCTGATAGCCCCGGGGATGAAGACATCCTTCACATGCCTGAAATAGTAAGTGGACCTGATGCCCATGCTGTGCTCCAGCCGGGCCATTGCAAGATTGCGTCCGACCTCGCGATCCACGTCATGGCGCAGGATAACACATCTTTTAGCAGGTGCGGCCAAATGGTCCCGCACCGGCACAGGAATGTAGTCTGCGCGCAGGATGGCCTCCAGAAGCTCCTTATATTTGAACAATGTAAAATCTCGCATCTCGCACCTCGTTTTTAATCCTTCAATAGTAACCTTATATTAAAAGGTACTCATTTTCATGAATGATTTTGTTCTAAATATATTCGCATTATACTATATAAAAAGATAACTTAATCGGAATATACTTGTGAGAGGATATTAATCCAATAGAAACTCCAAAAATAATTATTCATAATAAAGTAGTTAAGCTTCAATCAAAATTCTCGTTTGAGAGTCCTCCGAATGATTAGGGTTATATCCTTTAGAATTCTATGATTGAACACTCATCTCAGGCATGGTTAAGATATGCAGGACGAAAGCAAAAACATAGTTCTAATTTTGATAGTACTTGCACTTTTCACAGGAGCTACCATTGAACTCAGTGAAGGGTCAACAATTATCGGGATCTTATTGTTCATCATCGCAGTAGGAATGGTTTCACGAATAAAGCTTACCGGAGATCATGCAGCATTCAAAAGTTCAAAGACATACCTTTTCGCAGGGTTATTTACCATGGCAGCGGTCGCAATGTATAACCTTGCTACCAAAAGCAGCATAGGCACCCTGGACTCTATGGCATTCCTTATAGGTGCTTCTCTTTTCGCAATGGGCACTTCCAAAAAAGATATCAGGCAACTTGGAGAATTCGGCCTGTACATATCTGGCGTATTCACAGTTCTTTACATTGTCTTCTATACGTTCTTTGGAATATTCAACATTGACTTTGTCCATTTATTCGACCACTATTTCGTGCTTATACCAACGGTCTCATTGCTGAATTTTACAAGTATTCCCGTAGAGATCATCGCTATTGAAACTATCACCCTGTATGGACTTACAGAAACAATGACCATTGTCATAGGCGGTCCCTGTTCCGGGCTGTACTCAATGTTCCTGCTTATAGGCATAGTGGTAGCTTATTCCAGGATGGAGAGAATAGAGCTACGAAAGTCACTAACGATTCTCATTTTCGCCATATGTGTCGCATATGTTGCCAACCTGGTGAGGGTATTCACACTATATGTGGTAGCTTATCGTTACGGAATAGAAACAATGATGATCTTTCACACTCATCTGGGGTGGATCCTCTTTGCAGGCACTGCAGGCCTTATAATGTATATTATGAACCGCAAGGACATGCTTCGGAAATAGATAGTTCCCGGTGTATCTGAGATAAAGATTTCAAAGACATTTGTCTGCAGTTGGATATCAAAAAAATATGGCAGAAGAGAGCCTTACTCTTCAACCAGCCCCTTTTTGAACAGGCTTCTGGCTATTATCATTACTGATAACATCAGGAACATATAAGCAATAGTGATACCTGCCAGTATAGGGAGGTTCTTGGAGAAACCCTTCATGATAAAGACAACGGCCACGAATATGCCTAAAAGCACGATCATATAAGAGACTAAACTGAACAGCAACGCTTTCTGCCAGTTTCTAAGAGATGTAAAAATATCCGTTATTAGTGGTACCATAACATTACCTTTGACATTATTTTATGTGATATATCAGCGCTATCATTTCATCTGTTCTATCATTCTCACACGCTGCCTAAGGTCCGGCTTGATCATGAACATTGAGGAATAGACATCGAACATGTCATTGACCCTCAGAGGGTTCAACAGGAACAGGTTGGCGTGACCGGGATTAAAATTCTCTGTGCAGTGCAATCGGATATAATTATCGATCATGCAGAGGGACCCCGCCAAATAGTTCTTATTTACTATCATCCGGGCTGCAATCTCATCTGACCTTAAAGTGGCCTTGACGCTAAAAAGATGTACCAGCAGAGCAGCCGGCAAGGACACCAGGCCCATTACAAGGAATCTGACAACACGAGGCGCAATATCCTTCTCCTGGCCAAAACCGGCCAGTATCGACATCCACATAGCCAGAGTAGGCACTGATGCAATGACACCTGCAATTAAGGCAACTAGCGTGTTCACCGGGACAGAGCCGCTTGCGATCTTTGCAGCCTCGCACGTAAGTACTGCTTTCATCTCATTCTCATCCAGGATATTCAGCGCACCCTCAGAAAGCACCACTGTATAATTATTGAAACTGCCCACTGTGAAAACCAGTGGTACGGCAGAAGCAAAGGTGCATGTTCTCGGATAAGGGATAGAGAGTTTAGATGCCAGGAAGAACAATGCAGGATCGATCTCCGCGTGCTTTGCTGAGGGCATTTTCTTACACCTATACCACATAAGCAGTACTTTCGGAGAATATCGGTAAATGGATATACTTAGCACTAACAATATAAGCAGAGAAATGGCTGCTACGGAAGTACCACCAAAATAAAAAGCAATGGGAACTAATGCCAGTAAAGGTATGCCAAACATAACGTAGATTCGTTTATATATAATAATACCTCTTTTGAGTTTACTTTGGTTGTATAATAATTTGGATGATTAATGATGCTTAGAATAGAAACCCCATACATATATATTTTAGCAAATTATTACTTTCAGCCAGAGACATACATAAATATGCAGATAATCAAAAAAGAACTCAGGACATAGTGAGTAGATGCTTAACTCTAAAAAATGCTTGTACACGCAGGACCTTTTGCTCATGCTGGTCCTGTCAATTCTATCAGTGGCCTTTATTCTGATTTCCCCTTTCAATGAGACGCCGCTGAGAATAATTTTCGCACTGCTGCTCGTATTCTTTGTGCCCGGCTATGCTTTCATATCGGTCATTTTCCCGGGCAGCAGGGAGATATCAAGAATAGAGAGATTTACTCTCAGCGTTGGATTCAGTATAGTGATAATGGCCTTTGATGGATTCATAATCAGCCTTACCGAATGGAAGTTCAGACCGGATTCTATCACGATCTCACTATCACTTTTAACACTGGTATTTGTGGTGCTTGCATATTTTTCACGCAGCCGCTTGCCGCAGGATGAGCAGTTCAGTTTTTCATTCGGTGCCTTTATCCGGTCCCTGAAAGAAGAAGAGACCGCTCCTGAAGAAAAGGAAGAGACGGAGGAAAGCGAACAGGAAATACCGCAATCCGGATACAAGAAGTTCAGGGCAAAGACCCGTACAAAGGTATCTGCCGTCAGGATGACCACTGAAAAGAAAACATCGCGGCCTAAGAAGACCATTCCTGATAAGGTACCTCCTGCCGTAATAAAGGCTCTGATGATAACAATGGTGTTTTCCATCATCATTGCCGGTGCACTATTCGCCTATGCTAAGGCCACCAGAGAGAAAGAGACATTCAGTACACTTTATATACTAGGGGCTGACGGGAAAGCTGAGAACTACCCTGCCACACTATCAATGGCCCAGCCTACAAGCATCATAGCCGGCATTGAGAACTATGAGCAGGATACAGTTAATTATATCCTTCAGGTGAAGCTGGACGGTACTGTCCTGGGCCAGCGGGAGATATCCCTGCAGCATAAAGAGAAATGGGAGCAGAAACTGGAGATCAAGCCTGCGGCATACAAACAGGGAAAACAGAAACTGGAGTTTGCACTGTACAAGGAAGAAGCCACCGGATCTGCATACCGCTCAGTCCACCTGTGGGTCACACAGGTGTTTGATTCCCAGGCAGTGCCGGAAGACACCTCCCCTAAGGTGATAGATTTCATCACCATGGAGAACCCCTCTATGGACCTGGACAGCGGATGGGAATTCACCACAACAAATGACTCCATAGGCACAGGTTCATATGCTGACGAATATGGCATCTATTCCGGCAGATCATATGTGATAAACAGTTCGTATCAGGGACTGTTACCTCTGGTTAACAAGCATTCCATTTCCCAGGAGATCATTAGCGAGAGGGAAGAGAATGTACTCCTGTCCGTATACCTGAAAGATACGTATACCAAAGGCACTACAGGCAAAGATGAGTTCCAGTTCAAGCAGGTACTGTTTAACGGAGCTATAGTATGGACCGACAGCATCAACGGTAATGAAGGATGGCAGCGCTTGCAGGTACCTGTAACATTGAAAGAAGGAACGAACACGCTCAGCTTCACACTGTGGCAGAGCAGAAATCAGCTGCTTGAGCCAGTCGGAATGACAATTGATGAAGTCAGTTTCCAGCCGGTATCGGAGGTCTCGCCCTATATCAGGGAAGATAATACAATTGAGTTCATCCTGCCCGTATCAAAGGTAGCTCCGCTCCCGAAATCTCTCAGTACTGCGAACTTCCTGGTAAGCTGGAACGGAACGGATACTGGTACCGGGATCGCATATTACAATATAGACTACAGTACGGACGGTGTTGAGTGGCAAAGATGGCAGAGCGGGACACCTGAAACTTCTGCGCAGTTCAGCGGGAAGGCAGGCACTACCTATTACTTCAGGTCCATGGCAATCGACAATGCTCAAAACCATGAGCCTGAACATCCTGTTGCTGACACAAGCACCGCAATAGATGTTTCCAGGCTGGAGCTGACCCTCGATATCACTCCAAACCCAACCAGCGAGTCCACGAATCTGATAGTTGAATCTACCAGGCCCTTAAGTGAGGTCGTGTGTACCTTAAACTCCCAGAACTTCGGGGTCTCGGACACTCTTAAGCTGGCCACAAAAGATGGCGGTATCACCTGGACGGGCAAGTATACACTCGAAGTGAAAGATGATTTCAATGTAGAGGTCACGGGTATGGACTACTCGAACAATACGGTCTATACTTTCGGCACCATTTATTCCGATACTTCACTTGAGCAGCTTGTCATACAGATCTACCCGGAAAAGACATCTTCCGACTTTGAGATAGCTATCACGCCTTCTGTTGCCCTGCAGGACGAACCAACGCTCACTGTCCGGGACAAGAACGGCAAGGTCATGGAAATCGAGTATAATGAATTGGCCGGCAATGAATATACTTATACTGTAACAGTGGACGATGACATTGCCGACGGCGTGGGACGGATCACAGCCATTGCAAAGACCAGCAACTCAGAAAGCCTCTACCAGGAAGAGACTTTCATTATCGACAGGGTAGAACCCACCATACAAAGCAATGTTCCCGCCAGTGGCGAGACGGTGAGTACGGACAGTCCAACTATCAGGGCATCGTATTCAGATGACCGCGCAGGCATATATAAAAGCGATATAGTACTGATGGTCAATGGCATCGACGTGACATCCTCTGCGGAGGTGGGATCCAGTTCCATACTCTACACAGCCAGCGGACTTGAGAACGGACAGGCAGAGGTATACCTGAGTGTGACCGATCAGGCAGGTAACACCAAAGAGAAAACATGGACATTTACAGTCGATGCTGGATGACCGGATGTGAAGATGATTATCATCATAATCATCATTTAGCTGAAACCCAAAATTCTTATATAGATAAAGAGAAGAAGAGCAGTATCTATCCTGAAAATATCTGGATAGTAAAAAGGTGGTATAAAAATGAAGAGATTACTTATAGTAACTTTTATGGCCCTTATAGCCATGATCGGAACTGCTGCTGCATACACTCCCGATATATGGGATGCTGCCGGCACTGGCCCTGTTAACGGCGATCTTACACTTAAGCCTGGAGACTCAGTTACCCTGAGCTACAGGATGCAGAGTATAGGCTCTGTGGAGCAGGGCATGATATTGCCATACACTTCACAGGTATCGGTGTTCAGCGGTCCGGGATCAGCATCTGACATAACGATCACGACACCTGCAAATGTAACAGTGCCAAAAGCAGACACATATACTGACATCAGTGCTATCACTATCAGTATAGACGCTGCTGCACCGGCAGGAACTATTTACAGGGTCAGCATCGGAGCAGGTCCGGTAACAATTGAGTCCGAGATCGACTCAGCATCAAGATATGTGAACTCAGAGATCCCGGAATTCCCAACTGTTGCACTCCCTGTAGCAGCGATCCTCGGTCTTGCATTCTTCATGCAGCGCCGCAAGGAAGAGTAAGACGATAACTTACTCTTGATTTCCTTTTTTAATAGAATTATTACGTTCGCCCGTATAGGGCAGGCAACTCTTATTTTTCTCTCTTGTCAGAGAAAACCTCTGCCAGAAAAGTTCAATATTATTTAAAAACAGTTCTTGTTTATTTTAGTTTATTATTTATTTAATTATTTAATTTTTATTAAATCTTACTTTCGAATGATTTTATATATAATTAACTTCCATTTGAGAATATGAAAGGATTCTCTATCAATATCGAAGATGCCACTTTGGAGAACGGCAATTTCCGCAAGGTCCTCTATACTTCAAAGCACAGCCAGCTGGTACTTATGAGCCTCAAGCCCAGGGAAGATATCGGGATGGAAGTACATGAGGAGAATGATCAGTTCTTCCGTTTTGAGAGCGGACAGGGAAAATGTATAATCGACGGCAACGAATATGAACTCGGTGACGGGGTTGCAGTGGTAGTGCCGGCAGGTGCGCAGCACAATGTCATCAACACCTCGGATACAGAGGAACTGAAACTTTATACGATCTATTCGCCGGCGCATCACAAGGACGGTATCGTGCGAGCCACAAAGAAAGAAGCCGAAGCCAATGAAGCGGAATTTGACGGAACGACTACGGAATAAGATCATCACAGTAGGGGATAATGTTCTTCCTCTGCTGAAAAATACTGCTTTATGAAAGTAAAGCAGTTCTATTTTTATCTTTAGGTCTCTAGAAATGAAAGCCTGGGACCTGTCTGCAACCGTCGATGGCTCTTGCCCTTGATGAGCAATTTAAGGCAGGGTCAGTTGTACTACCAAAGTGAAGTCTGGCTTTGAAGCAAGAGTTGAAGCGCTAGAAAAACAGCTCACGCTGATGCAAAGATCGATGCCAGAAGCGGTTATAGGATGTAGTGGGCCCGCGGAGATTCGAACTCCGGACCTCCGCCGTGTGAAGGCGACGTCATGACCAGCTAGACCACGAGCCCAAAGGCAAGAGATGTGAATGGATATGCAAGGCTATATAATTATCGCATCGGAAATGATGTAGAGTTCAGTGAGTCTTTGCCCTGACAAGGGCGTAGGTGATCAGTGATACTAGCAGTGCGCCGCTGATAACTGATATGAGAGCAACTTCCTGAGGTAAATAACTGTAGGACAGGATCGCTATCAGTGTTCCTGCTACGAATGCAACTGGTATCAGTACTGAGTTTTTCACAAGTTCTTTCTGGTCTATATCAAACGTGGTCATATTTTATCAGGTCCATGTTCTGTGACATCAATTATATATTTACTCTCATATGGATGCTGGCGTATATATAGTTATCTAATCTGGTCCTGCAGGCACAATCGATATGTAGCAACATACTTATGACAAATGGGGTTTTTTACTTGCTGGCGTCATATGCTTGCGGCAATGTATGCCAGCGCCAGGTAGCGTGCAAACTTCCCTATAAACACGTAGATAGAGAATATCCTGAAGTCCAGTTTCAAAAGGCCCCCTGACACTGTAATAGCATCTCCTACAAGGGGCACCCAGGTAAATAAAAGGATATATGCTCCATATCGTGTGAACCATCTGTCTGCTTTTTCAAGTTCTTTTGCTGAGATCGACAGGTATCTTTCTATGATCCCGCTGCGTCCTTTCAGGCCTATATAATATGTGGTGCAGGCACCAAGATAATTTCCAAACGTAGCTAAAAGGACCACTGCATAAAAGTTATGATCCGACCTTATAAGCAGGACTACAAGAGCCTCCGACCCCAGGGGGAGCACAGTTGATGCCAGGAAACTTGTGATAAAAAGGCTGAGGTATGCATAGCCCGATACAGGGATGATCAACTGCTCCAACATTAACTCTCCTTTGGCGTAGATGGATTAAGAATGTATGCTTCTTATCGGGAATATTGCCTGCACCCTGATAAATATCCATACAGAAAAGTGCGTTATCAATTTTCATAAACTTATTATTTGATCAACGAAAATCTATTATATATTCTATGTTTCTATATGGTGTATTTTTAAAGAGCCTGCGGGCAACAAAAAACCGGTACACAGTATGAGTGAAAAACGCAGATCAAAAATACTCGTTGTCGATGACGACGCCCTTAATGTCAGGCAGATCGAATCCCAGCTTAAGGCAGATTATGACACAAAGGCTGCCTATAGCGGGGAAGAGGCTCTTGGTATCATAGACTCTGAAAAACCGGACCTTGTGATCCTGGATGTCATGATGCCGGGCATGAACGGATACGATGTATGCAGGAGGATCAAATCATCTAAAGAGACCTGCTTTATCCCGGTTATAATAGTCACAGCTCTTTCTTCAAAGAACGACCGCCTTGAAGGCATGGAGGCTGGAGCCGATGAATTCCTCACAAAGCCCGTTGACAGATTTGAAGTCCTTACTCGTGTCAGGACACTTCTAAAGAACAAGCAACTCTATGATGATCTAATTACCGAGAGCGAGAGAACAAAAAAATATCTTGGGATCGCGGGTTGTATGATAGTGGCAATAAATGTGGATCAGACTGTCACCCTTGCCAATGCAAAATGCTGTGAGGTGCTTGGCTATTCAGAGGAGGACTTATCGGTTCTAACTGGTTCTCAAAGGTGGTGCCAGCCGAGGATAAAAACAGGATGGAATCGCTCTTTGAAAGGATCGTTGAGAATGATCTGATGCCGGTTGAAAATTTTGAGGGTCATGTACTGACAAAGGCGGGGCAAAAAAAGCTTATCTTCTGGCGCAATTCATATATGAAGGACCCTGCCGGCCAGATCACAACTTTTCTAAGTTCAGGCACGGATATCACTGAGCAAAGGGATGCCGAGCAAAAGATACGGCTTTCCGAGAAAAAATTCCGTATGCTGGCAGAGAACGCCAATGACTTCATATGGACCATGGATGAGAACGGCAGATTCCTGTATGTCAGCCCGTCTGTATTCAAATTGAGAGGTTATACTCCGGAAGAAGTGCTGAGCCAGAACATGTCGGAAATATTCTCTGCAGATAGTATCTTTCGAGTAAGATCTGCAATGAATGCATTTTTTGCAGATGTAAAACATGCCAGAATGATTGGCCACACAGAGATCATGGAGCTGGAACAATTCCATAAAGAAGGTCATCTGATCTGGACTGAGGCAATTACAAATCCTTTATTTGATGAGAACGGAGATTTCAAGTTCTTCCTGGGTGTCACTCGTGATATAAGCGAGCGTAGAAGATCTCAGGAGGCTATTCAGAAATATATCGACGGTATGGCAAAGGCAAACGAGTCACTGCAGTCATTGGACAGGATGAAAGAGGAATTCATCTCAAACCTCAGTCACGAATTGAAAACTCCGCTTATATCTATAAAAGGGTACAGTGAACTTGTGCATGACGAACTGCTGGGTCCCCTGAACGAAAAACAGAAGAACGCCCTGCGAATAGTTCTTGACAAGTATGATCATCTGAGTTTCCTGCTGGACTCTCTTATATATATGAGCATAACCAGGTCAGGTAAGGTCAATTACAGGTTTGATCCTATCAGGATCGAGGATGCACTCAAAAAGGTTATGGATTATTTCCTCTTCAAAGCAACAGACAAGCAAATACAGATGATCCCGAATTTTGAAAGTGACCTTCCGCTTGTCAAAGGTGATGTGGAATACATACCCTATCTTTTCCGGTCCCTCCTGGACAATGCTCTCAAGTTCAGCAGGAAAGAGGGCATCATCGAGGTCTCAGCTTACAGGGACGATGGCTGTGTGCATGTAGTAGTGAAGGATAATGGCATAGGCATTCCAAAGACTGAATTTTCCAATATCTTTGATCCTTTTTACCAGGTGGACAATTCCTCAACAAGGAAACATGGAGGTAGCGGGCTGGGATTACATGTAAGTAAAACCATCACCGAGGTTCATAACGGTGATATCTGGATCGAGAGTGAAGAGGGGATCGGGACTTCGGTGCATGTGACATTCCCCTCTTACTTTCCTCCCCGTATGGAGAGTCCCAGATAGGATGCTCCGTGCCATATCAGTAAGGTATCGCCCGTGGATAACGTACCTCTACTGTATATGTTACAGACTCTTCTCCGTTTGCCGGCACTCTTACATCGAACTCAGCAGTGAATGCGTCCACTTTTGTATAATTCTGTGAGGAGTTCATTATTTCCCAGTCTCCGTATATGTTCTCCACCACAGTGACATTTACATCCTCAGCTTTCTGGTTTGTAAGATTTATGCTATAGCTTCGCCGCTCAGCGGATTCCCCCAGGCTCTGGTAATCTGTCTGGGTCTTCTCCCCGGTGATATCAAAAGCATATCCTACGAAGATACGCACTTCCTCTCCTATGGGTGTATGGTCTATCTCGTCCTCGCCGACAAACTGCAGCGTTCCCTCGGAATCTTCTGCATAGGCGCTGACTATGCCCCCGGGCAGCGGCATCCCAAGTCCGCTGGAATCCGTGTTCTCTGTGCTCATTACAACTTTGATCCTTTCCCCGGTATTACTATCAAAGATGTACTCTTTCTCCACAGGTACGCCGTATTCGGATAACAGGGATATCTGTTTACTCTCACCATTGCTTAAAGTGGTGGTCCTGTTAAGCGTGTAAGTGTGGTACTCAAATAGTGACCCCTGAACTAACTGTTCAGGTGCCTGGTCACCTGCGGCTTCATCAGTGACATATTCAGGGTAATCCTGTCCGGAGACTCTGCGAACGTCCCCTGCCACGAGCTTCACCCTGGCATCATTGAAGCTGACCCCTGCCTGATTATCTATGGTGGCCCATCCGTCAATGCTGGCCTGGGTCTCATTGTCAGCCAGTTTCACAATGTAATTGGCCTTCCAGTTAATACCTTCTGTAAGATAGGATGTTAATATTGGTCTGGTCCCTGCTTCCGGCGAATATATCTGCCAGGTGAGTGTAGGCCCAATAATAATATCCCCTATATCCTGGAACTCTATTTTTGAAGCACTCATAAATGTAATGATATTCCCGGAAGTATTGAGGACGATCTTATCATTCTCATGGCCTATCAGTATCCCTGTATAAGAGTTGCCTTCTTCATCGGTGACAGTTATCTCTTTACCCTGATGCCTTTCCAATAGCCTGCTGACGTTGGAATCATCGTTGTTGAACCGCTGCTCGAGGATGTAGGTGCCGGGGCTCTCCGTGTCTTCAAAGATCACAGAGCTCGGATCTATCCGGGAAGCAATATCAGTGATATTTACAAGGTTTATGCCTTCCTGAAAGTCGACTTGTCTTGTTTCTCTGACGAGTGCAATATCCTGTGAATATATTGTAAGTTCGGTGTCTTCAGTGGTGTTCTGCGCCAAAGCACTGCCAATCAGGGGTTGAGTCGTTATTTCCTGAGCATGCAGCAATGAAATGACTGCAAGAAAAACAATAATGGCTAATGCGTATGTATATAATTTATTCACTCCCATGAATAAAAGTGGTATTCCCTACTATAAAATATCTGCCTTTAGCTCCTGAACTATGTGCCCGGGCAGCATTTCTTAAGCAGTCTTCCTTACAGAAAACAGTTTATAATTTGGTAAACTACAACCCATGATGTTCGTTGACGAGGTGATCTCCTGTCTTCGGGAAATGTATCCCGGAGGCTATTCCCATACCTGCAGGGACCCGTTCTATATGCTCATTTCCACCGTGCTGTCCCAGCGTACCCGGGACGAGGTGACACTTCCTGCAACCCGGAGGCTTTTCAAGGTATTCGATACTCCGCAAAAGTTGGCAGAGGCTGATGTTGGAGATATACAGGCTCTTATAAAGGACGTGGGTTTTTACAGAGTGAAGGCGCAGCGGATCATTGATATCTCTCAGATCATTTTGCACGATCATGGAGGACTTGTCCCGGACAGCATGAACGAGCTTCTCAAATTGCCCGGGGTTGGAAGGAAAACTGCCAATTGCGTTCTTGGTTATGCTTTTGAGAAAGATGTCATTGCAGTGGATACCCATGTGCACCGGATATCCAACCGGCTGGGTCTTGTCAAAACCTCCGGCCCTGACGAGACCGAAAAAGAACTTGAAAAAGTCGTTCCGAAGCAGGCGTGGAAAGATATCAACGGTCTAATGGTGCTTTTCGGTCAGAATGTATGCCGTCCGATGTCTCCCAGATGTGAAGAGTGCAGGCTTAACGATATCTGCCCACGCATAATGTAAGTCTGTTCAGGATATTAAGTCTGAAAAGTATGTACCTTTTTAAGAAGGTATTTATTATAATACTAGATATAGCACGCATAACACGCCTTGTGCCGCAACTACCATATAAAAAGAAACGGTTCTGCATGAGGAGTGATAAATTCCATTTATCTATGTAGGTGAATTGATGTTCTTAGTCGGAGAAGCTCTAATTGGCGAGGCACCAGAACTCGCGCACGTTGACCTTTTAATCGGGAACAAGAATGGTCCTGTAGGTCAGGCATTTGCAAACGGTCTAACACAACTGTCAGTAGGACACACCCCTCTGCTCTCAGTGATACGCCCCAACCTTCCTACAAAACCTTCCACATTGATAATCCCGAAGGTCACTGTAAAGAATATGGCTCAGGCAGCCCAGATATTCGGCCCTGCACAGGCCGCGGTGGCAAAGGCTGTCGCCGATGCCCTTGAGGAAGGCGTATTCGGCGATATGGATATCGAGGACATCGTTGTCATTGCAAGCGTCTTCATCCACCCCGAGGCCAAGGACTACAACAGGATATACAGGTACAACTACGGAGCAACCAAGCTTGCTGTCAGGCGTGCCCTGGAAGGGTTCCCGGATGTCGGCACAGTGCTCAAGGAGAAGGACAGGATGGGACACGCAGTAATGGGATTCAAGGTATCAAGGCTCTGGAACCCGCCATATCTGCAGGTTGCGCTGGATAACCCCAACATCGAGGCCATACTCAGCATAGTGAACCAGTTGCCAAAGAGCGACCACGTCATCCTGGAAGCAGGCACACCTCTGATCAAGCGCTATGGTGTTGACGTTATCTCAAGGCTCAGGGAAGTACGTCCGGACGCATTCATCGTCGCTGACCTCAAGACCCTTGACACGGGCAATCTGGAAGCCCGCATGGTGGCAGATGCAACAGCAGATGCTATTGTGGTCTCAGCGCTGGCACCAGTGGCAACTCTTAACAAGGCTATCGAGGAAGCCCACAAGACCGGAATATACGCTGTTATGGACACCCTTAACTGCCCGGACCCCATAGCAATACTCAAGCAGCTCAAGGAACTGCCTGATGTTGTGGAACTGCACCGCGCCATCGATATTGAGGAAACCGCTCATGCATGGGGCAACATCCAGGACATAAAGGCTCTCTCACCAAAGATCCTTGTGGCAGTTGCCGGCGGCATACGCATCGATACAATGCCTGACGCACTCAAGGCAGGCGCTGATATCCTTGTTGTAGGCAGGGCCATAACCAACGCCAAGGACGTAAGGCAGGTT
>Ga0209347_1003813_pt1 | contig 16785 bp, 11 predicted proteins | sample AutmiccommuBRH23_FD_187382 | JGI IMG/M metagenome (GOLD analysis project Ga0209347, IMG submission 187382) | Deep subsurface microbial communities from Mt. Terri, Switzerland - Autotrophic microbial communities BRH/23 (SPAdes) (version 2) | ecosystem: Environmental > Aquatic > Deep subsurface >...
ATCAATCATAGACGCTACAGAAGGATACAATTTTACGGCTTCCTCTTTATTGGATTCATTCCGCAAATCCCTGATAGCATTTCGGGTGGTTTTGGCATAATACCTGTTGAGCACCCTCTTTTTTTCGTTTTGCCTTATTCTTTTTAAAGCTGACTTGTGATTTGCCATGTTTACTTTAATACTATTAATTTTTGTAGCCCGTAGGGGAATCGAACCCCTGCTACCAGAATGAAAATCTGGCGTCCTAACCCCTAGACGAACGGGCCGTCCTTTTATTTCCCTTTAATTTGGGACTGCAAAAATACTTCAATTTTATAATTCACCAAATTTTCCTTAAAATTTTTTTTGGCCACATATGAATTTTAAATCCATGTAAAATTAAAATTGCTTCGCCGAAAAAATCAGACTATCGGAGCTCAAAATTCTGTCCCAGATATACCCTTCGCACATCTTCGTCATTGGCCAGATCATGTGCTGTGCCAGCTTTCATGATAGACCCCTCGAACAGCAGATAGGAACGGTCGGTAATCGATAGTGTTTCATGAACATTATGGTCGGTAATTAAAACACCGATATTCTTTTCCTTCAGCTTGATCACAATTTGCTGGATATCTTCAACTGCAATAGGGTCCACACCTGCAAAAGGTTCATCGAGAAGAATGAATTTCGGATCGATGGCAAGTGCCCTGGCAATTTCAGTCCTGCGCCTTTCACCTCCCGAAAGCTGTATCCCCTTGCTTTTTCTGATGTGCTGAAGCCCAAACTCATTAAGGAGGGTTTCAACTTTCTCATGCTGATACTCTTTACTGTAACTGGTCATTTCAAGTACCGCCTTCAGGTTGTCTTCAATGCTAAGTTTTCTGAATACAGAAGCTTCCTGTGCCAGGTAACCGATTCCTCTTTGTGCTCTTTTATAAACAGGCAACCGGGTAATGTTTTCATCATCCATATAAATACTGCCAGACAGAGGACGTATTAAACCCACAATCATATAAAAAGAAGTTGTTTTACCGGCTCCGTTTGGTCCCAGAAGCCCAACAATCTCCCCCTGATTCACTTCAAAACTGACACCTTTTACAACTGTGCGCTTCCGGTACTTCTTTACAATATTTTCGGCTTTGAGTATCATCGCAGCAAATAACGGAATTTATATAAAGCGCTATAACTCATCAAGTTCTTTTTCACGTTTTTTAACTACATTATGTGAAATGAGGATACTTATTTCATATAATATAAAAAGTGGAATAAACACCATAATCTGACTGAATACATCGGGAGGGGTGATAATGGCTGCCAGCAGCAGCATAACTACATATGAATGCCTGCGGTAGGTCCTCATAAATTGAGGGGTAAGAATTCCGACCTTACTTAAGAAAAATGCAAAGATGGGTAAAAGAAACACGACACCCGATGCCAGTGATATGGACGTTACTGATCCGATGTACGACCTAAGGTTAATCTGGTTTATTACATCACCGCTGACATTATAACTCCCAAGAAAGTGGATCGACAATGGTACAATCAGAAAATAACCAAAAAGAATTCCTAAAATAAAAAGGAAGGATGTAAAAAACACTGCTCCACCAGCATATTTCTTCTCGGTATCATATAAGGCCGGTTTAATGAACCTCCAAAATTCCCAGAAAACAACCGGAGCGGCAATCACAAAACCGGCAAAGATTGAAACCCACACATGTGTTAAAAACTGCCCCGCTATTTGAATACTAATCAGCTCCAGCGGTTTTTCGTTAATTTTCAAAGCTTCAGTTCCCAGATAATCGGCCAACTTGGCAAACATCCGGTTTGTCCAGAATTCCGGTGTACGGGGATTCAGAATAACTGTATTAAAAATGAAATCCTTCATGATAAATGCCACCACAGCAAACACCATGATGGCAAGGGTAGAACGAATAATATGCCAGCGCAACTCCTCCAGATGATCGAGAAATGACATCTCTGTATAAGTATCCCCGGTCTTTTTCTTCCCCCAGCCGTTTTTCGTTTTCTTTTCTTCCTGCATTACATCTACACTCATTAAATCCAGATTTTTAAAAACTTCACAAATATATATACTTCCTCTAATACAGAGCCTTTTTAAATCTCTCATTATTTAACTGAATGATATTTAATTCTTAAAAAAACAAAAAACATATTGTCATTTTTCTTACTTTTAATAATTTAGGATTCGCGTAACAAATTAGAAGAGGAAGAGAGAACGAAATTTATGAACAATAACATATCACTAACCCAGCATCTGCAGCAATATTTTGGCTTCAATCGTTTTAAGGGTGAACAGGAAGAAGCAGTAAAAAGCGTACTCGATGGACGAAACACTTTTGTTTTGATGCCAACCGGAGGAGGCAAATCATTGATTTACCAGCTGCCTGCCCTTTTACTTGATGGAACGGCCATTGTAATTTCACCATTAATTGCCCTGATGAAAAACCAGGTCGATTCGATCAGGGGTATGCAAACAGAAGATTATGTTGCCCATTTTCTAAACTCATCACTGTCAAAGTCAGCCATACAGGAAGTAAAAGCCGATGTAATGGCAGGCCGTACCAAACTGTTGTATGTAGCTCCTGAATCACTCACCAAGGAAGAAAATATTGAATTCCTGAAAAATATAAAAATTTCCTTCTATGCCATCGATGAAGCCCATTGTATTTCAGAATGGGGACATGATTTCCGGCCTGAATACCGCCGGATCAGGCCAATTGTCGATGAAATAGGCCCTGCTCCCGTTGTAGCTCTTACTGCAACTGCTACGGCCAAAGTGCAGCACGATATCCAAAAAAACCTGGGAATTCTCGATTCAAATGTTTTTAAGGCTTCATTCAACAGGCCTAATCTGTATTATGAAGTAAAACCTAAAGTCAAGCCTGAAGCACAGATTATCAAATTTATCAGGCAAAATGAAGGAAAATCGGGTATCATTTATTGCCTGAGCCGAAAAAAGGTGGAAGAAATTGCCGAAACCCTGCTGGTAAACGGCATCAAAGCGCTGGCCTATCATGCAGGTATGGATGCAGCCACCCGCTCTGGAAATCAGGACAAATTTCTGATGGAGGAAGTGGATGTCATCGTGGCAACCATTGCTTTTGGTATGGGTATCGACAAACCTGATGTGCGGTTTGTAATCCATTACGACATTCCAAAAAGCCTGGAGGGTTATTATCAGGAAACCGGCCGTGCTGGCCGTGACGGTGGCGAAGGACAATGTATCACATTTTATAGCTATAAGGATATACAGAAGCTGGAAAAATTTATGCATGGCAAACCCGTTGCCGAGCAGGAAATAGGTAAACAACTCCTGCTCGATACCGTTTCCTATGCCGAAACAGCTATCTGCCGGCGCATTATACTGCTCCATTACTTCGGAGAAATTTATGGCCGGGATAACTGCGGAAATTGCGACAACTGCCTGAACCCAAAAGAACAGGTGGAAGCCAGCAGCGAAGTTTCACGTGCATTGAAAGCCATTCTCGAAGTGAACGAACAATATAAGGCTGAACATATTGCCAACATCCTTATCGGCAATAAAACCGCAGCCATAAAATCTTTCAGGCACAGTACCCTGAAATCTTTCGGCTCGGGTAAAGACCATGATGAACGCTTCTGGAATGCCGTATTCAGGCAATCGATGATTAAAGGTTTGATTAACAAAGATATTGAAAATTACGGGTTGCTGAAAGTTACAGACAGGGGACAAGAGTTCCTGAAAAACCCAACCTCATTCATGCTGGTTAAAAACCATGATTATGACGAAGATATGGAATCTGCTGCGAATGCTGCCCCGTTGGCTGCAAACAGCGGCGATCCTGCCCTTTTCTCGATTTTAAAGGACCTGCGGAAACAAATTGCCCGCAAGCACAACCTTCCGCCTTTTGTAATTTTTCAGGACCCTTCGCTTTCCGATATGTCGATCCAGTACCCCATTAACCTGGAAGAACTGCAGAAGATACAGGGGGTTGGACAGGGAAAGGCCCGCAGGTACGGAAAAGAATTTGTAGAGCTAATCAAAAAATATGTGGAAGAGAATGACATCGAGCGGCCCGAAGATTTTGTAGTACGATCCGTGCCCAATAAATCGAAAATGAAGGTGTTTATCATTCAGAGCATCGACCGCAAGCTTTCATTCGACGACATAGCCAACTCCAAAGGTGTGGAAGTAAAGGATGTTATTGCTGAAGTGGAAGCCATTGTGAACTCAGGCACCAAACTTAACATCGATTACTATGTGGATGAAGTGCTCGATGAAGAACACCAGGAAGAGGTGTTCGATTACTTCAAGGTAGCTGAGAATGACTCCATTGAAAAAGCGCTGGAAGTATTGGGTGAGGATGAATATTCAGAAGATGATATACGGCTGATGCGTATCAAATTTTTGTCGGATTTAGGCAATTAACTCTTCTCCAAAAGTCAGATTCAACCATATACTCCGAAAATTGTTACCTTTGCACGCCTTGGTAAAAACATATAAATATTAGGAAAAATGAGTATTGCTTTAGAAAAACAACTAAAATACAAAGTAGCTGATATCAAACTCGCTGAGTTTGGAAGAAAAGAAATTGATATTGCGGAAAAGGAAATGCCCGGACTGATTGCCATAAGGAAAAAATTTGGCCCTGAAAAACCCCTGGAAGGGGCACGGGTAACCGGCAGCCTTCATATGACCATTCAAACTGCCGTTCTGATTGAAACTCTTGTTGAACTTGGTGCAGAAGTAAGATGGGCAAGCTGCAACATTTTTTCTACCCAGGATCATGCCGCAGCAGCAATAGCCGCAGCAGGTATACCTGTGTTTGCCTGGAAAGGCGAAACCCTTGAAGAATACTGGTGGTGTACCGATCAGGCGCTTGATTTCGGAAATGGCCTTGGACCACACCTGATTGTTGACGATGGTGGCGATGCCACCCTGATGGTGCACAGGGGCTACGAAGCTGAAACTGATGCCTCCATCCTCGACAGGCCAGCAGAAGGTGAAGATGAAGAGGAACTGAATAAACTGTTGAAAAGCATCCTGAAAGAAACACCCAACCGCTGGCATAAAGCAGCCAAAGATTTCAAGGGTGTTTCGGAAGAAACAACCACTGGTGTGCACCGCCTTTACAATATGAAGGAACAGGGCAACCTGCTTTTCCCGGCTATCAATGTAAATGATTCAGTTACCAAATCGAAGTTCGATAACCTCTACGGTTGCCGCGAGTCGCTGGCCGATGGAATTAAAAGAGCTACCGATGTAATGATTGCAGGTAAAGTGGTTGTGATTGCAGGTTATGGCGATGTGGGCAAAGGATGTGCAAAATCGATGCGCGGCTATGGCGCACGGGTGATTATCACTGAAATCGACCCCATTTGCGCACTTCAGGCTGCCATGGAAGGTTTCGAGGTAAAAACCATGGAAGATGCCCTCGGTGAAGGTAACATCTATGTAACAACCACCGGCAACAAGGATGTGATCACTACAAAGCATATGGCTGCCATGAAAGACCAGGCTATTGTGTGTAACATCGGCCATTTCGACAATGAAATACAGGTAGCCCCCCTGAACCGCATGCCCGGTGTAAAAAGGCTCAATATTAAACCGCAGGTCGACAGGTATACCTTCGAAGACGGGCACAGCATATACCTTCTGGCTGAAGGCCGCCTCGTAAACCTTGGATGCGCCACCGGCCATCCTTCATTCGTAATGAGCAACTCGTTCACCAACCAGTCGCTCGCCCAGATTGACCTCTGGCAAAATGATTACGAAATTGATGTATACCGGCTCCCTAAAAAACTCGACGAAGAAGTAGCCCGCCTCCACCTTGATCAACTCGGAGTTAAGCTTACAAAGCTTACCGACGAACAGGCCCGCTATATCGGAATTTCAAATGAAGGCCCTTTCAAACCGGAACACTACAGGTACTAAGGTTGAAAAAGAACGAGTATATGGCGGGTGCATCAGTAAAAATGAAGCACCCGCTTTTATTTTTTGGTAAAGCTTACTTCGATGCAGAATTTAAATGCCAGTACCTTGCTTCTCCCCGGGTAATCCGGCAAATCATGATGACTTTCCATATAAAACCATAACAACCGGTTTTGTCTTCTTGTGACCGGGTGACACCCCTGACACAATAAGACATATTTTTAATTTAGCCTGCCTTTGATGGGCTAAAATAATTCCTGCCTTTCATGTGATCAATTTCTTATTAAGTTCGCGACAAGTTCGCGATATGTTCGCGATATGTTCGCGATATATTTGCTACAGAGCGAATTTGACCCGAACATATAGCGAAGGTATTACGAAGCTACTATATAGTTATGGGAAAGCAAGTACCTGCCGGGCACATCCTGATAAAAGCACTGTTCTCAATAAAATCAGGCTAAAATTTTCAATAAGGTAGTCATATGGATTCAAACCGGCAGGTATTCTTCATATATGTATTTTGTAACTGCCTTGATGCTTACTGGATTATTATTTTCCAACAGGTAACTTTACAATGAAAATTGATTCTTCGCCTTCTTTAGTTTCCACTGTCAATTCTCCCCCATGTCCTGTAGTAATAATTTCATAACTAAGTGACAATCCCAAACCGGTACCTTGTCCGGCAGGCTTTGTTGTAAAAAAAGGCTGGAATATCTTGTCAAGAATTGCACGCGGAATTCCGGTTCCGTTATCCCGGACCCGTATTTCAATTCTGCTGCCCATTTTTTTGGTTGTAACCCAAATTGTTGGTTCATAGCCATTAGGGCTGTGCTTTTTCTTTTCAGTTACAGCATAAAATGCATTGCTGATTAAATTTATTACCACTCTGCCCATATCCTGCGGAATTACTTCCACTTTCTCCAGACTGTTGTCGAAATCAGTTATTATATTAACATTGAATGATTTATCTTTTGCCCGGAATCCGTGATAAACCAAACGTAAGAATTCATCGCAAAGGTTGTTGATGTCTGTTGGTTGCTTTAATCCGCTTGCGCCACGTGAATGCTGTAGCATACCTTTCACGATAGAGTCGGCCCGTTTGCCATGGTATGTGATTTTTTCCAGGTTTTGCTTTATGTCGCTGATGATTGATCTTGCTTCATCATAATTTTTCTTTTTCAGTTCTTCCTTCATTTCATCGATCAGTTCACTGCTTACTTCTGCAAAATTGTTGACAAAATTAAGCGGATTCTGGATTTCATGTGCAATCCCTGCAGTCAGTTCACCAAGGGCTGCCAGTTTCGACTGGTTGACCAGCCTGTCCTGGGCAGTTTTGAGATCCTCAAGGAGTTTGGCAAGGTGGTGGTATGCATCTGCATTTTCAAGTGCAATGGCACTGTATGTAGCCAGGTTTTTCAATATATTTATATGGTAGTCAGTGTAGGCATTTTTCCTGAAGCTTTGTGCACTGATTACCCCGATTACCTTGTTCTTATTCCATAATGGCAGGTAGAGAATTGATTCGGGAGTTTCCCCTGCTATGGGCCGGGAAAGGACTTTTACATACTTCTCAAAGTCGAGAAGGTAATCGTTAATGATCACCTCCTGCATATTCTTGTAACACCACACTGCCAGCCGGTTTTCTTCCCTCAATGGAATGGAAAACGATTTAAGTGGAACGCCTTTTTCTATTGCAGCCGGAAATTCCAGGCAATTTTGTTCAGGTTTATAAAGCCCTATAGTGAAAACGGAGGCATCCATCAGGGTATTGACATTCTCATAAACCGTTTTAATAATATTTTCAATTGACAACGAAGAGGTGATATCCCTGCCGATTTTACTTAGTTGTTCCACGTTATGCTTCTGCACCCTGATTTCATTAGTCCGCTCTCTAATCGTTTTTTCAAGTGCCAGGCTGCGCATTCTCAGGTTCCGGGTACGGAATTGGAGCAGGCTATAGAAAGTCAGCACTCCTAATAACAGATAAAAAAGATAAGCCCACCATTGCCTGTGCCAGGGGGTCAGGATTGTGAAATGGTAGGCTGCCGGGCTCCCCTCCTCAAGATACTGGTTTCTTGATTTCACTTCAAAAGTATAATGACCTTCACGAAGGTTGGTGTATTCCTTTTTGTAGTCATTGGTCCAGTTAGACCAGGTTGTATCCATCCCGGTCAGCCGGTAACTGAACAGGTTCTTCTCAGCATCTTCATAAAATGTAGCTGAATAGTGAAATGTCATATCATGAAACGACCAGGGAATTTCAAATCTGCCAGGCTCTCCTTCATGTGCTGTATTCAGGTTGCCTCCGAAAATTAAGGAGTCTTTTGCATATACTTTTCTTATCCGGGTTTCAAAAGAACGGACTGAATTCCGGTCCTCTCCCGGAGTGTATTTCAATAAACCCATATTCGTTCCGAATAATACGGTTCCATCGGAGAGAATACAAATGTTGGGAGGGCTTTCATTAAGGTTGGAATCATTGAATTTTAAAAAAGGTTTTTTGAATGCTTCATATTTACCGTTTGTATATCTGAGCACTCCTTTATGGTAGGTAAAGTTTCCTAACGATTCTTCGAACCAGATATCCCCGTTGGGTTGTTGCAGAAAAGAAGTGACTTTCCCGTTAATCATTTGAAATTCCTGATGCCTTTCAAAACTATCTTTTTCAGCAACATATCGGAATATTCCTTCTTCCGTACTTATGACCACCTCACCTGAATTCAGCATGAACGGGAACCCGTTCTCATAAGGTAAACCCTTGTCTGCCGGATATTCTTTCCAGTAAACTACACTGTCGGTTGCCTCATTGAATCTGACTTTATACAGGCTGCTTAAGGATGAAACCCAAAAATCACCTGAAAAATCTTCAATGATCATGTACACCGGGAAGTTAAATCCGGTTACATTGTGTTTTACCTCCCAGGAAATGCCGTTAAACCATAACAATACAAATCCGTTTTGTACACCTGCAAGAAGCTGTTCCGGATGCTTTTTTATGGTTCCGAAACAGGTTGTGGAAATACCGGAGGAATTCGGAAGCATAAAAACCCGGTTCCCTTTAACTTCATAAATGCCCGGATTATGGGCCAGTAAAAGGATATTATTTGCTTCGACAATATCAAAACTCTGTCCGTGGGTCCCGGGGACTATTTCAAAAGTACCATCGGGTTTCATCAGGTGGAGGTGTTGACCGGTTCCAATGTACAAATGTTGATTGAAGTTTTTCACAAACAGGAGCGATCCCAGTAATCCTTCCTGTTCCGTATAATGAACAAAAGGAAGTTCATATTCAATCCGGCTGATGCCATTATCAAGGGCTGCCCATAAATTCTTGTTCTCATCGCAATATAACGAGTAAATTGTATTGTCCTGAAGACCGGCATTCTCGTTGTAGTAATTTTTGATAGTACCATCACCTGAAAAGACAACAATTCCGGCTGTTATCGTACCTATGGCATATGTGCCATCAGGAAGTACAATACCGCAGTAAGGCCAGTTCACAGTCAGGAAGTTGTTCACTTCGGTTAATCCTTCAGGGGTATTATACCTGTTATAGCCACCAGGTGAATAGATGATTACACCCTGCTGCATGGTGATTATCATGATGTCATCTTTTCCGTAAGGAAGCATACCATAGATACGTTCTGTTGCAAAAATTTCACTGCCTTCCATCCATACTAAACTGTCGTGGTCAAGAAAATAAAGACCCTTCTCATTTTCGCGGACAAAAACCCGGTCCCTTACTTTATAGGCCCTGTGAAAACTCGTACTTGCAGGAATGACTTTGAATTGTCCGTCGCTGTAAATAAACAGGTACTCGTTGGTCTGGAAAACGATCTTATCACTCAGGATAACCAGGGAATAAACCGGTGTGAGGTCCTGATATTTTTCAGGAAGCAGTGGTTTCAGGGAATGGAACCGGATATATCCATTATTGTCCGCTTCAAGATAGCCAAGGTTATTTTCCATTCCAACGTAAATCTTTCCGGTACTGTCGGTTTCCATAGCCCTGATGATTGAAAGTTTCATCAGGTCCCAGTTATGGCCATCGAAAGACAACAGCCCTCCGCTGTTTCCGAATATCATCAATCCCTGCTGGTCCTGGGTAATAGCCCAATTCTGTTGCTGGGCGCGGTACTCCTTGATGGTATAGTTCCTGATGAAAGGTCTTCCCGGTTGTATATTGATTTTCTGTATTCCCTGAGCGTTAAATGGCAGTAACCCGATAGACAGGCTGATTATTAATGCATAGGTGGAAACTGACAGAATAGAATCGTTTAGAGTTAGATTTTTCATGCAGGTTTTTCAGATAGTTTCAGTACAAAATAATTTCATTGCCCGATTTGACCGGCACACGTGTAATCCTACTAAGGTACAATTATTTACGCATTAACCAAAGTTTTCTCCAGCCATTCTGAGACAACCATGCTTTAACAGCTAATCATCATTTATTTTCATAGTTTCAGGCATCTTAATTTTCCTGCATCGGAAATAAACCATGCGGCCTAAACAAGCAATACTTTACACGGTCATTTTTCACCCGCAATTTGTGGTCACCTTTGAGATTTCTTCCCCGCAATGCTGACTGTTTGTACCAGCTTGTCAGACTTCCATGTTATCTATATATATGGGAGCATGATTGGTTTTTCAGAAATCATCTCTCCTACTTTCATTAGATTCAATTGTTAAATTTTTATAAGAAGTTTTTCTGATATATTCCTAAAATATACAATTTAATTACCTTGGCCGCATGGGAACTTTTACTAAAAGTATTGTCTTTTGCGTTAAAATTATATTGAGCATTTTCTTAATATACTTTGTTTACTCACAAATAGGCAGAGTTATACTGAACAGTGAAATAATTTCTGAAAACAAAACAAACACAGAAAGTGTACTTTATGATTCTGAAATATATGAGGAAAATCAAATAATTGATCACTCAGATATTTTACTTATATCCGGGATCAATAAACCATCTACCCCAATCCAGATTACCTGTAGGTTAGCTCAACCATCATTTTCCATCTGGCAACCACCGAAGATTGGTTAATATCCAATATTTTATTTTTATATCACAGGTTGAAACACATCGTTGTGGTATATAAAAAATTTATCTATTAACTTTTATTATAACAAATAATCATGGACTTAGAAGGTTTCTTTTTGCGAAAGAATAAGTACCATCATAGACGGGATGTGCATAAATACTATAGCGATGGTAATAACAGATATAATTCAAACCATAATTATCAAGAAAAATTTAATCCATTTGAGTTGGTTAACAATATAAGAAACAACAGAAAACTCAAAACCATCATCATGGTTATCCTGGTTTTTATTGTTGTTCTCATTATTGGATTAATAGCTCTTTTATTTCCTGTAATTTCAAACATTCTCAATTACATTTCTCAAAATGGAGTGTCAGGAATAATTGAAATGGTAATGGAATTTCTCAATAATCTTTGGAATGGTGCTAATTAGTATGCATTCGAAACTATCAGCAAAAATTTAGGTTAAACAATTAAAAATAATCAAATGAAGTGTCCAAATTGTAATGTTCAGCTTTTGATGACTGATAAGCAGGGAATCGAAATCGATTATTGCCCTCAGTGTCGGGGAATATGGCTCGACAGAGGTGAACTCGATAAAATTATTGAACGTTCAACATTAGAATCTCAAGGTGATTTTCAATCAGATCAGCAGGTTTTTGGTAATCAATCCCAACATGGGTTTTACAAACATAAAAAGAAAAAACATTGGCTAAACGAACTGTTTGATTAATCATAAGTAAAGAGAAAAATTAATTCCGGATGTAATTTAAAATTAATTACATCCGGAATTTTTTTATACAGAACAGAATCATATAAGGGATTCGTTAAATTGCGCTTCAGATTTTATCCCCGGGATACCATATTTTCAAAAGGGTCGAAAACTGAACTGGCAATTTTACATTTTCGTTTGATATATCGCTGGGATAGTTGATCTAAGGCAGGTTCTTTTTTTCAACTGTCCATACTTCAGACAGAGAAAGCCCGCATGGGTTACCGGTAAACATTTTGCCTGCTTCACGGTCGTTTTTCAGCTGCCATTTGTACCATTGAGTGGCCACCTTTGCGAATTCTCCACCGAATGGTTTGCTGTATGTACCCCCATGCCCGACATCCATATTTCCAACAACCACGGGTACATGATTGATTCTCCTGAAATCATCCATCCCGTTTTCATAAGCAATGTCGGATTTACCTCCCAGGAGATATAGTGTTGGTGTGTGTATCTTTTCCAGCTGGTCCTTTTTCAGCTGGGGCATTCCTGGCATACGGCCGACGGGATTATCAAACAAACCACTGTTGCATACCACGATGGTTGAAATCCTGGGGTCCGGCGCTACCTCAAGAGTTTGCAGGCCGCCGCACGACATACCGCTCACTGCAATTTTTTCCGTGTCAATCTTGTCGAAATACGGACTGTTCCTATCCTTGTTTTGCGCGATGGCCCAGTCGATGGCATCCAGCAGTTGTTTCGATGCCGAACGGCTTTTTTCCTGTTCTCCCTCTTCCCCGGGCATGGTGCCAATGGCAACAACCAGAAAGCCATGGGAAGCAACCTCATTTAAAAAGTTTACATGTTCCCATGGAGAATTGTAACAGGCTCCATTGCCCCAGGCAATCACAGGCAGCTTGTTCTTCCTGCCAAAAGTTGTAATATCTTCCGGCCTGAAAATGGTATGTGTTGGCAACGATGGTTCAGTCATCATAACTGCACTGTACATTCCGGTACCGCCACCTTCAATTATTCTTGATTTCTTTTCCTGAGCTGTGGAAGAATTAATCAGGAATCCAATGGTGATAAGCAATAGAAATTGTTTTTTCATTTCAGAGTGTTATTAGTCATGTAAAGTTATGGATATTCATGATAGCCTTGTACAAACGATAAAACCAAACTTATCTTTTGGCTCCGGGAAAAATCCTATATGTTTTTATCTGATTTTCATTAGAAATATACAGAAAGGGCTCCATCTGCAGGGATTAATTCTTTCTTTTTAGTTTCTATTCAGGATCTCCCGGGCTTTTCAATTGAAGTATTTAGTTTTAAAGTCTTGCTTCGTTTTCATTTTCTGTTTATTTTTTCCTGATTTCCAGTAGTTCCCCTGAATAAATATCATTCAAACTCACTTCAAAACCTTTTGTTTTCAATTGTTCTCCGGTCAAAGTAGCCAACAGTTTCCCGTTCAGCCCCAAAACTTCATAGGTTTCAGCCTGATCGAGATACTTTAGGGTTACCAGCCTTTTGGTTTCAAGTGAGCCATGCCTGAAAACAGCTATAATCCCACCCTCTTTTGTATCTGTATTGATCCGTTGGAAACCGTCCCAATGCCCCTCTGTTGGTTCTCCAAAACCAGGCAAATCCTGACGGTAGCTCATAATATCATATTTATTTTGCATCGCCTGGAGCCAGTCGGCATAAGTACGGTATTTTTTCATGTCATCCGGGGATAACTGACGCGGGTCGCCAAGCATTATGGGCAGGGCGCCTGCCAATGATTTGATATGGTTTTCCCAGCCTTTATCCTGCATCTGCGGATTACCGATGACCAGTGCAGTTGCAGGAATGGCAGGTGAGCGCCACCACGCCATATTACGAACACGCAAGTCGGTTTTCTCACCCTGGTCGCCAGGAAAATTCGAAAGCCAGTTACCCTCTGCATGTTTCAGCATGGCATAATCAATCATTTGCAATCCACCCATTGTTTCAAATGTGCAGTCGATGAACAAATTTGGTTTGGCGGCATGGAGTTCATCAAACATTTCCCACATTCTTTCATAATTGACATACATCGATTCACGCTGATCTGTATGCCCCCGATGCTCAATGGAATAGCAACCTGAGTTTTCAACATCAAAAACATATGCGCTCGAAACAACTGCAAAATCAAGTTTCAGATATTCGAGGCCATAGTCAACCGCCAGCTTTAATAGAACGTTCTTGATGTAGTCTTTCCAGCCGGTGGAATAGCAGGCCGATCGAATTTCACCGGTTGCATTATCGATATGAAGATTGGCAAAATTTCCATTTTTATCGCGCGCAAACCACTCAGGATGCTCTTTAAAAACCTTGCTGTCAGAAGAAGCGCTACCCACGCTCACCCACAATCCGGGTTTCATTCCCAGCGATTTTATAGAATCGAAAACAGGTTTTAAACCGTTGGGGAATTTTTTGTAATCGATTCCCCAGTCGCCGTAACTGTCCTGCCACCCATCATCGATAATAAATTCTTTCATTCCTGCATCGGCTGCGGCCCTGGCCAGTTCAAGAATGAGTTTCTCGTTGATATTTTTTTCAAATGGATTCCAGGTGTTGTAAACAAAAGTTGGCTTTTCTTCCAAAACCGACAGACGGATTCCTAAATGTTTCCGCACAAAATCGGGCACTGCTGTACTGAGAATTTCTTCAGGGTCTTTTTGGTTATTGTAAACTATTGTAAAAACCTGGGGTGTTTCAAACGATTCACCTTGTTGTATCCATTTGCGGAAAGGAAACCGGGCATTTTTATGGGTAAGCCCTGTTGTGATTTCGGCTGCTTCCCAGAAAACAGAAGTGCGTTTTAATACTCCTGATGATTCATTGCCAATCACTATTCCTGCCTCCCAGTCCATGTTATGAACAATAACCAGGGCGTCCTGCAGGTTTCCTTCGTAAGGGCCCAAAGATTTTCTTCTTCCGTAATCGCTGTAAATCCAGCTAAAGGTACTGGCCCAATATGCGGTGGCACCAAATTTTTCCACATCAACTGATTCCAATGCAATATTTGAGTTGCTTAGATTTTTTACTGTGAGGCTCTTTCGTACAACCGGTAAATTCGGATAAAGTAAGAAGTTGAGTGTGACCTCAACGTTTTTGTCACTGCTAATCAACGTAACAGCCGCGCCATCTCCCTGCAATTTATCACCAATAGTCTTCACTTCCACCAAACTCCAGTTGCTCTTACCCGAATAGATTTTTCCATTTGCTTCAAATTGAAAATCGGTATTTTCAGACAGAAAATATTTGAACTCACCAGTTAAAGGTTTATAGGTGGTGGTTAGAAACTGGCCTTCGTCAGATGGCAGTTTAATCACACGTTCGACCACTCCGTTGTTCAATATCAGTTGGTTTTTCGTCCATGTGGCAAACGGGGCAGAAACTGCAATATTCGCAGAGAAAGCCACAATAAAAAATAAAAAAATTGCTCCTTTCATCGCTTTAACATTTGTTTGTAAATCCATAGTTAATTGGCTTCAGATGGTTTTCTTATTATAAAAGATTGTTCAGTAATTAAAACCGGCGAATCATACAATGGAATGCTGAAAGTACAACTATTGCCGGATTTGCTCCATTGCGATTTTGGTATTTCATGAATTGATCCGGTCATCAGATCAACCCAAACCGGAGTTTTTAAGCTGATGTTTTCAAACGTAATATTTACCTGGGTAGTTTCAAAAGAATTTGTAGCATTTTTACCATCGAGCCATAGCGCTGCAAGTGGAGTTTTAGTTGGCTGATGTTGAAATCTATAAACCGATAACGATTCTGTGTTTGTGCTGGTATATTTAAACCCTGGATTTAGCACCATCTCATCATCAAAGATGGCAGCAAGGTTTTGAATGGCATAATATGCAACTTTGGGACGGATTGCAGCCATCGTAATATCCGACTGAATTAAACCTTTGGTATTTAACACAGCCCTTTCCCCCCAATTGTAATATATGTCTATAATGGTGAATACCGATGTTTCTATGTCATGCCCAAGGTCACCCAACATTCTACGCATATTATATTTTGCCTGTGTGTATTCAGTCCAATAATATTCAGATAGAGCAAAACTTGGTATATAGGTTGAAGGGGCGCCATTTTCACCCTGCCTGAGCAGGATATCTTTTGAATATTTTTCCAAAACAGACCGCAATCCAAGCACCCGGTTTTCGGTATAAGCATCTTCGGGCCTCATGGTATAACTGTGGTAGGAGATCCAGTCAAATAAATCAAGTTTTCCTGCTTCGGCAATGATTTCAAGAAAGCGGTCAAGATATACCTTGTCGCTGTTTGATGTATAGGCCAGTCCGGCTATTTTTGCTTCAGGTTGGATCCGTTTAATGATTTCAGCCGTGCGGATGTTCAAATGTGCTGTTGTTTCGGGCGTGATATTTTGACCGGGATGATCAGGTTCATTCCAAATTTCCCATTCTTGTACACGGTCTTTATAGCGGGCAACAAGTGCTTCCACCCAGCGATCCCAGGCTGCCCAGCCTTCTTCCGATGTCATCATGCTGTTTAAAAGATTGACCCCACCACCACCCGGATAGGCAGGATTGCCATATGATGTTTGCAGCCAGGGTTCAATGTTATGAGCCACCGCAAAGTCTATGATCTCATCTAACCAAACCCAGTCATAAACTCCGGGTACTTTTTCGCATTTAGCCCAACCCGCCTGCAAGCGGATTTTTTTTACTCCCAGGGGTGGCAAATAATCTTTATAATGATCCCAAACTACATGATCCCGGTCGATGGTTTCGCAACCTACGGTTAACCGGGATGATTCAATGTCTTTAGTGCTGCGGGGGGTGATTGTTCCAATTTGTTTCATTTCTACATTTAACGGGGTTCTCACCCGGTCAGGAGCAGTAAGAATGAATTGGGCCGATACAGTTTCAGCCAGGATCAGTGTAAAAATCAGAAAAATTGAACTATATTGATTCATAATTCATTCTATTTAGGTTAAAACAGATTTAATTGCTTTATTCAAATGGAAATTTTTCAAGTATGTGCAGCTTTAGTAATCCTTCATGAACGGTCTTTCAGCTTAATCCAATAAGCAGGCTAAAGATAATAGCTGGGAT
>Ga0209347_1003814_pt1 | contig 16782 bp, 15 predicted proteins | sample AutmiccommuBRH23_FD_187382 | JGI IMG/M metagenome (GOLD analysis project Ga0209347, IMG submission 187382) | Deep subsurface microbial communities from Mt. Terri, Switzerland - Autotrophic microbial communities BRH/23 (SPAdes) (version 2) | ecosystem: Environmental > Aquatic > Deep subsurface >...
AAGACGATCCTTTTGGTTTTGGATTTATCTAGTCCGAGGGTTTCCGCCAGATGCCACGAAATGGCTTCCCCCTCGCGGTCCTCATCACTTGCCAGCCATATGGTTTCCGCTTTCTTAGCCAGGTCCTTTAATTTCTTTACCAGGCTTTTTTTATCGCTGTCTACTATATATTTAGGCTTAAAGTCGTTCTCCACATCCACCCCAAGTTCTTTGGAAGGAAGGTCGGCTATATGTCCGAAGCTGGACTCCACCTTATAATCCTTCCCCAGGAATTTTTCTATGGTCCTGGCTTTGGCGGGCGACTCTACGATGACTAAATTCTTTGCCATTCAATGGTTTTTGAAGTCACAAAAGTATACCAATTTTTTTATTTGCTGATTTAATCTCACCAGGGGGCATAAAAAAGCATCCGTAGGTGCGGATGCTGATAAATTGAATATGCGCTTATTTTAATCGAGTGACAGGCTGCTGATTTCCCGGATATCATGGTCCAGGTATTCATACTGGTAAAGGGTGCCGTCGCCTACCATCAGCAGGGATTCCTCGAGGGGAATGACATCATAGGTGACCAGGTTTTCTATGTGCCGGAGCGATACCAGGTTTTCAATATCGCTTTTATCGTAAACCTTCAACCCGGCGGCCCCGTCGCAAACAAACAACATATCGCCACGGATTCCCAACCCGTAGGGTTCTTCCATGGGATAGCTCGTTGTCAGCACAGGGGTTGTAAGGGAAGAAATATCTATGATGAAAAGGCCGCTTTCGGTTGCCCCGCAATCATTCCCGCCCCTCAGGGTCACATAGGCATAATTACCATCCACCACGACGGGGTCGCAGGCGGTGCCGTGCTGGAATTCGGAAACAAACTCAGGTAGGGCGGGGTTAGCTATACTATATATGTACATCCCCCGCATGCTACCCAGGAAAAGATGATCACCCTGGTTAAAAATGGTTTCAATATCGAAACCCGCATATACATCCTGAAGGTCCCGGGGGTTTTCCAGGTCGCTGATATCAAAAATATTGATAGAATGGCTGTCGACGGCATAGAGGTAGCCGGCCACGATCTTAAACCTGGCCAGGGAACCTCCCTGCCCTATGTTGGCGTCGGCTGCAAACTCGGCAAAACCCACGTCGTTTCTCCATAAATGGACTTCATCCTTCAGCCTTCTTTCTGTCACCACTTCCCATCCCAGCAATACCTCACTGGAATAATCTATATCCCCGTATTCGAAAAAATCGGCTTCTGCCGGCCACACCACATTGTCGCCCAGCACATTCAAAAGGCGGTCTACAATGCTGATGTTCTCTATGTCTGAAATATCCAAAACGATGAGGTCGCTAAGGCTGTCGGCATAGAGGTAATTGTCCTTAACGGAGATATCCACATTACCCGCTATCTTGATAAAGGAAACCTTGCGCGGAGAAGCCGGGTTGGAATTATCAATTACATGTACGCCCCTGTATTTGTCATTCACAAAGATATAGTCCTGATAAGCATAAATTTTACCGGATTCTTCTACCGGACGCGGTGCGATTACCTCCACCCCGTTGTGGAACTCTTCCATAGACATGGTAAGGGGGCGAGCTACCAGGAAATCAGCATACAGCTCATCGGCCTTGTCGTCGTCACTACAGGAAGTAAGGAAAGAAATTGCGGAGAATGTTAAAAGGAGGACCAGGTTTTTCATGGGGCTAAGGGTTAGGTATTTGTAAGCTAATTTAAGATGTACATTTCATAACGTGGTTGCGCTATTTTTATTAAATTATTAACTGTCATATTGTCATAAACGGGTATAATATAGTATCTTTGCCTGCTCTAAATACAGCCGAAAACACGAGTGAATCATGGAGAAAGTGGTAGACGAATCCGTTCAGGGAAAAGCCCTGCTCCTGGAGGGGGGTGAAGGAAACTCACGGAAACTCTATATAGAAAGTTACGGCTGCCAGATGAATTTTTCAGACAGCGAGATCGTCGCATCCATCCTGACCGGAGAAGGTTTCCAAACCACAGCAAATATGGAGGAGGCAGACCTCATCCTTGTAAATACCTGTTCTATAAGGGAAAAGGCCGAACTTACCGTCCGCAAACGCCTGGAAAAGTTCAATGCGGTAAAGAAATTCAGGCCCGAACTTAAAGTAGGGGTCCTGGGATGTATGGCCGAAAGGCTCAAGAGCCAGTTGCTCGAGGAAGAGAAGATAGTAGATATGGTGGTTGGGCCCGATGCCTACAAGGACCTTCCCAACCTGGTAAGGGAGGTGGAAGCGGGGCGCAATGCGGTGAACGTGATTCTGTCAAAGGAAGAGACCTATGGGGATATTGCCCCGGTTAGGCTCGACTCGAACGGGGTAACGGCCTATGTCTCCATTACCAGGGGGTGCGATAACATGTGTACCTTCTGTGTGGTGCCCTTTACCCGCGGAAGGGAACGCAGCCGGGACCCGCAGTCTGTCCTGCAGGAGGTCAACTCCCTTTGGGCAAACGGATACCGCGAAATAACGCTGTTGGGACAAAATGTAGACAGCTACCTCTGGTACGGGGGAGGGTTGAAAAAAGACTTTGGCCAGGCATCTGAAATGCAGAAGGCCACGGCGGTTAACTTTGCGGCCCTGCTGGCCATGGTCGCCGAAGCGCAACCGCGGATGCGGATCCGGTTTTCCACTTCAAACCCCCAGGACATGACCCTGGATGTCATAGAAACCATGGCGAAGTATAACAACATCTGCAAGTACATCCACCTGCCGGTTCAAAGCGGCAGCAACCGCATCCTGCAGGCAATGAACCGCCAGCATACCAGGGAGCAGTATATGGAGCTGATAGACAACATCCGAAAGATCATTCCCGAAGTGGCCATCAGCCAGGATATGATAGCCGGGTTCCCTACCGAAACCGAGGCCGACCACCAGGACTCCCTTTCCCTGATGGAGTACGTAAAATACGATTTCGGTTTTATGTTCGCCTATTCGGAGCGCCCCGGTACCATGGCAGCCCGTAAGCTGGAAGACGACGTCCCGGAAGAAACCAAAAAAAGGCGGCTACGGGAGATCATAGACCTGCAGCAGCGACATGGGCTTTACCGTACCCAACAGTATTTGGGCAAGGTTGTGGAGGTACTGATAGAGGGGCCGTCAAAAAAATCGGACCGGCACTGGATGGGACGCAATTCGCAGAATACGGTTGTGGTATTTCCAAAAGAAGCATATAAAATCGGGGAATTTGTGCAGGTGGCCATCAGCGATTGCACCTCGGCCACCCTTATAGGACAGGCGGTAGGTTCTGAATTAACGGAAGCCACCCGCTAAGCGGTCGGTAAAGAAGATTATACATGGAATCAGTTCAAGCCATAAAGCAGCGTTTTGAGATCATTGGCAACGATGTGAAGCTCAACCGGGCGCTGGAAAAAGCCATACAGGTGGCCCCTACAGATATTTCCGTTCTGGTAACCGGGGAAAGCGGGGTCGGCAAAGAAGTGATCCCAAAGATCATCCATGCCCTGTCGCACCGCAAACACGCCAAATATATAGCCGTAAACTGCGGTGCTATCCCGGAGGGTACCATAGACAGTGAACTTTTCGGCCATGAAAAGGGATCCTTTACCGGGGCCACCCAGACCCGGAGCGGTTATTTTGAGGTGGCCGACGGGGGTACCATCTTCCTCGACGAGGTGGGTGAACTGCCGCTGCCCACCCAGGTCCGTCTGCTGAGGGTTTTGGAAAACGGGGAGTTTCTAAAGGTAGGCTCGTCTCAGGTACAGAAAACCAACGTCCGCATTGTGGCCGCCACCAACATCAATATGCTCGAGGGTATCAGTAAGGGTAAATTCCGGGAAGATCTTTATTACAGGCTTAGCACCGTGGAAATCAGCATCCCGCCACTCCGGCAGCGGCAGGAAGATATCCACCTGCTGTTCAGGAAGTTCGCTTCAGACTTCGCGAATAAATATAAAATGCCCACGATCAGGCTGGAAGACGATGCCGTACAACTACTTATCAAGTACCGCTGGCCGGGCAATATCAGGCAACTGCGCAATGTGGCGGAACAGATTTCGGTACTGGAAGAAAGCAGGGTGATCAGCCCGGAAACACTCAATGCGTACCTGCCCAACGCCGCGGATTCCAACCTGCCCGCCGTAATTGCCGCCAAGGCCCGGGAAGGTGATTTCAGCAATGAAAGGGAAATCCTGTACAAGGTGTTGTTCGACATGAAAAGCGACCTCAACGACCTTAAAAAACTTACCCTGGAACTCCTTAAAAACAGGGATACCGCAAAGGTACAGGAAGAAAATGAAAACCTGATCCGGAAGATTTACGGGGACAACGGGGAAGATGTGGAAGAGGAAAGCGAAGCCCTGGAAGTGCTGCCCCTGCCCCAGAGGCGTAACGAGGCCCCGGCGGAGGCCACCCTGGAAGACAAGTACCACTTTGCGGAAGAAATCGAAGAAGAAGAAACCCTATCTTTACAGGAAAAGGAAATAGAGCTTATCAGGAAGTCACTTGAGCGCAACCGGGGCAAACGCAAGGCCGCGGCTGCAGAACTTGGCATTTCGGAACGAACGCTCTACCGTAAAATCAAACAATACGACCTTTAACGCAGTAATTCATGCAGCAAGCGGCCCGGAAACCCTTTAACCCTTATATATTTTCTATTATATTAACCTTTACCCTCTGGGGTTGCGGGGCTTATAATTTTACCGGGGGCGATGTGGGCACGGCCCAGACATTCCAGGTGAACTATTTTCAGAACTATGCGTCGCAAAGTCCGGGGTCTACGTTTGATCCGGGGCTCGACCGGGAATTTACCCTGGCCCTGCAGGACCTGATCCTCAACCAGACCAGCCTGGACCTGGTAGGTTCCAACGGCGACCTATTGTATGAAGGGGAGATCGTGGAATACCGGGTATCACCCATGACGGCGACCGCCGAACAAAGGGCTGCCCAGAACAGGCTGTCCATCAGTGTGAATGTCCGTTTCTTTAACAATACCAAGGAGGATGCCGATTTCGAGAAGCGGTTTTCCTTTTTCTATGATTATGATGCGAACGCCCAGTTGTCATCGGTTAGGGATGAAGCCCACCAGGTGATCTTTGAACGTATAAACCAGGACATCTTTAATGAATCCCTGGCAGATTGGTAATCCTATGAAGGTAACGGACTTTACATATTTGTTGCAGCACCCTGAAGAGGTCCTTACATCCGAGCAGACCAAACAGCTCGAAGATGTCCTGGCAGAATACCCCTATTTCCAGGCGGCACGCGCCCTGCACCTCAGGGGGCTTAAAAACCTCGACAGCTTTAAATACAACAATGCCCTGAAAGTTACGGCCGCTTACACCGCAGACAGGGATATACTTTTTGATTTTATTACCTCCGAAGAATTCCTTCAAAATTCCATTGCAGATACCATTTCCGGGAAATCGCAGCCCCTGGAGGAGCGTGAAATCATTGCGGAGGAGGTAACTGCCGACCCGGAGAATGCCAGGGAACTTATTGAAGCCTCCGAAGATGAACCCCTGCCCCGCTCGGCCAAAGACGCAGACGCCATCCTGGATCCTGCCTTGTTCAGGTCCAGGGATCCAGAGGTAGATAAGTCGCTTGCCGATGCCAGGAAGAAAGCAGCTACCAAACTGGACCTGGGAAAACCGCTTCCTTTTACCAGCAGGGAAAAGTATTCTTTCGGGGAATGGCTGCAGCTCACCTCCCTGAAAACCATTAAACGGGAACCCGGGGAAAGCACAGAGGGCGAAGCCGCGCCTGCAAAGGCTGGTTCACCCTCCCGTAAGCGGAAATTTGAACTCATAGACCAGTTTATTGAACGGAATCCAAAACTGGTCCCTAAGGAAGAACAAACCGGCAAGATAGATATATCGGCCTCCATAAAACTGGATAAAAACGAGTTAATGACAGAGACACTCGCCAGGGTTTATCTGGAGCAGAAGAAGTACAAAAAAGCCATCCAGGCCTATAAGATATTAAGTTTGAAATATCCGGAAAAAAGTAGTTTCTTTGCAGACCGCATAAAAGAGGTGAAGAAATTACAGAAAGAAAATTAAATTCTAATGAGTACATTTTCCATTTTCCTTTTCCTGATCATAGCTGTCTGCTTCCTGCTGGTGCTCGTTGTGATGGTACAGAACCCCAAAGGCGGAGGCTTGTCTTCCTCGTTTGGCGGCGGAGGAAACCAGGTGGTCGGCGGGGTAAAGAAGACCGGCGATTTCCTGGATAAAAGTACCTGGACCCTGGCAACCCTGCTCATAGTCCTCATACTACTGTCGAATGTGGCGTTAAAAGGAAATTTTGGCGAAGCCGATTCGAAATTACTGCAGGGAGACGGGATAGAAACCACGGTTCCGGAGACAGTTCCGGAAACGGTGCCCGAGCAAGTACCTGCCACGGAAGGCAGCGACCCTGCCAGCCCCGATGAGTAATCCCAGAAGATAAACCCATAAAAATGCCGGCGAAATGACAAGCTGGCATTTTTCATTTCACATTATGTCAGTTTTTGTTCATTGGCATAGTTTCTGCCAAAAGATGATCGAACATTTTAAATATAAACACTAGATAATATGGCTAAATTAAACATTAAACCATTGGCCGACAGGGTTCTCATTGAACCTATGGCTGCGGAGACCAAAACCGCCTCCGGGATCATCATTCCGGATACTGCTAAGGAAAAACCCCAAAAAGGCAAGGTTGTCGCTGTCGGTCCTGGAACCAAGGATGAAAAAGTCACCTTAAAGGTTGGTGATACGGTCCTTTACGGGAAATACTCCGGGACTGAGCTTAAACTGGATGGTACTGAATACCTGATGATGAGGGAAAGTGACATTTTAGCAATTATTTAATCAATCCAAAAAAATCAAAATATTAGATATGGCAAAAAATATAACGTACGAAGTAGATGCCCGGGATGGCCTTAAAAGGGGGGTCGACGCCCTGGCGAATGCCGTTAAGGTAACCCTCGGGCCCAAAGGCCGTAATGTGATCATCAGTAAGTCTTTTGGCGCCCCCGTTGTTACGAAAGATGGTGTAACCGTGGCCAAGGAAATCGAATTGAAGGATCCCCTGGAGGATATGGGGGCCCAGATGGTGAAGGAAGTTGCTTCCAAGACCAATGACCTTGCCGGCGACGGTACCACAACGGCCACCGTACTTGCCCAGGCCATTGTTAAGGAAGGGCTTAAAAACGTAGCTGCCGGTGCTAACCCCATGGACCTGAAAAGGGGGATAGACAAAGCGGTAGAAGCTATTGTTGAGCACCTTGCCAAACAATCCAAGAAAGTAGGAGACTCCTCCGAGAAAATAAAGCAGGTAGCTTCCATTTCCTCCAACAACGACGAAACCATAGGCGAACTGATTGCCGAGGCCTTCGGAAAAGTTGGGAAGGAAGGGGTGATCACCGTGGAAGAAGCCAAAGGAACCGACACCTATGTTGATGTGGTTGAAGGGATGCAGTTTGACAGGGGATACCTGTCTCCATACTTCGTTACCGATTCCGAAAAGATGGTGGCCAACCTGGACAATCCTTATATCCTTCTGGTAGACAAGAAGATTTCTACCATGAAAGACTTGCTGCCCGTACTGGAACCCGTTGCCCAATCAGGCAAACCGCTTCTGATCATTTCCGAAGACGTAGACGGGGAAGCCCTTGCCACCCTGGTGGTGAACAAATTAAGGGGATCCCTGAAAATTGCCGCCGTTAAGGCGCCCGGATTCGGAGACCGCAGAAAGGCAATGCTGGAAGATATCGCAATCCTGACCAACGGAACGGTAATATCAGAAGAGCGTGGCTTTTCCCTCGAAAACACTACCCTTGACATGCTGGGAAGCTGCGAGAAAGTAAGCATCGACAAAGACAATACAACCATTGTTAACGGTGCCGGGGCCGCCAAGAATATTAAAGGCCGCGTTAACCAGATCAAGTCGCAGATAGAAACCACCACTTCCGATTACGACAAGGAAAAATTGCAGGAACGCCTGGCTAAACTGGCGGGCGGTGTGGCCGTACTATATGTGGGAGCCCCTTCCGAACTCGAAATGAAGGAGAAGAAAGACCGGGTGGATGATGCCCTTCACGCAACAAGGGCCGCCGTAGAGGAAGGTATTGTTGCAGGTGGCGGCGTTGCGTTTATTCGCGCCAAGGCTGCCCTTTCGAAGGTGAAGGTTGAAAACCCCGATGAAGAAACGGGATTACAGATCGTAGCCAGGGCCATTGAAGCCCCGCTAAGGACCATTGTTGAAAACGCAGGAGGAGAAGGTTCGGTTGTGGTTGCCAAGGTGTATGAAGGCACAGGTGATTTCGGATATGATGCCAAGTCTGAAAAGTATGTCGACATGCTGAAGGCCGGGATCATCGACCCCAAGAAGGTAACCAGGATTGCCCTGGAAAATGCCGCTTCGGTCGCCGGGATGATCCTGACTACCGAGTGCGCCCTTACGGAAATCAAGGAAGACACCCCTGCCGGCCCACCAATGGGCGGTGGCGGAGGGATGCCAGGCATGATGTAATCCGCAACAGCACGGTATTTATAAACCTTAAAACCGCCTGCATACTCCTGCAGGCGGTTTTATTATTGATAGAGGAAGACCAGGCGGTATAGGATGGCCGTCCCATTTTCAAGCGGGCAGACCTTTGGATATTTATTATTTAAATCCCCTGGACAAAGCTTCATATTAGTCCGCTTCATTAACTACATTTGATAAAACATTCAGCATGTTCGAATTATTGAAACCCAAAGTCCTGGACATTCTGGGGGCAAGCGACAAATCGGTCGCAGAACGGCTCCAGGAACTTTGCGACCTGTTAAAAAGCGAGGTTCCCTATTACAACTGGGTGGGATTTTATTTCAGGAACGGCAGCAAGGAAGAGCTCAAGCTTGGCCCGTATGCGGGTGCGCCTACAGACCATACCCTAATCCCCTTTGGTAAAGGCATCTGCGGGCAGGTAGCACTCAGCAACAGGAATTTCGTGGTGCCCGACGTAAGTGCCCAGGACAACTACATTGCATGCAGTATCAATGTGAAATCGGAGATCGTGGTACCCTTGTTTGTGAACGGGGAGAATATCGGGCAGATCGACATCGACTCGGAGACCCCCGACCCCTTTAGTCCGGCAGATGAACGCTTCCTGGAATTCGTCAATGGAGAAGTTGCTAAAATTCTTTAAAACTTTCACTTTTTTGTTGATAACCCGGCCCGGCCGAATGCTTCAAAAAATATACTTTTGTTCCCTAAAAACCAATGATCAGGATCTGAAATGAGCACTATTAAAAAGGCAAAAGCCGCACTGATTTCCGTATTTCACAAGGAGGGCCTGGAACCCATTGTAAAACAGCTCCATGCCCTGGGTATTACCATATATTCAACCGGCGGAACCGAAAAATTCATCCGGGAGCTGGGGATCGATGTGGTTCCGGTTGAAGAACTGACCAGTTACCCTTCGATCCTTGGCGGCCGTGTAAAAACCCTGCACCCCAAGGTTTTCGGAGGGATCCTCAACAGGCAGGACAACGAAAGCGACCTGGCGCAACTCGAGGAATACAACATCCCCCAGATCGATATCGTGATCGTAGACCTGTATCCTTTTGAAAAAACCGTTGCAGGCGGTGCCCCTGACGAGGAGATCATTGAAAAAATAGATATTGGGGGCATATCCCTGATCAGGGCTGCCGCCAAAAATTTCAGGGATGTACTCTGTGTGGCTTCCATGAAAGACTATGCTCTTTTCCTCGACCTGATCACCGCCAACCAGGGCGGGAGCACCCTGCAGGACCGCCAGCTTTTCGCGGCCCATGCCTTTGAAGTCTCTTCCCATTATGACAGTGCCATCTTTTCCTATTTCAACCGGAATGGCAGAACCCTTGCATTGAAAATCAGCGAACAAAACGGACAGGAACTCCGGTACGGGGAAAATCCTCATCAGAAGGGCTTCTTTTTCGGGGACTTCGATGCCATGTTCACCAAACTCCACGGCAAGGAGCTTTCGTACAATAACCTGCTGGATGTGGATGCGGCCGTACAACTGATGAATGAATTCGCCGGCGATGACCCTACCTTCGCCATCCTGAAGCACAACAACGCCTGCGGCCTTGCTACCCGCGACAACCTCCGGGAAGCCTACCTAGATGCCCTGGCCGGAGACCCGGTCTCTGCTTTTGGCGGGATCCTTATCAGCAACCAGGAAATTGATGCCCAAACCGCTGAAGAAATCCATAGCCTGTTTTGCGAAGTAGTGATCGCTCCCGCGTTCTCAGAGCAGGCCCTGGAAATCCTGAAGGGGAAGAAAAACCGTATCCTGCTGGTGCAGAAACTTCATGCCCTGCCGGAGACCCTCGTTCGCTCCTGCCTGAACGGGTATCTGGTGCAGGACAAGGATTCCAAAACGGATTCCAGGGAAGACCTTGATTATGTAACGGAGAAAAGGCCATCGGAACAGGAACTCGAAGACCTCTTGTTTGCCAGCAAGATCTGTAAGCACACGAAATCGAATACCATTGTCCTGGCCAGGAACAGGCAATTATGCGCCAGCGGTACCGGACAGACTTCGAGGGTAGATGCCCTGAACCAGGCTATCCACAAGGCAAAATCATTTAATTTCAGGCTGGAGGGAGCGGTAATGGCAAGCGATGCTTTTTTTCCTTTCCCCGATTGTGTGGAGATTGCGCATAAAAGTGGTATTACCAGCGTTATACAACCCGGAGGATCCATCAAAGACCAGTTGAGCATCGATTTTTGCAATGCGCATTCAGTAGCGATGGTAATGACCGGGACCCGTCATTTTAAGCATTAATTTTACTACTTTTGTCGATAAAATACACACCTAAACCAAACTACATCACATGGGATTTTTTGATTTCTTGACCGAGGAAATTGCCATTGACCTGGGCACGGCGAATACCCTTATTATACATGCCGACAAGGTGGTGGTTGACAGCCCTTCCATCGTTGCGCGCGACCGGGTGAGTGGCAAGATCATAGCCGTGGGCCGGGAGGCCAGCATGATGCAGGGCAAGACCCATGAGAATATCAAAACCATACGCCCGCTGAAAGATGGGGTAATTGCAGATTTTGACGCGTCTGAGAAGATGATCAACATGTTCATCAAGAACATTCCGGCCCTGAAAAAGAAATGGTTTCCCCCCGCACTCCGGATGGTGATCTGTATCCCTTCGGGGATCACGGAAGTGGAAATGCGCGCTGTAAAGGAATCCGCCGAGCGGGTGAACGGGAAGGAAGTATACCTGATCCATGAACCGATGGCCGCTGCCATAGGGATCGGACTCGATATTATGCAACCCAAGGGGAACATGATTGTTGATATTGGCGGGGGAACCACGGAAATTGCCGTTATCGCCCTTGGAGGCATTGTCTGCGACAAATCGGTAAAAATCGCGGGAGACGTATTCACCAATGATATCATCTATTATATGCGGACCCAGCACAACCTCTATGTGGGGGAAAGCACCGCAGAAAACATCAAGATACAGATCGGGTCGGCTACTGAAGACCTGCAATCGCCCCCGGATGATATGTCGGTACAGGGAAGAGACCTTCTCACCGGAAAACCAAAACAGGTATCCATATCTTTCCGGGAGATAGCCAAGGCGCTCGATAAATCCATTTTGAGGGTTGAAGACGCGGTGATGGAAACCCTTTCACAAACACCCCCGGAACTGGCGGCAGACATTTACAATACAGGCATCTATATGGCCGGTGGTGGTTCCATGCTCCGGGGACTCGACAAGCGGTTATCGCTGAAAACAGACCTGCCGGTGTACATAGCTGAAGACCCCCTCAGGGCTGTGGTCAGGGGTACGGGAATAGCATTAAAAAATTTGGAACGCTACAAGAGCATCCTGATAAAATAAATCGCCGGCTTTATCTCCGGGCTACTTAAAAGGGAGACCCGCCAACAGTAAACGTGCATGCAGCAGATCATAAAATTTATTGTACGCTACAAAACTGCATTGCTTTATCTTTTTTTGTTGATTATTTCCCTGGCCTTTACCGCCGATTCGCATTCCTATCACCGTTCCAAATTCTTCAATTCGGCCAACTGGATAAGCGGTACCATTTACAATACCTCTCAAAACATCACCTCTTATTTTAACCTGGAAGAGGAGAACCAAAAACTCGTTGAGGAAAACCAACGGCTGCGGAAAATACTTTTCAACTTCCGAAGGGACCATCCCATGGAACTTGATTCCACGACCATGAACTATACCGTACAAACGGCTGAGGTAATCAAGAACAGCTATGCAAGACCGGATAACTATATAACCATAGACAAGGGCAGTAAACAAGGGATCCGGCAGGATATGGGGGTGATTACTTCCAAAGGTATCCTTGGAATCATAGAGCATACCACCAATAATTTTGCTACCGTGCAGAGTATCCTTAACTCGAAGTCAACGATCAACGCCAAGCTGAAAAACACCAACTACTTCGGTTCACTTGTCTGGAACGGAAAAAAATACAATGAAGTTCAATTGGTCGATATCCCGCGCCTGGTGCCGGTACTCGTTGGCGATACCATAGTTACCGGGGCCATGTCGAGTATTTTCCCGGAGAATATACCTATAGGCACCATAAAGAAATACAGCCTCAACGAATCCCAGAGTTTTTACAATATAGACGTAGAATTATTCAACGACATGATCAACATCAAACACGTCTATGTAATCGAGAACAAGGAGAGGGCCGAGGTACAGGAATTAGAATCGAAAATAACAAATGACCAATAATCCCGCCTTGGCTAATGCCTTTCGCTTCCTGCTGCTCCTTACGGTGCAGGTGCTGGTCTTTAACAGGCTCAATTTTTTCGGGTTTATAAACCCCATGGTCTATATCCTCTTCCTGTACTGGTACCCCATCAAGGAAAACAGGAACCTCTTCCTGGTGCTGGCATTCTTCCTCGGGTTTATCCTGGATTTTTTCTCGGATACCATGGCCCTGCATGCCGCGGCATCCCTTACCATTGCCTACCTCAGGCCCACCATCATGCGCTTTGTATTCGGGGTTAATTATGAATTCCAGAGTTTTAAATTATCCAATTCCACGCGCATACAACAATTTACATTTTTAACGTTATTGGTAATAACGCATCATGGGATATTCTTCAGCCTTGAAATTTTTAGCTTTTCAAATTTGCTGTTAATTTTGAAGAAGGTTGTATTTACCGGGATTGGCACCATCGTTATTTGTACATTGTTCATATCCCTTTTTGGTATTAGCAGGGAATAATCTCCTGAAATTACCTGTTTCCGGGTCATGGCACTGGTAGTTTTCCTACATTTGCCGGCCGGGGCAAACACTTTCAACAGGCTGGAAAATACGTATCGCACATGTGTGATTAGTTTACTCGAATGAAGAAATTTTTACTGTCATCCATCATTGTGATTATCGGGATTACCTTTGTAGGCAGGCTATCCTACCTCCAGATTTTCCGTTTTTCCCCCGATCAGGTACTGGAAGACCCCGCCATCAAGGCAATTTATGATTACCCGGAACGCGGTTACATATATGACCGCGACGGGGACTTGCTTGTGGCCAACCAGCCGGCTTATGACGTGATGGTGATCCCCAGGGAAGTGCAACCCCTCGATACCCTGGAATTTTGCGCCTTGTTGGGGATAGACAAGACCAAATTTATAGAAAAGTTAAACAAGGCAAGGATCTACTCGCCCCGCCTCCCATCCGTACTCGTACACCAGTTATCCAAGGAAGATTATGCCAGGTTACAGGAAAAGATGCGCAAGTATATTGGCTTCTATATACAGAAACGCTCGCTCCGGTACTATAATACCGATAGCGGGGCCAACGTGCTGGGCTATATCAGTGAAGTAAACGAGGCGGACCTGTTACGCAATCCGTATTATGTACAGGGTGAACTCACAGGCCGTACCGGCATCGAGAAAGAATATGAAGAAATCCTGAGAGGTCGTAAAGGGGTTAAATACATCCAGAAGGATCGTTTTAACAGGGATATAGGCCCGTATAAGAACGGAAGCCTCGACACCCTGCCAAAGGCGGGCACTGAAATCCACGTAACGCTCGACAAGGAACTACAGGAATACGGGGAGGACCTTATGAACGGGAAACGGGGAGGCATTGTAGCCATTGAACCTGCTACCGGCGAGATCCTCGCGCTGATATCCGGGCCCACCTACGACCCCGCCCTGCTCGTAGGGCGCGAACGTTCGGGCAATTACAGCAAACTCCATTACGATACCATTTCCAAACCCACCTGGGACCGTGCCATCCTGGCCGAACCTTCCCCGGGTTCGCCTTTTAAAACACTGAATGCCCTGGTGGCATTGCAGGAAGGCGTCATCAGCCCGGAATCTACCTTTCGTTGCTATAATGGATTTTATGTGGGCCGGACATTAAGGGGATGCCATTGCGGCGGCGGGGTTCGCGACCTCAACACCGGGATCTATAAATCCTGCAACGCCTACTTTGCCGGCACCTTTAGGAAAATCTACGACAAATTCCCTACAACTGACGAAGGGATGGACGTTTGGGAGAAGCATATGAAAAGTTTCGGCCTTGGCGATTACCTCGGCTACGACCTGCCAACCGGCCGTAAAGGAAGGATTCCCAGCAAGGCTTATTACGACGAGGTTTACGGGGATAACCGCTGGTCTTCCAGTTATATTATTTCCAACTCCATCGGACAGGGGGAAGTGGCCGCTACGCCCATACAGCTGGCGAACATGACGGCGGCTATAGCGAACCGCGGTTTCTATTATACGCCTCATATTCTTAAAAAGATCGATGGCGAAAATATAGACGATACCAGGTACACCGTCCCGAAATACACCACCATAGACCGTAAGCATTTTGAGCCGGTTGTACGTGGGATGGCAGAAGTGTATAAAAGAGGTACTGCCCACTGGTTGCAGGTACCAGGCATCGAGATTGCCGGGAAAACCGGGACTGTGGAAAACTATACCCGCATCAACGGGGTGCGCACCCAGCTTACCGATCATTCCGTCTTTGTTGCCTTCGCGCCCGTAGACAACCCGAAGATCGCCCTGGCCGTATATATTGAACACGGTTATTACGGGGCAAGGTATGCCGGGCATATTGCATCCCTGTTAATTGAAAAATATATCAAGGGGGAAATAAGCAGGACAGACCTCGAGAAGCGCATGCTCGAGAAAACGCTGGAAAAAGAATACGCTAAACCATACAGCGGGGAAGAATTCAAGATTAACGAATATGTCTGGTAGAAGCCTGGTCAAACGCATCGATTGGCTTTCCATCCTTTTCTACCTGTTACTTGTGCTCATAGGCTGGCTTAATATCTATTCGAGTACCTTCTCCGAGACCAACCCCATGATTTTCGATTTCAGCCAACTCTATGGCAAACAGCTGTTTTTTATCGGGGTAAGTCTCGCGGCTATCGGGCTGATCCTTGCCCTGGAAGCTAACTTCTATGAGCGCTTTGCAGGCTTATTGTATATCATTTCCCTGGTCCTGCTATTGGGGCTGTTTGTTTTCGGGAAGACTATTGCCGGGGCCACGTCCTGGTACGACCTCGGGTTTTTTAATCTCCAGCCCTCTGAAATAGCCAAAGTGAGCACGGCCCTGGCCCTGGCTAAATACCTAAGTGATATTCAGACCGATATCAAACAAGGGAAAGACCAGTTGTATTCCATCCTTATCATCCTGATCCCCGCCATCCTTATTATCCCGCAACCCGACCCGGGAAGTGCCTTGGTTTTCTTTGCCCTGGTTTTTGTAATTTTCCGGGAAGGCCTCCCCCTTTTCTACCTTGCAGTGGGGGTGCTGGCTGTCTTGATTTTCATAACTACCCTCATGTATGGCACTATATGGGTGGCAATTGGCCTCGCCGTGCTGATCAGCCTGGCCTTTCTATTAAAAAAATCGAAGACCAGGATTCCCGTAATCCCCCTGGCTGCCCTTTTTGTCGTTTCCATTGTGTTTTCCCTTTCCGTAGACCTGGTGTTTCACAAGGTCTTTGAACAGCGCCACCGCGACCGCTTCAGCCTGTGGCTCCGGCTGGAAAAGGATCCCGCCAAACTGGAGGAAATCAGGAAAACAATCGGGTATAATACCTATCAATCTGAAAAAGCCATAGAATCGGGCGGATTTTTCGGCAAAGGTTTCCTGGAGGGAACGCGGACCAAAGGAGATTTCGTCCCCGAACAGCATACCGATTATATCTTCAGCACCGTTGGTGAAGAATGGGGCTTTCTGGGGACCACCACAGTCGTGGCCTTATTCACCTTATTACTCCTCCGCCTTGTTTACCTGGCCGAAAGGCAAAAGAATGCCTTTAGCAGGATGTATGGGTACGGGGTGATCTCTATCCTTTTTGTACACTATTTTATCAATATCGGGATGGTAATAGGAATGCTGCCCACCATCGGAATTCCCCTCCCCTTCTTCAGCTATGGCGGTTCGGGCCTGCTTGGTTTCTCCATTCTGCTTTTTATTTTCCTCCGGCTGGATGCCAACCGCCTTAATGAATGGTAATGACAGGTACAAAGTACGCTGTTAGTTGGCAGTAGGCAGTAGACAGATGAAAGTACGAAGTATGTAAGTCCGCAATAGGCAGTCACAGTTGGCAGTTTACGAAAGTAGCTGGTCTTGGTGGATAACCCGGAACGCGGAACCCGGAACACGGAACCCCCCTGCCTGCTTGATTCTTGCAGTGAAAAATACTAATTTGAAACGGGGAGGGGTTAGATGCCCCATCATTTAACAGCCGGCAGGCTTATACTTGTAATTAACAATATTTCAGTTTTTCCTTTTGCT
>Ga0209347_1003815_pt1 | contig 16779 bp, 20 predicted proteins | sample AutmiccommuBRH23_FD_187382 | JGI IMG/M metagenome (GOLD analysis project Ga0209347, IMG submission 187382) | Deep subsurface microbial communities from Mt. Terri, Switzerland - Autotrophic microbial communities BRH/23 (SPAdes) (version 2) | ecosystem: Environmental > Aquatic > Deep subsurface >...
TTGAAAAATTTGAGGCAGGTGAAGAGGTGCCCGACCTTGCTTCACTGAAGAAACTGTCCGAGGGCCTGAATGTAACAATAAAGTATTTCCTGGACAGGGGTGAAAACAACAACCTTGGTGACAGGAGGGTTATGTATTCGCCCCTGGGTGAGACATGCCCTATGATGTTCCGGAGGAACACATGCAGCAGGTCCTGGAAGCAAAAGAGTGGTACGAAAAATATTATGCCAAATATCCCAAATCCTGGTAAGGAGGGGTGGATATGTCCGAACAAAAAATAAAAATAGATGTGCTTACGCTTGACAGCGTACAGTGCGCAGCCTGCGGCTACATGATGGAGTCCATCGCGGCAATGCCCCCTGACGTCCAGGAAATGATTGAATACAAGGAATGGTCCATAAAGAACAAGTCAGGCATTGGAAAATTCCTTGAGCTGAGCGGTAGGGTGCTGCCCACCATTTGCATCGAAAGGGACCTGGTATTTGAGAGCATCATCCCTCAATACGAGGAATTGATTGACGAATTGGCCAAAAGGGCGCCGACGGCTGAAATGAGCGAGAGGGTCAAGTCACTGCGGGATGTGGGCTTTGACTTTGACAAAATAAATGAAAACCTGGAAAAGGCGGGCTCCGGGCTGCACACCAGAACCGATTCGGAGGTAGAATGAAACCGTTTCTCATGGAAGTGGTATATTCCGGGGACCACAACCTTTCATGCTTTTATATGGCTGAGGTGGCCAAGGTTGTGGCCTCCTCCTTTAAAAAAGAGGTAAGGCTGCAAATTGTCTACATAATGAAAAAAGAGGGCGGGCAGAGGTACTACGACCTATCGGTGTCTCTTTACGGCGAGGAAGAGGTTAGAAAGGGTCTGCGCCTAGCCCCGGTGCCTTCAATGTTTATTGACGGCAGGCTGGTTTTTGACCGCATACCCATGGTTGAAGAGCTGGAGGAAGCTGTTGCCGGCATGATCAGGGGAAAGCAATGAAAGACAGGGCGTAATGCGGGTAGCCTGGTAACCAACCTTTGACTGGTGGTGGATTGCTTGGTGGTGCTGGAAATACCATACGAGGGCGATCACTGTGCGCCCTGTGTATATATGCTGGAAACAGCCGAAGAGGCAATGTCCGGCTACGGTGATAAGGTGGATCTCGCCGTGCTTTACCTGAGGCAGGCAGACGGGGCTCTTCGCTATACGGAGCTGTCGCACGCGCTGGGCAGACCTGCGCCTATACCTTCCATTTTTATAAACGGCAGGCTTTATTTTGAGGTGATTCCGGCGGTGGAGGATCTGCAGGAGGCTATAAAAGAAGCTTTGGTGTCAGGTGGTTAATTTATATGTTCATTTTCAGGACAAAAGGAGTCTGCCCCCCGGAAATACACTTTGAAATATCGGGTGACCTTCTGAAAAACGTCAGCTTTGTTGGCGGAGGGTGCAGGGGCAACGCCCAGCTGATTACAAGGCTTCTGGAGGGGCTGGAAGTGTCCAGGGCTTTGCCTTTGCTAAAGGGTATTCAGTGCCGCAACGGAACTTCCTGCCCAGTTCAGCTGTGCCAGGCCATTGAGCAGGCTATAAGGGGAGACCTGGCTGAGTCCGGCGACATCAGGGTACACCAAGCTCCTCAGCAGTTTAGCAGGGTGGCGGTAGTAGCGGACTTGAAGGGGGATCTGCCGGCCCTGCAAGCCCTTTTAAGGGTAAACGCTGATGCGTTGATATGTCTAGGCAATAGCACAGGGCCTGATGATGACAATGATGCCGTGCTGGAAGCCGCCGACGGTGAAAGAGTAATTTTTCTTCAGGGACCCGGAGACAGAACAGACAGTAATCCCCACTTTTTCACATTCAGCATGGGGAATAGGCGCGCGGTGGGGTTTTACAGCGGCTATATACAGGAGTTAACGGGGTTTTCGGACTACTCCCGCTTTTCTCTTGAGCTGTTGATGGTTTGCAATCTGTCCGGTTACCTGCAAAATGAAGAAGTGTTTCCAGCACTCCTGGCCATGACGGATCAGTTTGAAGCCGATGTGGTGCTGTTTGCTCACACAGGATTATACAGGCACATTAAGCTGGGCAGTGTGGATTTTATAAACGTAGGGCCTGTGAAGCAGGGAGACCGGAACCTTTGGGCGATCCTGGAGCTTGAAGGGGAAGATATAAGGGTTTCGTTTGAAGCCACTCCTGACATTAGCGGACTTTAAGCTTGAGGAGGAACCTGCTGTGAGCAAGGTGGTTTTAGATGTCCTGCTGACCGATTTCCGCCAGTGAGCGGCCTGCGTCTATATGGCGGAGTCGGTAAAGGTTTTACCGCAGGATATACAGGAGATTATCGAGGTCAGGGAATGGGATATGAGGACCCGTGAAGGAGTAAAGAGGTTCATGGAATTGAAGGCAAAATCCCTGCCAAGCATAGCTATTTCTGACGAGCTGGTCTTTGAGGCTATAATTCCCATGCAGGAGGAGTTGATAGCAGCCATTCGCGACAGGTATGCGCCCAACGGAGAATAGTCTCAGGAGGTTAGCATGACAAGGATACTGGTTGAGGTGATCATGACGGACCAGTGAGCATCCGGGGCCTATATGGCTGAAACGGTAAAGGCTTTACCGGAGGAAATAAAGGAAGTACTGGATGTTCGTATCTGGAACGTGAAAAGGCTGGAGGGAATTGTAAGGAAGAATGAGCTTGGGGCCGTTGGCATTCCCTGTATAGCCGTTGATGAAGAGGTGGTTTTTTCTTCTATGATACCGCCTCAGGAGGAATTGATAGAGGCTATTATGAAAAGGCTTGCTCTTTAAATTTGCAGTTTTTTTCAGACGCCGGGCAAAAGAGTGCCGGGGAGGGTGGCACGTGTTTCTGGAAGTAGTCAGAATTAACGGGTTCAAGTCCTTCGCCCAGGAAACCTCAATAGATTTTAAGCCGGGCATCGGTGTTATCATAGGCAGCAACGGAGTGGGCAAGTCCAATATACTGGATGCAATCGCCTGGTCCCTGGGCGAGACTGATCTGGCAAGCCTTCGCTGCCAGAAATACCTGGACCTGTTCTTCAGCGGATCGGACGGCTGCCCGGAGGCCGGAGAAATAAGGGTGGAATTGATCATAAGCGCCGCCGGAGACAGGGATGCCCGCCCGTTAAAAATGGCGCGGGAGGCCGACCGCAGGGGAAAAGAGAGTTTTTTTGAGGACGGAAAGGCGGTGGACGCCCGGCACTACCGGGAAGCATTGGCCGAAAGGGGCCTGGGGAACGCCGTCAGGACCATTATCAGGCAGGAAGGGATAAACGGCCTCATCCATATGAATTCCGGAGAGAGGGTTAATTATCTTTCCCTGCTGCTGGGCAGCCGGGTTACAGGCAGCCTGGCAGACTCCATTAATAATGACTTCAGGCTGTTTTTAAAAGAGCTTTTGCCGGGGGGGGACGGCGCAGTACGGCTGGATAATACAGGCGGCGCCCCGGTACTTGAGGTTGAGGCTGCTTTCCCCGGCAAGGCTATGAGGAACGCCGTTCTCCTTTCGGGGGGTGAAAAGACCATATGCTCACTGGCCTTGAGCCTGGCGTTTTTTGAGAGGCTGGGCAGCCCCCTATACCTTTTTGATGAGGTGGAGCCCTCACTGGACTGGACCAATCACCATCACATGCAGTCGCTTTTCAGGAAGCTGTCGCAGAAAAGGCAGCTGCTTATGATAACACACCTGCGCAGCACCATCGAGCTGGCGGACACGCTGCACGGTGTAAGGGCCCGTGGGGATGGGACCTCATATGTCAAGTTTTACTTTGAGATGAACGAGCGCCTTCTCAGGGCATATAAATGCTGTTAGCATCAACTTTGCCATAGTGCGCCGGGAGGTTGGATAATGGCTCACGGTATAAATGTGTTTATGATAACAGGGTTCCTTGGAAGCGGTAAGACAACATTTTTAAACAGGCTGATAAAGCAGTTCCCCAGGGATAGCAAACTGGTGATCCTGATGAATGAATTCGGCGAGGTGGGGATGGACGGCACCCTGGTGGACATGGAAGAAATCAATGTTCTGGAAATCAGTAAGGGCTCCATTTTTTGCGTCTGTGTAAAAACTGATTTCATTAAGGGTCTCCTGGAATTAGCCTCAAAAATTATACCGGAGGTTTTGCTTATCGAATCAACCGGAGTGGCAAACCCCACAGATCTCAAAAAAGACCTCGACCTCCCTATATTTAAAGGGATTTTCACACTGAAGGAACAGTTTTGCATTGTTGACGCCTCAAATTTTTTAAATGAGTTCGGGGTATTTGCCTCGGTGGAGAACCAGATAGCCTCTTCCACAAGATTCATAATCAACAAGGCGGACCTGGCCTCCTCCCCCAGCCAGATAAATGAGATTAAGGGGCTTATAGGTAATTACCACCCGGACCCGGTGTTTTATGAAACAGTCTTTGCCGATGTTGACGTTGCCCATTTGCTGCTGCAGGAGGCCCAAGTTCGGAGGGCTGCTGAAATCACAGAAGTATCAGGAGAGGAACTGGACAGCTATATTGAAGAACTGCTGAATGATCCCGGCTTTTCTCTGATGCCTCCTGACATCCTTATGTCTGCCACATTCTTTTGGAATGAGGTAAACCTGCCGGCAATAGGGGAGCTGTCTGCCAAGCTGCCGGGGAAGGTAATAAGGGTAAAGGGATTTATATGCTCTGGCGCCAGGACTCTTCTCTATAGCTTTGTAATGGGGAAATATGACCTTGAGGAACGGAATGTACGGATAAAAGACATTCAGGAAAATGTGCTGGTTTTTATTTTCCACCCCGATGCCCTGACCGGTTTGGAAAAGGTAATGAAGGAATACAATTTTTCCAAAGTAGGGGAGCTGATGCGGGAGAGGCTTTAGTAAATGAGCATATAAGTTGAACAATTGCAAAACTGTTAGATAGAAAACTTTGATTGGGGCTGGGTATAGTCATTAAGAATATCAATTATTAAATGAAGGGGGTTTTTTGCTTTGACACCGGAAAGAGAACAGGAATTGCTTAAAATGCTGGCGGACGGAGTAGTTAACTATGATGATGAATTAGTTATCAATGCTGTAAACATGGCACTGGAGGAGGGAATTGACCCCCAAAGGGCGGTGTTCGACGGGCTGGTGGTGGGAATGCAGGAGTGCGGCAGACTTTATGAGGAGCAGGAGTATTTTGTGCCCGAGCTGTTAATGTGCGCCGATGCCATGTATGGAGGGCTGAATATACTGCGCCCTCTTTTGAAGACAGATAAATCCGAGACCAAAGGCCAGGTGGTAATGGGAGTTGTTCAGGGCGACGTGCACGACATAGGCAAAAACATAGTTAAAATGATGTTTGACGCAGCCGGATTTACTGTCCACGACCTGGGAAGGGACGTACCCCTGGAGGACTTTGTTGCAGAACAGCTGAAAACCGATTCAGAAATTGTGGCCCTTTCGGCAATGATGACCACCACCATGGTGGGAATGAGAGAAATAATAAAAAGGATCAAGGAAAAAAACCCCAAGGCAAAAATTATGATCGGAGGCGCCCCGGTTACCGAGGAAATAGCGGCCAAGTGGGGTGCCGATGGATATGCCAAAGACGCCAACAATGCCCTAAAAGACGCAATAAATATGATTAGCTCGCTAAGGGGTGTTTGAGGGCGGGATCAAAACAGTATAACCGGCTTGAGGGGGGATTGAATGTCTTACCAGGTGATATTTCAGCCATCCGGGAGAAGGGGGCGCGTGGAAGAGGGCAAGACCCTTCTGGAGGCCTCAAGGGAATTGGGTGTTGATATTGAGGCTATATGCGGAGGGGCAAAAAAATGCGGTAAATGCAAGGTCAAAATAGAAGAAGGGTTTTTTGAAAAGTTCAACATAGACTCAAGGATGTCAAATCTCTCTCCTTTACAGGAAGAGGAAAAGCCTTTTTTGACCGAGGAAATGATAAATGACTATTTCCGCCTGGCCTGTATGGCAAAGGTATGCGGAGATGTGCTGGTGTTCGTGCCGGAGGAGGCCCGGGGAGCCAAGCAGGTGGTGCTGGAGCATGGTAAGGAGCGCACCTATAACCTTAACCCCGCTGTGAGGAAGTATTATATTGAGCTGGAACCTGCCACCCTGGAGGACCACCGGGGGGACTATGAGCGGCTGAGGGACGCGCTGCATGAAAAATACGGGCTGTCCGGGGATATTGGTATAGACTACTTTGTACTCCTCCACCTTCCAGATGCTCTACGTGACGGAAACTGGTGCGTTACCGCCACTGTTTGGAATGACAGGGAGATTATCCGTGTGGAGCAGGGGCTTGCGGAAAAGTGTGTCGGACTGGCGATAGATATAGGCACCACCACCGTTGCGGCGTACCTGTGTGACCTAAGGACAGGAGAGGTGCTGGTGACCGACTCAATGATGAATCCCCAGGTCCGCTACGGCGAAGATGTTCTGTCCAGGATAACGTACCATATGATGAACGAGGACGGGCTGGAAAAACTGCACAGAGCCATTATTGACGGGGTAAATACCCTGGCTGACAGGATGGCGGACAGTATAGGACTTCATTATAGCGACATAGTGGAAGTTACCCTGGTTTTCAACACTGTCATGCAGCATATAGCACTGGGTATTGATCCCAAATTTGTCGGGCGGTCGCCCTTTACAGCAGGAGTTAAGAGCTCTATGGACATAAAGGCCAGGGACTTGGGGATTAAGGTCAACCGGTGCGCCAATGTTCACACTCTGCCGGTAGAGGCCGGATTTGTGGGGCCGGACAATGTCAGTGTGCTCATTGCAGAGGAGCCTTACAAACAAACCGAGAAAGTCCGGCTGATCATAGATATTGGGACAAACGGTGAGATTGACGTGGGCAACGGCACGAGATTGATGTGTACCTCATGCGCCACCGGACCAGCCCTTGAGGGAGCCCAGATTAAATTCGGCATGAGGGCGGCCCCCGGGGCGATAGAGAGAATCAGAATAAGCCCCGAAACACTGGAGCCCACTTATAAAGTTATAGGTAAGGAACAGTGGTATCCTGAAATAGCCAAAACCGATGCCAAGGGTATTTGCGGGTCCGCCATTATAGATGTGATAGCTGAGCTGTTCCGCACAGGGATTATAAATAAGAGCGGACGATTTAATATAAAACAGCTTGAAGGCAGATTTCCCAGGGTCCGCAAAGGGGAGGACGGCAGGCCGGAATACGTTATAGCATGGGCCGCAGAAACTTCCATAGGCAAGGATGTCACTATAACCCAGGGGGATGTGAGGGCGGTACAGCTGGCCAAATCGGCACTCTACTGCGGAGCCGAGTACCTTATGGAAAAATACGGCGTGAGCAAATTGGACTCTGTAACGCTGGCAGGGGCCTTCGGGAGCTACATAGACCGTGAAAGCGCACTGGTCATGGGAATGTTCCCGGACTGCGAGCTGGAAAAGGTCCAGGCTGTCGGAAACGCCGCCGGAGACGGGGCCAAGCTGGCGCTGCTGGATATTGATAAGCGCAGGGAGGCCGCGGAAGTAGCCACAAGAGTGGAATTCGTGGAGACAGCGGTGGAAGCGGACTTCCAAAACAGATTCGCCCTGGCCATGGCCTTTCCACATGCCACCCATAAGTTCCCAAGCATTCAGCACGTTCTGGAAAAGATACCTAAATGGTAGCCCTATGAAAGGAAGTGTGGATATGCTCAAATTATCCAAAGAGCAAAAGGTATTTCAACTGGGTAACTGGAGAATTGGAGGCCAGCCCGGAAACAACCCTCCTCTTCTGATTACCTCGATGTTCCACAATGGAGACCGCATATTGGAAAGCAGAAAAGAAAGGAAATTCGACCGTGACAAGGCCGCGGAATACCTTATAAGAATGGATGACCTTTCAGACCAGACAGGCATTCCCGCAATGGTGGCAATGGTAGCCAACTCGGCTGATGAGATGAAAACATATGTGGACTTCTTTACAGCCACCAGTGAGCGCCCCTTTGGTATAGATATGTGGGTGGAAAAATCACGCCTGGAGACTGCTGAGTATTGCTGCAAACTGGGTTTGCAGGACAGATTGCTTTATAACAGCATTACCCCCTGGGACAAGGATATTCCCGGCCAGGTTGCCAGGCTTAAGGAGATGGGTGTTAAGCATGTGGTGCTTCAGGCCTATAACCAGGAGGACCCAACCCCAAAGGGGAGGGTGAGCGGGCTTAAAAAAATGCTGGAGCTGGTTGGAGAGGGCACATTTGAGACCGTGCTGGTGGACACCTCAGTGATGAACCTGCCCTCAACATCTTTTTCCTGCCTCGCCAGCAAGATGGTTAAGGAGGAGTTCGGCTATCCCTGCGGGGTGGCCTCTTCCAACGGGACGTACATGTGGAAGGAGGCCCGTGAGATGTGGGGATCCGATGGCTTTACCGCCATGAAGCCACAGGGCAGGGGGCTGGCCGCATTCTTCTGGTCGGACTTGCTGTTCAGCGGTCCCATAGTAAACATTCCAAAGATTATACCTGCGGTAACCACCTCCTGCCTGATGCTTGCAACAATGGCATACCATGAGACGGGAAAGCTGCCTCAAAACGAGAACCATCCTTTGTATAAATTCTTCGGTGAATTTGCCAAACAGCTGCAGTAAAAATAATTTACTTTTGACAAGGAGATGATACTGTGAATTCAAGAGAAAGGGTGCTTAGCATTCTTGCCAATAAGGATGCCGACAGGATGGCCTGCTTTAGCGGAATGGGCAATATTCTCACCGCCAGCCTCGGGGAATACGGCTATAAATTCCCGGAGGTAAACAAGGACCCGGAAAAAATGGCCAAAACAGCTGCCTTTACCTATAAGGCCACCGGGTTTGAGTGCGGCGTGGTCCCTTACGACATGTGCATAGATGCAGAGGCACTGGGCTGTATCATGAACGACTATGATAATGTTGACCAGCTGCTGTACCCCACTATAAAAGAAAAGATAATTCATTCAGAGGAGGACATGAAAAACTTTAAAATCCCCGACAGGATATGGGAGAGGGGCCGTTACCCGGTGGTCACCGAGGCTTTAAAGCTGCTTAAGAGTGACATTGGCGGCGAGGTGGCCATAGGATCGTGGATGCTGGGGCCTTTTACCATAGCCGGGCAGCTTATGGACCTGAATGACCTCTTCAAGCTGGTATTTAAAAAGCCCGACCTTGTTAACGATCTGCTGGGTACCCTCACCGATCTGGTTATTGACATGTCGCTGAAATTCCGGGAAGCGGGGGCCGACTACATATGTATACGCGAGATGGGGGCAACCACTGATGTTTTAAGTCCCCGTAATTTTAAGCAGTGCATTGACCCTCACCTCAAAAGGATATTCGCCGGTATCGGCTCTCCAAATATACTGCACATATGCGGAAGTTCAAACATTATAATGAAAAACATGCTGGACAGCGGCGCTGACGCCATAAGCGTAGAAATAAAAAATGATCTGGTCAAAAGCAGGGAGGACATAGGCTATGAGCCGCTGCTGTTTGGACACATAGATGCCTATAGCGTTTTAGTGCTGGGCACCCCGGAAATAGTGGAAGAGGCCACCATAAATAGCATCGAGGGGAGCGTGGACTCGGTGTGGCCCAGCTGTGACATATGGCCTGAAGCCCCTGTGGCAAATGTAAAGGCCATGGTCGATACCGTGAAAAAATACGGCGGGGATAAGTGGGTCAGAAAGAATACGTAGCTTTTGTTCCCTGTTTTAAGCCTGGAAAAGAACTTGTTAAAACAGCATTGAAGTAATAATATACTTTTAGATAGGTCCAGGTGTTTAATGGGGAGGAGAACCGCCAGATGGCCAGGGCTAAAGTATCCGCCGGAGCCTGTGGGTTTACAACGGTTGTTAAGGTAACAAAGATTGATAAAATGAAGGTAAAGGTTCATGTTATAAGCGCCTGTCAGGATGTGCGCAAATTAAATGAAGTTTTTGCCGAGGTTGACTGCTCAAAAGGGGTTTTTGTGAACATGGTGGACTCCTATATATACAAGGCCGCCAGCGCAAAGCTCAAGGACTCCGACTGCCCTGTTCCCTGCGCCATTATAAAGGCTATTCAGGTTGAGCTGGGAGGGGCCATACCAAAGGACGTATCTATAAAAATAACAAAAGAAGACTAATAAGGTAATACTTTCGTATACAGGACCGGTGGATATAATGGAAAATGCCGGGCTGAGTGCCATAACCACCGACTATTTAAAAAGGACCATTATTGAATCCGGCGCCACCCTGGCTGGGTTTGGTGATGTAAGCGCCGGGCTGGCCCCTGAATTAAGACAACTGAATAACGCCATTTCCATAGCCTTAAGGCATTTCACCACTGAAATTATAAAAGCGCCAAGGGTGATTGCATACTCAAATCAGCTGGAGGCCGTCGATAACAGGCTGGAAGGAATTCAAAAGGCGGTAGTATACATTCTGAGGAGCTATGGTTACAAGTGCCTGGCAATACCACCCGATACCCTTAAGGCTGACAGGCGCTTTATATCAAAATTGTTTCCACTTTTCCCCCATAAAACAGCTGCTACCTGTTCAGGCCTGGGGTGGATTGGAAAAAACGGGCTGCTGATCAATGAACAGTTCGGCCCACGTCTCAGTTGGGCAACGGTTTTGACCAATGCCCCCCTTAAACTGGCAAAGAAACCGTACACATACAGCAGGTGTGAAAACTGTAATGTCTGTGTAAAAATTTGTCCTGCGGGGGCGGTAAGTGATCGGCTGTGGATAAGGGGTATCACTGAGCCGGGTGTAGACTACGACCGGTGCAGCGAACACCTGGAGAGAAACAGGAAAATTTTAGGCAAGGCTGTCTGTGGTCTTTGTATAATTGTTTGTCCCAAAGGAAGGGACAATTGCTGAGGGGGCTTCCATGTGACTTTCGTGGAAATAAACTCCGGCATATGTGGCTTCAAAACCAGGGTTAGTGTCAGGAAGTCTGATCACAGGACTGTTTCAATCTTAATCGACACAGATTGCCCAAATATTAAAAAGGTTGCGGGAAAAATAACATCGGTTAAACCTTTAAGAGAATTATTCTGCAGATTGCATGAAACCGAAACATATATCGCCCTCCTGAGCGGGATAGCACACCCGGCCTGCCTGGTTCCGGCGGGGGTGCTGAAGGGAATAGAGGTTGAGGCCGGCCTGGCGCTGCCCAAGGATGGTTATATACGTGTAACACCTTAAGATACGGCTGACAGCAGGTGGGCAGAAGTATTGATTTATCCAAATTAAAACTTATATTATGAAAGCAGGGGATTTTTACCACTAAGGTTGAGAATCCCCTCTTCATTTTAATTCAGTTCCAAGCCCCTGCTGCCGATTTTTAAAATATCAAGTTTAAAATAAAGGCTTTCCAAACTCAGCCCAGGGCATACCAGGCCCCGGGGTAAATGTCGGACTCAGATGTCGTTTTATCCGGGTACACCCAAAAGGGTTAGTTAGTGGTTGATTCTATCATGATCAGGCAGGTATGTTGTATTGGGTGATGAATTTAACCTGAGTATAGATGAAAGGATTGGCAGGGCCGGGGCTATTGTAGGCAGCCCGGAAAACAGTGCGGCTGAGCGAAACGCGGCTGAGAAAGCGGTGACTCTCCTTAAAAACGATAATGTACTGCCCTTTAAACCTGTTGCAGGTAGCAGTATAGTACTCTTCGCCCCTTCCGGGGAAAGCCTGGCCGCTATGAAAAGGGCCGTAGAAACAGCTGTTAGAGTAAAGGGGCTAAATAACATCAGGGTCAATGGCTTTGCCTACAGTAAGCTTTGGAGGTTAACAGCCCAGCACAAAATGGCCGTTAGCGGGGCTGACTTTGTTATACACGGCACCTGCAGCTACAGTCAGCCGTAGAGAAACCCGAAGGGCTGGCAGGCAGCTTTTTCTAAAGACCTCATAAACCAGGTTGATGCCTTGCATAAACCCCTGGCAGTAATGGCTATAGGAGACCCTTACGATATAATGTTCATGCCGGGGGTTAAAGCCTATCTGGCAGTTTATGGCCCAGCCGCCGGCCCCAATGTGCCGGCGGGGGTAAATACCATTTTGGGACTGAATAATCCCACCGGTAAGCTGCCGGTGCCCATACCCGGCCCTGACGGTACAGGCCTGCTTTACCCGGAGGGATATGGGCTCAGCTGGTAGTGCGGGCTGAACTTATCCCGCTAAGATACCCGGTGGAGAAGGCTATCTGTAAATTGTACCCCCCGGTTAAGGCGTCAACATCAATTACCTCCCCGGCAAAAAAAAGGCCTTTAATTATTTTTGACTCCAGGGTGGAGGGGTTAATCTCCTTCACATTGATGCCGCCACTGGTAACTATGGCCTCGTTCAGCGGGCGGGTGCCGGTAACTGTTAAGCCTACATTTTTTAAGGTATCCACCAGCAGCCCCCGATCTTTTTTGGTAAGCCGGTTTACCTGGGTATTAACATCCAGGCCGGATAGCCCTAGGATTACCGGAATCATTTTTTGGGGAAGCAGATCATCCAGAGCATTCTTCAGGTGCCTTCCGGTATATTTTATAAAATCCCTCTGCAGGCGGGCATCCAGCTGATCATTGGAAAGCGCCGGCTTTAAATCAATTATAAGAGTCACCGGAAAGATTGAATTCTTTGTTAAAAAGCTGCTTATGCTCAGTATAATGGGGCCGGATACTCCGAAATGAGTAAAAAGCATTTCCCCAAACTGCTCCACCCTCACCTTGCCGTTTATTACCGCCTTAACGGCAACATTCTTTAAGGACAGGCCCTGCAGGTCTTTAACCCACTTTTCCCCGGTGAACAGGGGAACCAGGGCAGGTTTTGGATCCACCACAGAGTGCCCCAGCTGCTGTGCCATTCTATAGCCATCTCCGGTAGACCCGGTTTGGCTGTAGGACATGCCCCCGGTGGCGATGAGGACCTTTTCCCCGGATATTTGCCGACTCTTTAAAAGCACACCGGTTACCTGCTGGTTTTTTACCAGTATTTTTTTTACTTCGGTATCAAGCCTGATCTCTACATTATTGGACTGTAAGAGTTTATGCAGTGCTTTTATAACATCACTGGATTTATCCGACTGGGGAAAAACCCGGCTGCCGCGCTCCACCTTGGTTTTAACGCCCAATGACTCCAAAAGCCCGATCAGCTGGTGATTGGTAAAGCTTTTATAGGCGCTGTAAAGAAATTTTTTGTTGGTGGTGATGTTATTAAGGAAATCATCCTGGTTACCATAAAAGGTAAAGTTGCACCGGCCTTTGCCTGTTATATAAAGCTTTTTCCCCAGCTTTTCATTTTTTTCCAGCAAGATAACCTTTAAGCCTTTTTCCGCGGCTGCCGCCGCTCCCATTATACCTGCGGGGCCACCCCCAACCACAATCAGGCTGTAATCCATTTTCCCCTCCATTTTTTATTCCATGATGTAAATACTATTATAAGCAAAACATGGAAATATAAAAGGAGACGGGAGGTATCCTTTTTTACTGCGGCCTTTATTGGCGCTGCCGGGTAATCTGGAACAAAAATTTTCAGTATTTCATAACATACACTACCAAAATATAACCAGATAACCAGAAAAAACATGCGCCCAAAGTTTACCTTAGGCGGCTGCAGGTCAAGGCCGTAGAACTGTAAACTATCACATGGGCTGCAGGGAGGCCTGTGTGTTTTTATGAAAGATGAAAGCCCGTATGTCCATCTAAATGAAAAGGAACTGCTGGAGATTATCGACAGGCAAAACCTGCCCGGGCACATCGCCATTATAATGGACGGCAACGGCCGGTGGGCGCAGAAGAGGGGACTGCCCCGCTCCTTGGGCCACCAGGCAGGGGTGGAGGCTCTTAAAGACACAATAAAACTGTGCTGCGATTTAAAAATCAAGGTTTTGACAGTGTATGGCTTTTCAACGGAGAATTGGAAAAGGCCGCCGGAAGAAATAAACAGCATAATGAACCTTGTTGTTGACTACCTGAATAATGAAATAAAAGAGTTATGCCGAAAAGGAGTGCGGGTGAATCCCATCGGCGGGCTGGGGGGGCTGCCGGAAAAGGTTCGGGAAACCCTATCCATGGCTGTCAGGCAGAGCAGGGACAACAGCGGGCTAATTTTTAACGTGGCCCTGAATTACGGTGGGCGCCAGGAATTAACCGATGCCGTTTGTGCCATAGCCTCCTCGGTGGCGGCCGGACGCATAAAGGTTGGCCAGATAAACACCAGTACGGTGGCTGATCACCTGTACACCGCCGGTCTGCCCGATCCGGATCTGATTATAAGAACTTCCGGTGTTTCCAGGATAAGCAACTTTTTACTCTGGCAGTCGGCCTATTCAGAAATATACATTACCGATGTGCTCTGGCCGGATTTTAAACAAAGGCACCTGCTGCGGGCGCTGGCTGTTTACCAGCAGCGGGAGCGCCGCTACGGGGGCCTTAAATTGAATTGATTAAAGAAGGGATTATATTGATAAAGCATGTTATTTTTGACTTTGACGGGACCATTGTGGACTCTAAATACTTAACTGTTGGAATAATCAATGGGCTGGCAGAAAAATATAATTTCCAAAGTATTAAAAAGGAGGAGCAAGAATATTTCCGCAGCCTGTCAATAGTTGAAAGAATGAAGGCTATTCAGCTGCCTGTTTATCTGATCCCGCTGGTTGCCGCCGAGCTTAATTTAAAATACAGACAGTCTGTTAATTCTTTACAATTGGTCAGGGGCATCGATAAAGTGATTGGTGAGCTTAAAGGAAGAGGGCTTAAGCTCAGCATAATGTCCTCCAATTCATTTAACAATATCAATGCCCTTTTCAAAAAAGAGGGCATTACAGCCTTTGATAACATTTATACTTCAAAAAATATATTCGGAAAGGATATAGGGATAAATATTTTTCTCAACAGAAACAAGCTGAAAAATGATGAGGTAGCCTATATTGGAGATGAGTGCAGGGACATTGTGGCCTGCAAAAAAAATAATGTTAAGGTCATTGCAGTTGCCTGGGGGTATGATTCCACAGAGCGCCTGGCCAAAGAAAAGCCGGATTATATAGTGAGGACACCTTCAGAAATAACCAAAATTATCAATTCTTTAATGTAAATCAGTGAAAAAAAATAAGGTCAAAGGGGTAATCACATTGACCGGTCCGGGCCTGCGGGAAAAGGTATTTAGAAAGGTCCTTTATTTAACTGAATATCTGGCCGGCGCCCAGAGGATAGACGGCTCCTGGTATTACTGCTTCGAGTCGGGAACCTTAACCGATGCTTATATGATAATTCTGCTGCGTCACTTAAACATAGACCACCGGACATTAATTGACGGGCTGGCCGGTAGAATAATCTCCAGGCAGGAAAAAGGCGCCTGGAAATTATTCTACGATGAGCCGGGGGGGAATCTTTCCGCCACTATTGAGGCGTATTATGCCCTTCTGCTGGCCGGTTGCAAAAAAAAGGATGACCCGGAAATGAAAGCGGCCAGGGAATTTATTCTGTCCAGGGGCGGCCTGCCGGAGGCCGGTTCCCTGACCAGGGTCATGCTGGCCCTTACCGGCCAGTATCCATGGGAAAGAATGCCGCAAATACCGGTGGCGCTGGTGCTCCTGCCCACCTGGGCGCCGGTGAATTTTTTTGACCTGGTGGGGTATGCCCGGGTTCACTCGGCGCCTGTGCTCATCTGCGCGGACCGGAGGTTTGCCCTTAAACTGCCGGGAGGTCCCGATCTTGCAGACCTCTACCCACCCGGGACGGAGTCTTTTATTCCTTTTAAGGCCCCCGGGCTTTTACTGGAGGAGACCGGAAAGCTAAAAACCGGCGCCCAGTTCCCCCTTCCCGGGGGGAATAATCCAGCCCTACAGGAGCTGGAGAGGTATATGCTTTCCAGAACGGAAGGGGACGGCACCCTTTACAGCTATTTTACAGCCACTTTTTTAATGATTTTTGCCCTGCTGGCCCTTGGCTGTGATAAAAGGCACCCGGCTATAATAAAGGCGGTGGAAGGCCTGGAAATAATGATCTGCCAAGAAGAAGTCCCTGCGGAAAAGCGGTTTCACCAGCAGGAGACAACCTCCACTGTCTGGGATACGGCGCTGCTTTCATATGCCCTGCAGCAGGCACAAATGTACGGCCACCCGGCAGTGGAGAGGGCGGCCCGCTACCTCTGGTCAAAGCAGCAGACCAAGTGTGGAGACTGGAAAATAAGCAGCCGGGGTCACCCCGGAGGCTGGGGTTTTTCTGACTCAAATACCATAAACCCCGATGTGGACGACACCGCCTACGCCCTGCGGGCCCTTTACCGGCAGGCTGCGGAAAAGCCGGAAACCTGGGGGCCTCCATGGAGAGCCGGGCTGGACTGGCTCTTAAGTATGCACAACAGTGATGGAGGCTGGCCGGCCTTTGAAAGAAACAGGGATAAAAAGTGGCCTGGTCTTTTGCCCATGCCTGATGCGCTGCCTGCGCTAACAGACCCGTCCTCGGCTGATCTGACCGGGCGGGCCCTGGAGTTTTTGGGCAGCTATGCCGGGCTGGCCCTCCCCTTAAAGCAGATTCAGAGAGGGGTACAGTGGCTTTTAAAAAACCAGAATAAAGATGGCTCCTGGTATGGCCGCTGGGGTATCTGCCACATCTACGGCACCTGGGCGGCAGTAACGGGACTGCTGGCAGTGGGACTAAACCAGAGCCGGTGCGTGGAAAGAGCCGTTAAATGGCTTTTATCCATTCAGAATACAGATGGCGGGTGGGGTGAATCCTGTCTGAGCGACAGCGCCAGGCGCTACATACCCCTTGGCTTCAGCACACCCTCCCAGACCGCCTGGGCAGTTGACGCCCTGATAGCTACCGGACTTG
>Ga0209347_1003816_pt1 | contig 16779 bp, 12 predicted proteins | sample AutmiccommuBRH23_FD_187382 | JGI IMG/M metagenome (GOLD analysis project Ga0209347, IMG submission 187382) | Deep subsurface microbial communities from Mt. Terri, Switzerland - Autotrophic microbial communities BRH/23 (SPAdes) (version 2) | ecosystem: Environmental > Aquatic > Deep subsurface >...
AGGATGTAAAGGTTCCAAACAAAAAATTTCTATCCTTGAACCAGTTTGTTTATTGAAAAACAACCGTGCATGGATTACACGGGTATTGTTAAAGACCAATATTGAATCACCGGGTACATATTTCGTTATGTGATTGAAGGTGTCGCTGCTGATTTTGCCTTTATCCCACACAAGTAACTTTGAGCTGTCGCGTTCGGCCAGGGGATATTTTGCAATCCTGACTTCAGGAAGGTGGTAGCTGTAATCACTTATCTTTATGTTTCCGTAAGCACTCAAGGCATATTTTTTAAAGCCTGCAAAAGTAATCCAAAAAAATGATTGGATAAAAAAAGTGTACTTTTGCAGTATAATTAAATTGAAATGGTTAAAGTAGGCGACAGGGTAAAATTTCTGAATGATGTGGGAGGTGGTACAGTTACCGGTTTCATTGGTAAGAATATGGTGCGGGTTGAAAATGCTGATGGATTCGAGGTGCCCTATCCTGTATCACAGTTGTTGAATGTGGATGATCCGGCACTTAACAAGAGTGAATATTCAGCCGACAAGGCCTCTGTGGAAATTTCTCCTCCGAAGGTTGCTGAGAAGAAACCAAAGGGACAATTGCTGACAGGAAAAGATTCACCTGATTTTTATTTTTGCATAGTACCCATTGATTCAAAAAATCCGGTTGGTGGAGATATCCGTATGTACCTGGTTAACGACAGTAACTTTATGGTTATATTCAGATACGGTCATTTCAATGGTGAAATATACAGCACGGTCCTGCACGGATTGCTTCAACCAAATACAAGGGAAAAAATGGAAATACTCGGACCAAATGATTTATCAGAACTTCCCGACTACTTTTTCCAGATCATGTATTATCGTGAAGGGGATAAGAACCTGAATCCTGCAATTGTAAAGAAATTCAGAATCAATCCAGTGAAGTTTTATAAAGAAAAAAGTTTCTACCCCAACGCATATTTTAAGCGACATGCAATGGTGCTTCAGATTACTGAGAACATCCTTGATGCTGAAATTGATAAGCTGACTGAAGATGATTTTAAAAAGGTAGTAAAGGCTAAGGAGAAGCAGGCTGAGCCACAACAGGAAAATACCAGGTCTGAACCGCCGGAGCAGATTGAAACCGACTTGCACATCCACGAATTAATTGATAACCCTGCAGGATTATCAAACAAGGAAATACTTGATATCCAGATGGCAAAAGTTGAATTGGAAATGGAATCAGCTATCAGGTCACGGGTAAAACGTATCGTTTTTATTCATGGAGTAGGACAGGGCGTATTAAAACAGGAAATAGCAAAGTTGCTAAAATCGAAATATCCCAAATATACTTATCAGGATGCTTCTTTTAAAGAATATGGTTTCGGAGCCACTATGGTCATCCTGAGAAAGAAATAAGAATCCATTCTGTTAATGCCATAAGGGTTTGCCGGTAAAATATATGATAAGTCTAGGGTGCAAATTTCTTTACTTTCATCATGAACATTCAGAAGGTAAGTATAAAATGGTTACTTTTGTACCCGGCAGGCTGCTTTATCGCTCCGGTTTATACCGGGGAGGAAAGTCCGGGCAACGCAGGGCACTGTGCTTCCTAACCGGAAGATCTCTGAAAGGGGATGACAGCGTAACAGAAAATGACCACCCTGATTTGATGTATTCATAACAGGGAACGGGTGAAAAGGTGAGGTAAAAGCTCACCGGTGGCTGTGGCAACATGGCCAGCCGTACGCCCCGCAGGTTGCAAAGCCAAATATATCCTGATTGCGCCGCTGTTGCAGCGCAGCGAGGTTGCCCGCTTCGTTTTCCGATGCACACGGGATGTCAGGAGGGGTAGGCTGCAGCGATTCTGTCAGTGATGGCAGAACAAGATAAATGATAAAGGTTCCTGATGAAATTCAGGATTACAGAACCCGGCTTACAAGCCTGCCAATTTTAAAAATAGAATGGGGTTGTCTGAAAAGGCAGCCTCTTATTTTTTAACCCTGCACATCTATATGGTTTCTGATATCCACTTTGTAATATTCAAGATACCACTGTATAAACCTGTTGATTCCCTCTTCAATGGGTGTATCCGGAAAATAATTGAAGTCTTTCTCAAGGTCACTTACATCGGCATAAGTTTTATAAACATCGCCGGGCTGCATTTCTGTGAAATTCTTAACAGCTTTCTTCCCAAGAGCTTTTTCAATGGTTTCTATAAAATCTAAAAGTTTTACCGGGGAGGAGTTGCCTATATTGTAAATTCTGTAAGGAGGTTCATTTTCAGGAATCCCTTTCAGGACCTTGACTATTCCATCAATGATGTCGTCGACATAGGTAAAATCGCGGTAGAGATCGCCATGGTTAAAAACCCGGATAGGTTTACCTTCAATAATAGCTTTGGTAAAAAGAAAATAGGCCATATCAGGCCTGCCCCAGGGACCATACACTGTAAAGAACCGTAATCCTGTTGTGGGAATGCCGTACAAATGACTGTATGTGTACGCCATCAGCTCATTTGATTTTTTTGTGGCGGCATAGAGGCTGACCGGATTATCAACCGGATCGGAAACCGACAACGGCATCTTTTTACTGTTCCCGTAAACACTGGAAGAACTGGCATAAACCAAATGTTTGATGTCAAAGTTCCGGCAGGCTTCCAAAACGTTCATAAAACCAATAATATTGCTGCTGATATAGGCATCCGGGTTTTCAAGGCTGTACCGCACACCTGCCTGTGCTGCCAGGTTGCACACCATATCAAATCTCTCCTGCTCAAACAGCGTTGTCAGCTCCTTTTTGCTCTCAAGGTTCATCCTGATAAAACAGTAGCCCGGATACTTTTTGCCCGACAACCTTTTGTTCCATTCTGCCGCTTCCCCTGATATCCCTGCCTCTTTTAAACGTGCAAATTTCAGGTCGGATGAATAATAACTGTTGATGCTGTCAATGCCTGTTACCTCATGTCCCTGCTCCAGCATTTTAATGGCAAGATGTGAACCGATGAACCCGGCAGTCCCTGTTACCAGTATTTTCATGACCTTTTACTTTAACGGGTAGATATTATTTTCCCCGAGATAACCAACAATGTTGCTTAAATTCAGTTCATTTTCAACCGGATTAAATACAAGTCTTGCATTTACAGGTTCTTCATATTCCAGGTCTATGCCGGGCAGATTTTCAACTTCTCCGCGTTCTGCCTTTTCATAAAGTTCAGGCTTATTGCTTCGGCAATACTCCAGTGATGCATTCATGTAGAACAGATGGAACCTGTCATTGCCGATAATTTCCGAAACCTGATCCCGGAGCGATTTATTCCGGGAAATAAATGAAGCAATGACTATAATACCCTGATCATTTAGAATTTTACAAATATGTGCAACCCTGCGCAGGTTTTCAGCACGGTCGGCGGGTGAATAATCCAGTTCACGGTTCAATCCCGACCGGACTGAACTTCCGTCGAGCAGCACAACTGTTGCGCCTTTATCGAATAGTTTTTTTTCCAAACTGAAAGCAAGTTCATTCTTTCCTGACCCATGCAATCCTGTAAACCATAAAGTTACACCTCTTTGGTTGTATTTATTTTGCCGGTGTTCTTCAGAAACGAGAGATTTCCCCTGCCTGATAGATTCTTTGTCGATATCAGTTATCCTGGATGGAAGATCCCTGCTTTCAAGTTTATCAAGTATCATTCCTACAGCTACCGTATTGTTGTTTACCGGGTGTATCAGGATAAATGATCCTGTATTTTTATTTTTTTTATATGGATCAAAGTACAGGGTTTTGGCAGTGGTGAAAACTGCCCGTCCAATTTCATTAAGGGTAAGCGTTTGGGCTTCCTTTTTTTCAAGTGTGTTTACATCTGTCTTGTAGCGTATCATATCGATACGTGCACGTGTTGTACTGGTGGTATGTTTCAGGAAATACTGAACTGAGAGATCCATCGGCTCCTCATCCATCCAAACCAGCATGGATTCAAAATGGCGCTCCATGCGGGGAAGGTTATCAGGATTGACAATCATTTCGCCACGTGAAATATCTATTTCATCTTCAAGAACAAGTGTTACAGATTGCGGAGGAAAAGCCTTTTCAAGGTTACCATCATAGGTAGGAATGTATTTTACCTTTGATGTTTTTCTTGAGGGAAGAGCCATCACAGTATCTCCCGGTCTTATAATTCCAGAGACAAGTTTACCTGAAAAACCTCTGAAATCACGATCAGGCCGGAGAACATACTGCACAGGAAATCTGAAATCATCATAATTCCTGTCACTGCTGATATGTACTGTTTCCAAAAATTCAAGCAGGCTTTTCCCATGATACCAGGGCATTTTCCCTGAAATGGATACTACATTGTCTCCTTTAAGAGCTGAAAGTGGTATAAATTCAACATCGGGAATATCAAGCTGGGTAATAAACTTTTTATAATCGATGCAAATATCATCAAATATCTTATTGCTGTAATGAACAAGGTCCATTTTGTTCACCGCAAGCACAACGTGTTTTATTCCAAGCAGAGATACAAGAAATGTGTGACGCCTCGTTTGTGTGATGACTCCCTTTGTTGCGTCAATCAGGATTATTGCCAGGTTTGCTGTCGAGCCACCGGTGATCATATTCCGGGTATACTGTTCGTGCCCGGGAGTGTCGGCAATGATGAATTTCCTGTTCGATGTGGAAAAATACCTGTAGGCCACATCAATTGTAATGCCTTGTTCACGTTCTGCTTTCAACCCGTCAAGAAGTAACGCATAGTCGATTTCTTCTCCTGCATGGCCAATTCGCTTGCTGTCGCGTTCCAGCGCTGCCAGCTGATCTTCATAGATCATTTTACTGTCGAACATCAGCCTGCCTATCAGTGTCGACTTTCCGTCATCAACTGATCCTGCAGTAAGCAGGCGTAGCAGGTCTTTTTTCTGATCCTGATCGAGAAATGCCCTGATATCCAACATTCCGTCCGCATCCGGATTTCTATTAACATCCAGGTTTTTATTGTTGTTATTGTTGTTCAATGCAGTCATTTTTTACGATGTTCATTTTTTTTATATCCCATCCATTGCATGTTTAAAGGATGAGGTTAAAAATATCCTTCCCTTTTCTTTTGCTCCATACTGCCTTCCTGGTCGAAATCGATGACCCGTGTTGTACGTTCTGAAACAGTGACAGTCATCATCTCTTCCACTATTTTTTCAATAGTGTCGGCATCTGATTCAACAGCACCTGTAAGGGGATAACAGCCTAGGGTGCGGAAGCGTACTTTACGCATCTGTGCCTTTTTAACTAGTTCTTCAGGCATCCGCTCATCATCGACCATAATTAAATTACCATCCATATCAACAATGGGACGTTCCTTTGCAAAATATAAAGGCACTATGGGAATTTTCTCAAGCCTGATATACTGCCAGATATCCAGTTCAGTCCAGTTGCTTAGCGGAAATACCCGGATGGATTCTCCTTTATGTACCCTTGTATTGTATATATCCCAAAGTTCAGGGCGCTGATTTTTTGGATCCCACTGATGGAACCTGTCCCGGAAGGAGAAGATTCTTTCTTTTGCCCGTGATTTTTCTTCATCCCGGCGTGCACCACCAAAGGCTGCATCAAATTTATATTTGCTCAGCCCCTCTAGCAGAGCCTGAGTTTTCATGACATCGGTATGGACCTTACTACCATGGGTAAATGGTCCAATGCCAGTTTCAAACCCATGCCTGTTGTGGTGTACAATCAGGTTCCATCCTTTTTCCATGGCATATCTGTCCCGAAATTCCACCATTTCGCGAAACTTCCACTTCGAATCGATATGCATTAGAGGGAATGGGACTTTCCCCGGGAAAAAAGCTTTTTCTGCCAGTCTGACCATTACTGATGAATCTTTCCCGATGGAATAAAGCATGACAGGATTTTCGAATTCAGATGCTACTTCCCGTATGATATGTATGGCTTCTGCTTCAAGTTCCCGTAAGTTTGTTAAACTGTATTCCTTCATTTATAATTTAGATATTTACTTAATTTTCAATGTCTTGTAACGCTAGGCTTATCCGATATTATGTGAGAAAGCAAATATAGTATAATTACGATGAGTATTAAAGAGAAAGGGTGGGATGTCAGGAAAACGTACCGGAAAATTTAAGATTGTTTTCCTGCTGTTGAAGAAATATTTATTATAGTTTTGATTAAGAAAAAAAGACCGGGATAAAGCAGTTTTTGTAGTTAAGAAAAAATTGGAATCGTTATAAGGAATCAGATATCAGTAACTGCATAAAACATCCCGGTCTTGTATTTTTATTATCTTAAATTATTCTGTTCATAATCTTCAATTTGGCTAAAGGAATATTGATAGTTCATCGGAACAATTTCGTTATATTCCTGAACAGTGGCATTTGACAAACATGCATCAATGATTCTTTTGCCTGTCTTGTACAGGTCTTCCTTTAAAAATTTCTGCAGTTCATTTTTAAAGAACTGCTGAAGAATTTCAGCACCTGCATCATATCCGTCAGTTCCCACTTCCACCTGATTATATACTTTCAGGAAACGGGTGGGTATTTTAGAACTTTCAAGGGTCAGGTAATTCAGTTCATAACCCAATAAGTTGCATCTGGCAGGCTGATACTGATCCTCCCGAAGCCTTGCCTCACCACGCCTTGTAAGATATTCCCGCATCAAAAGCTGTGGTTTAAAACCTACCTGCCACACACCGATATTCTGATTCGGTACAAGCGTAAATAAAGTGCGGGGTGTTTTTATAATCTGATCGAGAAGCAGGTTTGCATGTGTAACCCTTTTACCTGTTGCAAAAGGCCAGTATGAGCCTACTCCTTCACTTTCCATGGCTCCCGAACCTACAATACTGGGATTGTTATGTCCCCTCGGTGATACCAGCCGCCATAACCAGGCAAGCGCCGGAGGCAGGATATGAAACAAGCCGACAATTCCGTATGACGGATTTTCCCTGCTGCAAACCGGTGTTCTGAGACCGAAACTCCTGACATCAGCAGAAACCGGATGATTAATAATATTTTTGACAATGTTGCGTGGCAGAATAACCCTTGGATTCGGACAAGGCTTTCCGGGCTCATCCATAATATGATCCCATAGAAGTGCTGTCGACCGCGGCACACTGTTGATATTCAAAAAAAGAAGGGGTTTCTCAGGTTTTACTGTGATGCTTTCAAGATGAAGATCATCTCCATAATTTTTTATACTGTCAACCCTTACAAACCATGCATTTTCTGCATCCAGAATCTGAAGTTTTCCATTGTTCTTCTGAATGGAAGGATGACAAAAAGCCATATCATCAGCAACTGAATTGAATGTGCAGAAACGGGGAATGCTGATAAACCTTTCTTCCTGGGTGATCAGGTTTCTGCCTATAAGCACGCGCCCATCCGTTTCCCTTACAATATGCTGATGCATCTCACTTTTTCCCCCGCCGCTGGCGCCCTCATGCATAAACGTTTTTACATTGTCGTAAGGACTGATGGATTGGACAGCTGAGCAATGTGCAGTGATCCATCCTTCTTTTTCGCCCTGAGTAAGAAGAACTCCATAGAGTCCTTTTTTTGCACTGGGGCCCGGATATAAATTGTAGGAATACAACTCATGAATGTTTGCCCGCCTGTTATGAACCACAACCTGCTTCCCGTTAAAGTGCGTGTGCCGGAAAACAGGAGCAACAAAAATTGCTGACTTGATTTCAGTCTCATGATTTAGTTCCTTGACAGGAATTATTTGCTGCAGCATGGATAATCCCATTGCAAAAAATGCCGCATTGGCAGGTGCAATGGCAATACCGGTCGATCCTATATTTTCTCTTCCTGCAAAATAAAAAAAACAGGCCAGTTCCTGATTTTTCAGCCAGTCAAAGGTTTCAGTTTGTAACGATGCAAATTCAAAACCATATTTTTCACTAAAAAGCTTCTTATCGGTCGATTTATCATCAGCAATTGACATCGTCCCGGGGTCACGCCTGCGCATGTAAGGCTCGGTATAATTGGCCGAAATTCCATTCTTTACCCTGTGTACCACAACCTCAGTGTATTCACCTTTCCCTGCAACTTCATACTTCACCTCATACTCATCATTTTCCAGACCGTTGGTGGCAGCAACTGCCAGTTCATCGGTTGTGCTGAATACAGTCAGATTTTTACATCCCTGCAATACATCTGTTATATTCTCAGGTAAATGAATGTTTTTTTCTTCCAGAATCCTGAATAATTCGCTCATCATTATTTTCAAAATTATAAATTCTTAAAATCGTTATTCATGACAAGGCAAAGGTATTTTTGTTCATTTAATTATTGAAGCTGTACTTAACAATTGTGAAGAAGAGGTGAAAAAATTAATATATACTTAATTAAGGTACTACTGATGTTCAGGAGGAGTTATAACAAGTACCATCTGCGAATTGCTTTTTGATATATTTCTTGCCAGATGGGGACGTGCTGAATTATAATAAAAACTGTCATTTTTCTCAAGAATATAATCCTTATCATCAAGAATCATCTGGATTTTGCCTTTTACAACAAAACAGAAATCCTGCCCGGGATGCTCTTTCATTATACCTTTAGAAGTAGCACCTGTTTCAAAATCTATAAAAAATGTATCCATCTGTTTACCATTGCCCTGATTCGACAAAAGATACATGGACGCACCTGAATCGTTCTTCTCAACCAAATTTTTCTGATCAAATTTTACCAGTGGGTTGTTGGTTAGGATTTCATTTTCACCGATAAGTTCTCCTACCGTAGTGTAAAGGTTATCAGCAATAGATTTTAAAGTAACGACAGAAGGGAACGCCTTGGCTTTTTCTATCTGTGACAGGGCACTGGAACTGACACCTACTTTTGTGGCAAGTTCATTTAACTGCATATGTAAGCTTTCTCTTTTTCGCTTGATTCTTTCTCCCAACTGTTTCATAACAAAAGAAATATTTACGGCAAAAATATGAAATTAATTCCCACAGATTCATGAAAATTAAGCTATATTTTATTTATTGAAGTACTACTTATTAAAAATCCCAGAAAATTGGTATCAGAATTAGTGACAGAAGAAAAGTTAGCAGGTTTAAAGGCAATCCTATTTTTGTATAGTCGGTAAATTTATAATTTCCAATTGCCTGTACAATAAGATTTGTCTGATATCCTATTGGTGTTGCAAAACTGGCAGATGCTGCAATGGCCACTACTACAAAAAAAGGTTTAGGGTCAACACCCATTTGCTGTGCAGCTGAAAGTGCTATTGGAAAAATCAGTGCAGCAGCAGCATTATTTGTGATAATTTCTGTGGAAACTGCAGTTACAATGTACAGAGCTGCCAATATCCCAATAGGCCCGAAACCTTTTGAAATATTTATGGTGGTTCGCGCAAGTGATTCGGCAGCACCTGAATTTTGCATGGCCTTACTTATAGCAAAAGCACAGGCAATTGTGATAAGTACATCCCAGCTTATAGATTTTGTGTATCGCTGGTGCGGCATAATCTTTAACCAGATTAATGCCATGGCAGCTAATATGGAAAAGAAAAACATGTCGAAAGTCAACCCTGCAGGTGATTCAAAATATTGGCCAACGGTAGCACCTGTAATCATGATCAGCAGAATGATAAAGGCCAGCCACTTTTTCCAAAAGGTGCCTGTGGTACGATAGTCACGGATATAGGAAGTAAGGTAGAATATCTTTGAATCGCCCCAATTCTGAATAAAATTGTCTGTTGTCATGAGCACAAGGTTGTCACCTGGCTTCAGTTTAAGACTGCCGAAGTTGGATATTATTCTTTCTCCGTTTCGATGAATGGCAAGAACAACAGCCTGATAGTGCCTGAAGAAATCAAACTCTGGAATTGTTCTTCCAATGCCGGGAAAACGCGGAGATAAAACAGCCTCATATTGTTTCAACTGGTCTCTTGAAATATTTTTAACCAAATCCATACCTTTCAGACGAACATGATCATTCGACAAAATATAATTCAGCCTGTCTGATTTGCCTGCAAGCAACAGGTGGTCATTTGGCATAATAATGTTTGTGCCTTTTGTTAAACCTATAGGCTCACCATTCCTTGTAATGCCTCTTATATACAGTTTTCTTAGCTCTTTCAGCCTTCCTCCCGAAACTTCAAGCCCGATAAGGCTGCTGTTTTCAGGAATCTCAACTTCATAATAATAATCCTTGAGTCCGGCCGAACTTTTAGTGTTGAGCAGGATTTTCTTTCCCGGAAGGAGCTTATTTCCTGCAACCGACATATACAAGATACCTGCAGCAGCAATAAAAACACCAACCTTCCCCAGTTCAAACATCCCAAATCCGGGGTAGCCATTCTCGATGATCAGGCCATGTAAAACAAGATTCGTTGAAGTGCCTATCAATGTACACATCCCTCCAAGGATGGTTGCATACGACAGAGGTATGAGAAACTTTTTGTGCGAAAGATTTAATTTCTCCGACCATTGTTTTATAATTGGAGCAAATATAATGACAACCGGTGTATTATTAAGAAATGCCGATAACAGGGAAACCGGAATCATTACCCGCGCAATCATCCATGCCAGCTTTCCCCTTTTTTTGGGAAGATATGTCTGGGCAAGCCTGTTCAGCACACCTGATTGCCTGACTCCTTCACTTACAAGAAAAAGTACACCCACAGTGAGCATTCCCTTGTTGGAGAATCCTGCAAGCAATTCCTGATCTGAAATGATGCCTGTTGCCATCAGAATAATGGCAGATGTAAAAAATATCAGGCCCGGCCGCATGACTTCTTTGGCAAGCGCTATAATGGTAAGTACCACCACTGCCAGCACAATATATCCCTCAAGACTCAGCAAGCACTATGAATTTTTTGGATGATCATTCCGGAATACATGTTATTCTTCCGGTCAAAACTAAACATTAATTTAACTCTTTCAAACAACGGATCCAATTTTGAATCCCTGTTGCACCCACAGGATCTAACTTACAACCCTCAGGTAACCCTGGCCCTCCCTGAATGGAAGAGAAAACCAAAAGGTGCTTCCTTTGCCATGTTCGGAGTCAATATGAAGTTCCCCTCCAAGCAGTTGGATATAATGCTGGGCAATGGACAAGCCAATTCCTGATCCTGAAGTTATATCATTGATCTCATTCTTGATCCGGTAAAACCTGCTGAAGATATTTAGCATTTCTTCTTTCGGAATTCCTATCCCTGTATCGGAAACAATGAATTTAACTTCCTCATTGAGCAACATTTCATATCTTAACTTAACTTCACCCCTGAGGGTGTACTTAACTGCATTATCAACCAGAATCTGAAGTGCTTCCAGCAGCAGCCTCCTGTCTGTAATAAAACCAAAAGCCTGGTTTGGCACATCAATCTCCAGCAGCATTTTAACCTGGCGTCCGTCGGGAATTAAAGGCCTGAAGCGGTTGTAAATATCACGCATCAGGATGTTGATTGAGCAGAAGTTGGCTATTACTTCAACGGTATTGGTTTCTATTTTGGAAAGATGAATTGTATTATCTATCATATTCAGCAACTGGGTTCCGTTTTGGGAAATGGCATCAGATAGTTCAATGCGTTCATCTCTGCCCATGTTCCCATCGGCAAGCATCCTGGTAAAATTGGTTATGATGTTTAATGGGGTGCGGATTTCATGAGAAAGATTGGCAAGGAAGGCCGATTTTAACCTGTCGCTTTCTTCAGCTTTAATTTTCGCTTTCTCCAGGTTAAACTCTGCTGTTTTACGGCGGGTAATATCTCTGGCTACAGAAATAACTGATCTGGAGTTCAGTTTAGCCAGTCTCATTTCAAAAAGATAGGTGCCGTTGGGCGTGTTTAGAGAATACTCTATTGTTTCAATTGAACTGTTTTTCAGGCAGCTGTGAATGCACTCCAGTATCTTCTCTGCCATGTTCTTTGGAAAACCTACATCAAATATGGTGCTCCCTATTATATTGGCATCCTCAACTTTAAAAAGATCGCTTTCCTTCACTACAAAATCTTCATATGTTCCATCCTTCCCGATAACGAAGAACATGTCAGGGATAGCTTCCAGCAAAACTTTATAACGCCTTTTGCTGCTTTCAAGCTCTGCCAGCTTCTTCTTGATCTTTGTTATGTCTTCCATGATCACATAAAAACTGTTTAAGCCAGGCTTCAGCACATGAATCTTAAACCACAGGTCGAGTTTAGTGGCATGGAATTCCCTGGCTTTGGGAGCGTCGAACAGCAGAATCCTGTTCAAATCAAAATGATCGCGCAATACAAGCTCAAAAATATAATTGGCTGCCTGATCCTTTACTTCATATAATTGAATGTTGAAAACTGATTCAAAAGCATGATTGACTTTTTCAATACGAAGCATGATGACATTCCCCTGTTCATCGCGCTCCGCTTTTATTTCAGCAACGGGAAAGGAAGCCTGTCTTACAACTCTTGAAATCCCCTGACGTGCAATGTTCATTTCATTGGTCAAACGCTCAGCTATTGTTGAATATCTTTTGCGGATGAAGAATCCGCCAAGGAAAAGAAAGGTGAATGTGACCAGAGGATGGGGTATCATATAGGTTGTACCTGCAAAAAGGCCAAAGAACTGGTTGCCCTTTATCAACTGGAAAACAATTGTCACCGCAGCCAAAAGAAAATAAAGTACGATTCTTGAACCTGATTCTGAAAAATACATCAGAAAAAATCCTCCTGCCATCAACCAGCCTACCGACTGATAAATTGTACTTGTCAGCTGAGGATAAATTGTGAAATCTGATATATAATAAGCATATACGAAGACCGGAATAAAAAAAGATGTATTTAAAGCACAACCGGGCTTGCCGTTCACCAGGCAAATTATTGCCAGAAAAGAAACCAGGACCATTCCCGCATCACAAACTGAACAAAAAATGATTCCCCGGTTAAACAAATTGAAGAAAAAGTGAACCAGGGTGATAAAAAGAAGTACCACCAGCGGAACCAGCATTTCGTATAGCCGCTGTTTCACTGCAGCTGTCTGAACCGGCCACAGCTTTTCTGTAATGGTATGGTACAAAGGTTTGTTCAAGGCCATAAAAATATAGAGTTTGGCTTAATTAAAGTTACTTTTTTTAAAAAAATGAATGTAGTAAGTTCTTTTTATATTCGGTTTCAAAAGAATGATTTTTGTTTTGTTTCTGTAACAATTTTATTCAAACAATTGATTGTAAGGATCTTGTTCTGTAATTTATTTATTCCTACCTGATTTTTGTTATGAATTTAATAATCCCTGCTGTTTACTTTTGTAAAAATAATTAGGAATAATTTTAAATAAAAACAATATGTCAAAAGGATTTTATAATGTTCCTGTTGCAAGGAATGAACAGATTCTAAGCTACGCCCCGGGCAGCAAGGAAAGAAAAGAATTGAAAATTGTCATTGATGAACTGCGGTCGAAAGAAGTTGACTTGCCTATGATTATTGGTGGCAGGGAAGTTTATACCGACAGAAAAATCAGGATGTTTGCTCCGCATGAAATAAAACATACCCTGGGGCACTACAACCAGGGTGATGCCAGTCATGTTGAAATGGCCATAGATGCTGCCCTCGAAGCACGCGAAAAGTGGGCCGGATTATCGTGGCAGCATCGTGCCTCTGTTTTTCTAAAAGCGGCTGATCTCATTGCTGGTCCATATCGTGCCAAAATAAATGCAGCTTCCATGCTGGGTCAGTCGAAAAACATTTATCAGGCAGAAATTGATGCAGCCTGCGAACTTGCCGACTTTTACAGGTTCGGAGTAAAGGCAATGACCGAAATTTATAAAATGCAGCCTGAATCTGCTCCCGGAATTTGGAATTATAACGAATTCAGACCTCTTGAAGGATTTGTGTTTGCCCTCACACCTTTCAACTTCACTTCCATTGCAGGGAATCTGCCTGCAGCACCTGCACTCATGGGTAATGTGGTTGTGTGGAAGCCTTCCAAGTCGGCAGTATATTCGGCTGGTGTTATTATGGAGATTTTGCAGGAGGCCGGGTTACCCGACGGTGTAATCAATCTTGTTTTTGCCCCGGGTCCGGCAGTTGCTGATGTAATTCTGACACATCCTGATTTTGCAGGCATCCATTTCACCGGATCTACAGGAGTATTCCAGGAAATATGGAAAACCATTGGAAATAATATTTTCAGATACAAAACTTACCCCAGGATTGTAGGTGAAACTGGTGGCAAAGATTTTATTTTTGCCGACAATACCATTAAAATTCCCGAATTGGCAACTGCCATTGTGCGTGGAGCTTTTGAGTATCAGGGACAGAAATGTTCAGCAGCATCGCGGGTTTATGTTCCAAAAAGTGTCTGGCCTCAACTGAAAAAGCATCTTGGAGATGTACTTAAAACAGTTAAAATGGGACCGGTTGAAGATTTTACAAACTTTTTCAACGCGGTGATTGACGAATCTTCTTTCGATAAGCTGAAAGGATTTATCGACAGGGCAAAAGAAGATAAGGATGCTGAAGTGATATTTGGAGGAGGTTGTGACAAAACTACGGGTTACTTCGTTGAACCTACCGTAATACTTGCAAAAGTGCCCGATTATGTTACAATGGAGGAGGAACTGTTTGGTCCGGTACTTACAGTGTATGTTTATTCTGATGAAAAACTGGATGAAACCCTCGATACTCTGGATAAAACTTCAATTTATGCCTTAACCGGAGCTGTTTTCTCCCAAAATCGGTACAATATTGAAAAGTTTACCCGCAGATTGTCAAATGCTGCAGGTAACTTCTATATAAATGACAAACCTACGGGTGCTGTTGTTGGTCAGCAGCCCTTTGGTGGTGCACGCGGTTCAGGTACCAATGACAAGGCCGGATCCGCATTTAATTTGCTGCGCTGGGTGTCTGTGCGGACTATAAAAGAAAATTTTGTGCCACCCGTTGATTATATGTATCCCAATTTTTTCCCCGACAAGGAGGAATAGTTAACGCAGCCATGTTCATAAAAAGAGGAGTGAAATAATTTCACTCCTCTTTTTATTTAAGAGTATTGTTGTACTTTTAAAACCATAAATAATTATTAATGGAAAACCATTCTCCCGGCAAAAAGAAATATTTTAACCTGCTAAAGAACAAGTATTTAATAGCTTCAATCCTGTTTTTAACCTGGATTGTTTTTTTCGATGAAAACAGTTTTGTTTCTCATGCTGAAAACAAAAGACGGTTGCGTGAATTGAATAAACAAAAGGAATATTACCAGGAAAGGATTGCAGAGGATAAACAAAAAATTGAAGATTTGAATGCAGGGAAAAATGAATTGGAGAAATTTGCAAGGGAACAGTACCTTATGAGCAAGCCTGATGAGGATGTTTATATCATAGTTGAAGAAAAATAATCCCCAATTCCGGAAAATTCGCATGCTATTTGTTATGATTCCTATCAAAGGTATTATGGCTGATTACAAATGAACTTTTAATTGCCGGAAGATATGAATGATAATTTAGATATATTTAAAATACAATCGAACAACATTACACCACAAAAAGGTCGTATTCTTATTGCAGAACCCTTTTTGCCAGGAAATTATTTCAATCGTTCGGTTATTCTCTTGGTTGCTTACAGCAATAAAGGTGCGGTTGGATTTATCCTGAATAAGAAGGTGGATCTGGCTATTCATGATATTCTGCCAGGGTTCCCTGTTTTTGATGGAGATGTATACCTCGGAGGTCCTGTTTCCACAGATTCTGTATATTTTATTCACAAATTGGGAAGGAAACTTCCCGGAAGTATACAAGTTATGGACAACCTGTTCTGGGGGGGTGATTTTGAAATTTTAAAACAACTGATTCATGAAGGTCAGATTGATCCTTCAGAAATAAGGTTTTTTGTAGGATATTCAGGCTGGGACTCCGGTCAGCTGGAAAGAGAAATAAAAGAAGATTCATGGCTTGTGAACGATGTGGATGAAGAGATGATTATGCGCCGCCTCCATCATGATTCCTGGGCTGAATTTGTGAAAAGGGTCGGTAACCGCTATAAAGTATGGGAAAATTTTCCTGAAAATCCTGCCATGAACTAGTATTTCAAATCATATCGGATTTTCATTACCTTCCAACGGCTTTTACGTAAGAAGAAGTGCTTTTTTTTGAAGCAACTCATTCAGGTTAATATATAATAACTGAGCCCGGGAACGGAAAAATCTTTTCTGACCTATCCCCTTTATCCATTGAAATCCATTCTCCTCTGACACTAAAAAAACTTCATCCATTTCCCCCATCTCACCCTGATCAATTGAATCCGCTTCTTTAATAATCAACCCCGCTTTTTCTGCTGCCTGAAAAACAACATTCCGCATCGTATCATCGTAACATCCTGTCGAAAGGGAAGGGGTGATGAATTCATTGCCTTTTAGCATGAATATGTTTGACCCTATTGCTTCACAAACAGATCCTTCTTCGTTTAAAAGAATCGACTGACCGAAGGAGGTATCCTTTATTTCAGCACGGGCCACCTCCCAAAGTCTCTCATTAAAAAAAGAATACCTGTTTGGGTAGTTATGAATGTTTTTCCTGAGCCTGGAAAAATTAATCAGCAAATTGTCGTCGGCAGCAGGAAAATTAAAACCTTTTAATGAACTGCTTCCCAAACAGGTTAAGGTATTTCCTTCTGAAAATAAAAGCTGAACCCAGATATAACCCGATTGGTAAAATTTATTCTTGTTAAGCATTCGCTTTACCAGCCTGAATTGCTCCCTTTCATTTTCAAGGTCCTCCGGAAAATTCAATTTAAGTATCGATGCATGTTGTTTAAGTAGTTTCAGATTCTCAGCAAATAAGGGAATTCCGCCAAATCCAAACCAGATTT
>Ga0209347_1003818_pt1 | contig 16777 bp, 16 predicted proteins | sample AutmiccommuBRH23_FD_187382 | JGI IMG/M metagenome (GOLD analysis project Ga0209347, IMG submission 187382) | Deep subsurface microbial communities from Mt. Terri, Switzerland - Autotrophic microbial communities BRH/23 (SPAdes) (version 2) | ecosystem: Environmental > Aquatic > Deep subsurface >...
TGGCGCGCGCGGCGCCCGGCAAGGACGAGTTCGACGAAACCCTGCGTTACTTTGCCGGTCAGATGACCAGGCACGGGGTCAAGCTGCGCCTCGGGCAGCGGGCCGGCGCGGAGGATATGACCGGCTTCGATCATGTGGTCATCGCCACGGGGGTGACGCCGCGCATTCCCGACCTTCCGGGCGTGGATCACCCCAAGGTCGCGACCTATGCCGAGATCCTGTCCGGCGAACGCATGGCGGGCGATACGGTGGTGGTGATGGGGGCAGGGGGCATCGGCCATGACGTGGCCGAGTTCCTCGTGACCGGATCGGCAGAGGTCCACAACCCCGATACATTCTGCGAAACATGGGGCGTGGACCCGGAATTCGCCGCAGCGGGTGCGCTGGCGGGCGATCCCCTGGCACCGAAACCATCGCGGCGCAGGGTAATCATGCTTCAGCGAAAGACCTCGAAACCGGGTGCCGGGCTTGGCGTCTCGACGGGCTGGATTCTGCGCAACGCGCTTCGCAAGCACGGAGTCGAGGCCCTGGGCGGGGTGGTCTATGACCGCATCGACGACGCGGGGTTGCATATCCTCGTGGAGGGCGCGCCAAAGGTCATCGCCGCCGATACCATCGTGCTGTGCACCGGGCAGGAACCGGAGCGGGCCCTGGCCGAGGCCCTCGCCGCGCGCGGGGTTCCCGTCACGATGATCGGCGGGGCAAAGGAGGCCGCCGAACTCGATGCCTTGCGCGCCATCGATGAAGGGGTGCGTCTGGCGCAAAGTCTCTGATCCGGCGGCGAGCGGTCGAACCCGGACACAGGCAAGTGCAGCAGGCGGTTCGTAATACCGCCTGCATGGCAAGCCGATCGGCGCGGCAGATCACGAGGGCAAGCGCCGCGCCCTCACCCGGCCACGCCGGTCCGCCCCACCATCGCCATCAGCGTGGCCGTCATCGTGGCGACGAGCTTTTCCTCCCCGCCCTTCAGGGCATGGGCGCGCGCCTCGCAGATGGTCAGGGTTTTCCCCGGTTTCACCACGTCGGCGACAAAGCGAAACCGCTCGCCATCCGCCGGGTTGAGCAGGTTGATCTTGAATTCTGCCGTCAGCACCGCCGCCTCGGCGGGCATCAGCGAAAACCCCGCATAGCCACACGCACTGTCAAGCGCGGTCGCAACGACACCGGCATGCAGGAACCCGTGCTGCTGGGTCAGCGCGTCGTCATGCGGCATTTCCAGGACGATGTGACCGGGCGCCAGCTCGGCAATGGTGATCCCCATCGTGCGCATCACGTTCTGGCGGTTGAAACTGTCGCGCACACGCGCGTCGAAGTCGGGGTTCCTGGGTTCGAATTTCGGCATGGTCTGGTTTCGCTCCTTTCGTCACCGGATGAGGGCCGATCCTGGCGAGTGGCAAATGTGCGGTTCATCGTGGAATATGGCGTCCCGCGCCGGCGGAACCGGCGCAGCCGTCAGGTCAACGGACGAAGGCATCCCGATTCCCGGCGATGAAATCGCGCAAGCGGCGGGCCGGGCGCCCGAGCACGTCGCTCACCGTGGTCTCGACCCCCGCAAGGTAGCCCTTGGGGGCGATGGAGGCGAGTTCGACCATGGCCGCGGCGACCTCTTCCTGCATCCCGGCGGCGATCATGGCTGCCTTGGAGTCCTCTGCCGACAGGGGCGCGCAGGTTATGGCGCGCCCGGTCACCTCGGACAGGAGCGCCGCGATGTCCGCGCCGGTCAGGGCCTCGGGGCCGGTCAGGCCATAGGTCTTGCCCTCGTGGCCCGAACCGGTCAGCGCCTCGGCGGCGACATCGGCGATGTCGCGGGCGTCGATCCAGGCCACGGGACCGCCCAGGTCGTCGTAATAGACACCGTCCTTGGCGATGGTGTCGGCCTGCCACAGCAGGTTCTGCATGAAATAGGTCGGCTGCACGAAGGTCCAGTCAAGCCCGCTTTCCTTCAGCAGTTCCTGCGTCTCGGAATGCCACTTTCCGAAAGTCACCCTGGCCTTGGGCGAGGCGCCAAGCCCGGTGGCCAGAACGACATGGCGAACGCCCGCGGCCTTTGCCGCCTCGATCGCATTCGCTTTCCAGCGCCGCATGTCCAGATGCGCCGGTGTCACCAGGTAGATCCTCTCGGCACCGGCACAGGCCCGTTCCAGCGCGTCGGGGTCGGAGAAATTGGCGGTGACAGCCTCGCATCCCTTCGCCTTCAGGGTCTCGACCTTGGCCGGATCGCTGGTGACGGCGCGCAGTTCCGCGCCCTTGGCCAGCAGGGTATCGACAAGCGGTGCGCCGGTGGTTCCGGTGGCGCCGAAGACGGTAATCATGGCGTTTCCTTTCGCAGGTCTGCAATGGGCTGCATGGTTTCGGGATTGCTGACCGAGGCCAGGTCGCCCGGATCCTCGCCCAGATAGGCCGCGCGGACGATCCGGCGCATCGTCTTCATGCTGCGGGTCTTGGGCAGCGCCTCGACGAAATGGATCTCGCGCGGGCGGAACGGTTTCGACACGACCTCGCCCACCCGGTCCTTGAGCCGTTCGACGAGGGCGGCATCGGGCGACACACCCGGCGCCGCCACGCAGACGCAGACCACAGCCACGCCCTTGATGGCGTCGGGCGCGGCGATGGCGGCGGCGTCCACCACCTCTCCGGTCCCGGTCAGGGCTGCCTCGATCTCGGGCGGGCCGATGCGCTTGCCGGCGATGTTGAGCGTGTCATCCGAGCGGCCGAGGATATACCATGTGCCGTCCGGATCGCGGCGCACCCAGTCGCCGTGCCGCCAGACACCGGGGAAGGTGGACCAGTAGGTTTCGAGATACCGCTCCCGGTCGCCCCAGATGGCCGGGGTCAGGCCCATGGGCGGCTGGCTTACGACCAGTTCGCCCACCTCGCCCGGCGCGGCTTCGCTGCCATCCTCGCGCAGCACCTTGGCCCCCACACCGAGGGCCTCGGCCGAAAACCCGCCGGGTTTGAGTTCGTGCAGCACGGTCGAGGTCAGGATCGCCCCGAAAAGCTCGGTCCCGCCAGAGATGTTGAGCGGCACGGCGCGGCGACGGCAGATATGGTCAAGTTTCCAGAGCCAAGCGTCGTCGGTCCATGGCTCTCCGGTCGAGGCGACGATGCGCAGGGGCGACAGGTCATAGCCGGAAAGCGGCGCGGGATCGTGCGTCATGAACTGGCGCACCAGCGTGGGCGCAATGCCCAGATGCGTCACCTTCATGTCCGCGGTGATCCGCAGCAGCCGGAAGGGATCGCCGGGCATCGAGGGCGCGCCCTCGGCCAGCACCAGCGTTGCGCCGGAAAGCAGCACCGACAGAAGCGTAAGCGGCCCCATCACCCAACCCATGTCGGTCATCCACAGGTGCCGGTCATCGCGTTTCAGGTCGAGGCACAGCAGGAAATCCGCCGTGGCCTTGGCCGGCACGCCAAGATGGGTATGCACCACGCCCTTGGGCCGGCCGGTCGTGCCCGAGGTATAGGCGATCAGAAGCGGCGCGTCGGCCTCTACCGGATGGGCGGGGCGCGTCGGGTCGGCCTTGCCGACACTCTCCCGCCAGTCGAGATCGCGCGCCGGATCGGCGACCACGCCACCGAACCGCCGCCGGCTGATGACGGTATGGACCGCGGGCACCTCGGCCAGGGCTTGGGCCAGCGCGGCCTCCATCCAGACCGGCTTGCCGCGCCGGGGCGTGGCGTCGGCCGTCAGCACGGCCACCGCCCCGGCATCTTCGAGGCGGCTGACGATGGCCGGCGGCGCGAAACCCGAGAACAGCGGCACCGCCACGGCGCCCAGCCGGGCGATTCCCAGTAGCGCCGCCGCAATTTCGGGGATCATCGGCATGTAGATGCCCACCCTTTCGCCGGGTTTCACCCCGCGCGCGGCAAGGGCTGATGCCACGCGCGCGGCCTCGGCGGCAAGTTCGGCATAGGTCCAGCGGCGGCGGCTTGCGTCCTCGCCGACCCAGTCGATCGCCACCTTGTCTTCGAGCCCCTCCGCGATGCGCGCGTCAAGGCACGTCTCGGTCATGTTCAGGGCGGCGCCAACCGCCCACCGGATCGATTCGGGCCCCTGGGAAATATCACGAAGCTGCGTGTAGGGGCGGCTGAAGCGAATGCCCGCGTGGTCGATGATCCGGCGCCAGAACCAGTCCGGCTCGGCGTTGGCGCGGCGGGCAAGATCCTCGTAGCTGTCCGCGCCACACTCAGCCAGAAAAGCGGCAAGCGTGCTTGAGCGCTGAATGTCGGACTCTGGCAGGAACATCCGTCACCTTTCTTGAATGCCGAAAGGGCCGCACCTTTGGCGCGGCCGGCAGGGGAGGCAGCTCCCCGAGTTGAGACAGGCATTGCGACCAACGGTCAACCGTGCATCGACAGGCCACCCGAAACCGAAATGACCTGGCCGGTGATGAACCCGGCATCGTCGGACGCCAGGAAGCAGATGATCCCCGGATAATCGGTCGGTTGCGCCAACCGCTTCATCGGAATGGCCCGCTTGAGACCTTCTGCGATCTTCGCACCGGCCTCGCCCTGGGCGACCTGGGCGAACAGCGGCGTGTCGGTCGGGCCGGGGGCGACCGCGTTCAACTGAACGCCCTTGCGCGCCAGTTCCCGCGCGACCGTCTTGGTAAAGGCGATGATGCCGCCCTTGCAGGCCGAATAGACGGCCTCGCCGGACGAACCAACGCGACCGGCGTCCGAGGCGATGTTGACGACGCGGCCGCCCCCGTTCCTGACCATGCCCGGCAGCACCGCGTGGTGCATGTTCAGCGGGCCGTAAAGGTTGATGTCGATAACCTTTTTCCAGAGTTCGGCATCGGTTTCGAGGAACGGTTTGATCACGTCCCAGCCGGCGTTGTTCACCAGCACGTCGATCGGGCCACCGGCCTCGAACTCTGCCACCGCCTTGTCGACCTGGGCACGGTCGGTGATGTCCACCGTGAAAGCCTGCGCCTTTCCGCCGGCACTCCGGATCAGACGGGCGGTTTCCTGCGCCCCCTGTTCGTTCATGTCGAAGATCGCAACCTCGGCGCCTTCTTCGCCGAAACGCTCGCAAACCGCGCGCCCGATGCCGCTGCCGCCACCGGTTACGATCACGCGCTTTCCAGCCAATCCCCGCATATGGAGGCCCTCCTCTTCCGCTGCCACCTTGCCAAAGAACTTGATTCGAGGCGTTCTTTCGTGCATTCTAACAGTTGTTAGATTTATTGCAATGGACACCCGTGTGGCAGGCAAGTATCGACTCCGAATGGCGCGACAGAACGATTCAATCAGGAAAACCGAAGAGGATCTGAGCAAGTCCGAGCGGACGCGCGGGGACGTGCTGTCTGCGGCCGCCCGTCTGTTCCGGCATGACGGCTATTACGCAACGACGATGCGCGACATCGCGCAGGAAGCCGGAATAGAAGCCGGCAGCATCTATTACCATTTCCAATCCAAGGAACAGATTCTGAGCGAGGTTCTCGACCTTGGCGTGCGGCAACTTTACGAGAAGGTCAGTGCGATCGTCCGCTCGGCGAAGGATAATTCAGAGGGCTTTCGCGAGACCTTCGCCTTGCTCATCGAAACGCACCTGACCTATCTTTTGGCTGACAGCGATTTTACCTCGGCAAATATCCGCAACTATCCGATGCTGTCGGACGAAGCGCGCGCCCCGCACCGCGAGTTGCGTGCCGCCTATGCGGATGTCTGGAGCCGCTATCTGCAAGACGCCAAACGCGCCGGCTACCTGAGAAACGACATTTCCGTGACCGCGATCCGCCAGTTCGTCCTGAGCGCAATGAACTGGACCGTCGAATGGTATGATGTTGATCGGTATCCGGTGCAAATCCTCGCGGAACGCATGAGCAAACTGATACTTGACGGAATGTGTCCGGGTCGCAGGGCCGACACCGACGGCCTGAAGATGACCGAGGTCGTTCTTGCCGAAGCCCCGGACTCCATCGGCAAGGCCGCCAAAAGCCGCGCGGAAATCCTGAGGGCCGCGGCGCGGGTGCTCCGTGACAACGGTTACAAGGCCACCACGCTGAGACAGATCGCGGCAGAAGCGGATATGAAGGCGGGCAGCGTCTATTACCATTTCAAGTCCAAGGACGCGATCGTGGACGAGGTTCTGAACGCCGGGTTGAGCGATCTTCTGTCCGGGGTCAGCGCCGCCCTGAAGGAATTTCCTGAGCCTTATGACCATCATGCCAGGATAGCGACCGCGATCTGGACACATCTGCATTTTCTGTTCAAGGCAAGCGAATTCACCTCCGCGAACATCAGAAGCTACGGCATGCTGCCCAATCATTTCAGGGAAAGACATCGGGGAATTCGCCATGAATACGGGCGACTCTGGGACACGATCCTGCGCGAAGCGCGAGAGGACGATGCCATCAGATCGGACATCAAGATTGTTCCCTTGCGTCAGGTGATGTTGGGCGCCCTGAACTGGACGGTGGAGTGGTTCGATCCGAACAAGGCGGGCAAGCCGGGGTATCTTTCGCTACCCGAGTTTTCCGACATGCTCATCAAGCTGCTTCTTGAAGGGATCTGCCACAGGGGAAACGCCCCATTCGCAGAACGGCAAGGGGCGCAACGATCACGGTCGCCGTCGTGATCAAACCAGAAGGAAGTGGTAAAGCCCTTCCGCAACCGGCTTTTCCCGCGCCGTCTGCCAGGCGATCACACTGACGCTCGCGATGCGTCTGCCCTTGCGGGTAACATTGGCGCGCGCATACAGCGGCCCCTTCACGGCCGGCCTGAGATAATCCACGGTAAGATTGATCGGCTTTGCCGGAACCTCCCCGAATCCGGGGTGGACCGCGATGGCGGCGGTGGCCTCCATGAAACTCGCGATGATGCCGCCATGGTAATACTCCATGACCGGGTTCCCGATATGGCGCGAGTCAAAGGTCATCTCCGCCTCTGCATGGAGGTCGTCCAGGCTCTGAACCTCGAAGTCGAGAAAACGGAAGAACGGCACCCGGGATACGTTTGCATTGACGTCTTGCAGGTTCATCACGAGGGTTTTCCTTGTGTCATCGCCTCAAACAGGCTCGTGTCACCGCGCGTCAATGCAAACGTGGCGGTGCCGCGCGCGATTTCCGCATCGTCGTGGCCGTCAAAACATATGCTGCCGGCATCGAAGGCGATATGACGGGTCTGGCGATAGCAATGGGCGCGGACGATGACATCCGCACGCGAATGGGCCGGACGCAGGTAATCCACCCTGAGGTCAAGGGTGGCCATCGTGCTTACACCCTCGATGGCCACAAAGTTCGCAAGTCCGAAAACACTGTCCAGAAGCGCCGTCAGGATGCCGCCATGCAGCAGTGTCTGATCCCTGTCCACGCAAAAGTCGGGGTTGAACGGCATTCGAACCCGGACGCCTTCGGTCGACACCTCTTCGATCTGAAGCGCCATATGGGTAATCAGACCCTTGCCGCGCGCGTTCCACAATTGCGCGATCTGCTCCATCTTCTTCTGCTTGATTTCCGGCATCCGTTCCTTCCTTCAGCGCCCCGTGAAGTGGGGCTTTCGTTTTTCGATGAACGCCGCGACCGCCTCCTGGTGGTCTTCGGTCTGATGCATCAGGGCCTGGTAGGCCGCCGCGGTATTCAGGAAATCCGGCAGATCCATCCGTTCTGCATTGCGCATCAGGCGCTTGGCGATACGCACCGCGCGCGGCGGTTTCGACGCGATGACGGCGGCGCGTTCGCGGGCCCGATCCATGAGCGTGTCATGGGAAACGACCTCCAGCACCATGCCAAGCTCGAGCGCCTCGGCGGCATCGACCATGCGGCCCGAGAACGTCAGGTCGGCGGCTTTCTGGTGGCCCAGACGGCGCAGCATGAACCAGCTCCCCGCGTCGCCTGGAATGATGCCGAGGTTCACGAACACCTCGCCGAACCTGGCCCTGTCGGAGGCGATGCGCATGTCGCACATCATGGTCAGGTCGCATCCCGCGCCGACCGCCGGCCCGTTGACTGCTGCGATGGTCGGGATGTCAAGGTTATAGAGTGCCAGAGGCAGGCGCTGCACCCCATCGACATAGGCTTGCGCCGCGGCAAGCGGCTCCTTGCGAAAGACGCTTTCGGGATCGGTCATCTCCTTGATGTCGCCGCCGGCGCAGAACGCCGGGTCGGCGCCGGTCAGGATCATGACGCTGACCTCCGGATCGGCCTGCACCTTCGCGAACGCGTCCAGAAGGGCGGCAATCATGTCGTTCCCGGTGATCGGATTGCGGCGCGCCGGATCGTTCAGCGTGACCGTGGCGATCCTGTCGAAGATGTCCAGAAGGACGGGGGGGTTACTCATTCTTTCCATCTCCTCGCTCGCGCTTCTCGAACATTTCGGGGTTGATCATGTCGCGGGCATCGTGGCCCATGTGCAGGGTTTCCCCGCCATCCACATACACGTCTTCGCCGGTGATGAAATTCCCCAATCTGGACGCGAGGAAGATGATCGTGCCGGCGATGTCCTCGGCCATGCCCATCCGGTTCAGGACCGAGCGGTTGAGTTGCTTCCACCGCTCCGGCGGAATCGGATAGCGGCCAAGCGCCTCGGTCTTGATGGTTCCCGGCGCGACGCAGTTCAGCCGGATGCCGTATTCGCCCCACTCGGCGGCCAGCGTCTTCATCATGCCGGTGACGCCGGCGCGGGCGGCGGCGGTGTGGGTGAAGCCGGTAAGCGCGGTGCGGGAAATCGCGGTCACAAAGACGATGGAGCCGCCGTTGTCATACATGAAGTGTTCCGCCGCCGCGCGGGTCATCTGCCACGAGCCGATCAGGTTGTTGCGGATCACCGCCTCGAAGCCCTTGTTGGTGATGTCACGCGCCGCGGCAACATACTGGCCGCCCGCGTTGTTCACCAGCACGTCCAGCCGCCCGTAATGGTCCTTGATGCGCGCCATCGCGGCTTCGATGCTGTCCGCGTCGCGGGTGTCGCCGGGCACGACGAAAGCCTCGCCCCCCGCCGCGCGGATCATCCCGGCGGTTTCTTCCAGCGGCTCATGGCGGCGGGCAAACAGCGCCAGCCTGGCCCCGCACGAGGCCATCTCCAGCGCCGTCGCCCGCCCCATGCCCGAGCCCGATCCGGTGACAAGGGCCACCTGGCCCGCCATGAGGTCCGGTGCGTAGCGCCGTGCCTTTTCCTGGGTCATGTCCTGCACCTCAGTTCTTCAGCAGTTCGCCGGAAATGATCAGCTTGCGCACCTCCTGGGTGCCTGCACCGTCCTCCGGCACGCGGCCGGTGCGCGATGCCGAGGGCATTGAAGCAGACGATGGCGCGCTCAAGGTCAAGCCCCGACATCATGACCGCAACGCCGGCATCGAGCCAAGCGCATCCGATCCCGCGCCCGGCTCGGTCAGGCCCAGTGCCCCGACCAGTTCGCCAGAACACAGGCCCGGCACATATTTCTTCACCTGCGCTTCCGAGCCGTTGCGCAGCAGGTTGTTGAGGCACAGGTTGTCATGCGCGCCGTGCGACAGGCCCACGGCCGGGTTCCATTTCGAGATCACTTCGGACACCAGCGTCTGGGTGAATTCGTTCTGGCCCGAGCCGCCCAGCTCCTCGGGCGCGGTGATGCCAAGAAGGCCCAGCGCGCCCATCTGCCGGAACGGATCGTCGGGCCACCATTCCTCTGCGTCCATGCGCGCCTGAAGCGGGTGCAGCACCTCGCGCGCAACCCGGTCCACGTGATCGACGATCTGGCGCTGCTCGGCGGTCAGGGAATAGCTTGCCCTGATGGCCTCCAGATCAGCCGCCGCAGGTTGGCCCTGGCTGGTCATATCACGTCCTCCCGAACAGAATGTCATCTGTAGTGTTGACCGGAATCAAACATATGTTAGAAAATTGATCAAGGCAGGCTTTCCACAACCTGACCTCAGGTCGAGACCATCGCGCGGTGGGCAGGTTCCGGGAACTGGCCGGGGGCCACCCTTTCGCGGGTCGCGCGCTTCCGGCTTCCGGGGCGACACACCCGAGGCGGCCGGGCAATCGGTGTCCGGGGCGGGCACATTTTCAAGGGCAGATCTCCACACAGGGCGGCTGCATATTCGGCAAGACAGGCGTATGGTGATCGAAAAGGGGGAAAGCATGGGACCGTTGGAAGGCATACGTGTCATTGATCTGACAAGCGTGGTGATGGGCCCCTTTGCAACCCAGATCCTGGGTGATTTCGGCGCCGATATCATCAAGGTCGAGGCGCCCGAGGGCGACCTTGTCCGAAAGATCGGCCCCGGTCGCCACCCGGGCATGGGCGCGCTTTACATGAATTCGAACAGGTCCAAACGCTCGGTCACGCTGGACCTGAAAAAGCCGGCGGGGCGCGAAACGTTCCTCAGATTGTGCAAGTCGGCCGACGTGATGGTGTGCAACGTGCGCGCGAAAGCCATGCACCGCCTGGGCCTCGACTACGCCGCGATAAAGGCCGTCAATCCGCGGATCATCCATGCCGGCCTTTACGGGTTCGATCAAAGCGGCCCCTATGCCGACCGCCCGGCCTATGACGATCTGATACAGGGTGCGGCGACATTGCCCTATCTTTACCAGCGGGCGACCGGGCACGAGCCACGATATGTTCCCTCGGCGATCGCCGACCGGATCGTCGCGCTCTACGCCGTGGGCGCGATCACGTCAGCGTTGGTGGAGCGTGCCCGAACCGGTCTGGGGCAATCCGTTTCGATCCCGATGTTCGAAACCGTCGCTTCGGTGATGATGGCCGATCACCTTGGGGGCCTTACCTTCGATCCCCCATTGGACCAGGGCGGTTATTCGCGCCAATTGTCTCCCTACCGTCGGCCTTACGAAACCAGCGACGGATACATCTGCACCGCGATCTTCGCGGATCAGCACTGGGAAAGGTTTCTGATCGCCATTGATTTGACGGACCTTCCGTCAACCGACCCGCGCTTTCGGGATTTCCAGAGCAGATACGCCAATATTGATGCCGTGAACGCGTGGCTTTCCGAAACCTTCAAGACACGCACGACCGAAGAATGGCTCAGATTGCTCGAAGATGCCGATATCCCCGTGATGCCGATGCACGATTTCGCCAGCATCATGCAAGACCCCCATCTTGTGGCCACCGGGTTCTTCAGAACAACCGATCACCCGACCGAGGGCAGGATCCGCGAAGTGTCCATACCGGCCGGCTTCTCGCGCACGCCTCCCCAGCCATCGGGGCCGGCCCCGCGACAGGGAGAACATGGCGAGAAGATCCTGCTCGAAATCGGATTGACACCGCAGGAGATCGACGCCCTTCGCGCCGGCAACGTCCTGTTCGACAGCGAATGAACCACCTCGGAACCGCCCAGCGCACCGAGCGGAAACGGGATCATCCAAAGCGGAACGCCTACCGGAAAACCCGGCAAGCACCCGACGTCACGGCGTGACGGTGTTGACAGCCCTTCGTGCAGGGGCGTAAAATTCTAACAGACGGTAGAAACTGGAATGAGGCCCGAAGCCGGGCGGCCAGACCGAACACGCCAGATCGAACATGGGAGAGAGAGAAATGGGCGACAAGGCTTACGTAGTCGGCGTCGGGATGGTCCCGTTCCAGAAGCCGGGAAAATCCGAAAGCTATGATGTGATGGCAACCGCGGCCACCCGTTCCGCGCTGACCGATGCGGGGCTTGATTATGGCAAGGTCCAGCAGGCCTATGTCGGCTATGTCTATGGCGACAGCACCTGCGGCCAGCGGGCCCTGTATCAGGTCGGCATGACCGGGATTCCGATCGTGAACGTGAACAACAACTGCTCGACCGGCTCCTCGGCGCTGTTCCTGGCGCGCCAGGCGGTTGAAAGCGGCGCGGTGGACTGTGCGCTGGCGCTCGGGTTCGAGCAGATGCAGCCCGGTGCCATCGGCGCGATGTTCCGCGACCGGATCAGCCCCTTCGCGGCGTTTGACGAGGAAACCGACGATCTGGTGGGCAATCCAGAAATCCCGCTCGCCCTGCGCTATTTCGGCGGTGCCGGCAAGGCGCATATGGACGAGTTCGGCACCCCGCTGGAAACCTTCGCCAAGATCCGTGCCAAGGCAAGCCGCCACGCCGCGAAAAACCCGGTTGCCCTGTTCCGGCAGGAGGTCACGCCCGAAGAGGTCATGGCCTCGCAGGTCATCTGGCCCGGCGTGATGACCAAGCTGATGGCCTGCCCGCCGACCTGTGGCGCAGCGGCGGCGATCGTCTGTTCAAAGGCATTCGCCGACAAGCACGGTCTTGACCGTTCGGTGCGCATCGCGGCCCAGGCCATGACGACGGACGGCCCGGAAACCTTCAAGTCGCACGACATGCGCGAGGTGGTCGGATATTCGATGGCCAAACGCGCCGCCGATCAGGTCTATGAGGCGGCCGGCATCGGCCCCCAGGATGTCGACGTGGTCGAACTGCACGACTGCTTCGCCCAGAACGAGTTGATCACCTACGAGGCGCTCGGCCTGTGCGGCCGCGGCGAGGCGGCGAAATTCGTCGATGACGGCGACAATACCTATGGCGGCAAATATGTCACCAACCCGTCGGGCGGGCTGTTGTCCAAGGGTCATCCGCTCGGGGCAACCGGCCTGGCGCAATGCACCGAACTTGTCCAGCAGTTGCGCGGGCAGGCCGATGCCCGGCAGGTTGACGGTGCGCGGCTGGCGCTTCAGCACAATCTGGGTCTGGGAGGGGCCTGCGTGACCACGCTTTACGAGAAAGCCTGACAGCGCGGTTCGGGAGAACAGAACATGACGGGCAAACTCGACGGGCGCGTGGCGCTGGTCTCCGGCTCGGGGCGTGGCATCGGCCGGGAAATCGCGCTCAAGCTGGCCTCGGAAGGGGCGCGCGTGGTGGTCAACGATCTCGATGCCGAGCCGGCCAATGACACCGCCGAGGCGATCCGCGCAGCGGGCGGCGAGGCGGTGGTCTGCGCCGGCAGCGTGACCGCTGACGGCTTTGCCGAGCGGTTCGTGAAAACCGGCGTCGACAGTTTCGGCGGGCTCGACATCATCGTGAACAATGCCGGCTATACCTGGGACAGCGTCGTTCAGAAGATGACCGACGAACAATGGCAGGCGATCATCGACGTGCACCTGACCGCGCCGTTCAGGATCCTGCGCGCCGCGCAGCCGGTGATCAGCGCCAAGGCCAAGCAGGAGGCCGCCGCCGGGCAGGAGGTGTTCCGCAAGGTGGTGAATATCTCCTCCATCGCGGGGACCGGCGGCAATGCGGGCCAGATCAACTATGCCGCCGCCAAGGCCGGTATTCTGGGTGTCACCCGGACGATGGCCAAGGAATGGGGCCGCTACAAGGTCAACGTCAACGCCGTGGCCTTTGGTCCGATCCGCACCCGGCTGACCGAAGGCAGCGCCAAGGGCGACAGCACGATCAAGGTGGAAGACAGGGAAATCAAGGTCGGCGTGAACCCCGATCTTCTGTCCCAGATGGAGCGCATGATCCCGCTGGGCCGCGTCGGCACCCCGCAAGAGGCCGCCGGTGCGGTCTATCTGTTCTGCCTGCCGGAATCGAATTTCATCTCGGGCCAGTACATCATCTGCGGCGGCGGCTTCACGATCTGATCCCCGCCGCTCGGGCCGCGCCTTGCGCCCGGGCTGGCGACTGACATGTCCGGGCGGCCGAAAGTCGGTGGCCCGGACGGTGTTTTCCGCAACTTCCAATCCAGCACGATCGGGCCGATTGACTCGTTGCCGCCATTCACCTAACAGGTGTTAGTTAAGGAAGATGCCGAAAAGAGAGCCCATGGCGGAGACCACGGCGAGCAAGGCCAGCGAGACGCCGCGCAGCGCGGTCGGGCGGGATGGCGTGCTGAATGTTGCCGCGCGGCTCTTCCGCGAACAGGGCTATGGGTCGGTGTCGCTCAGAAAGATCGCCGAGGCCGCGGGGATCAAGGCGGGCAGCATCTATTACCATTTCGGCTCCAAGGACGAGATCGTCACGGCGATTCTGGATGCCGGCATCCAGACCGTTCACGAGAGCATGCGTCAGGCGGTTTCCGCGCTGCCCGAGGGCACCGGCGCCGAAGCAATCCTCAGGGCTGCGATCGGGGCGCATCTGCGCGCACTTCTTGACGTAAGCGATTATTCCTCGGCCAACGTGCGCATTTTCGGGCAGGTGCCGCAGTCGGTCCGGGATGCCAATCTGCCGACGCGGCGCGCCTATGAGGCCGAATGGGACTCCCTGCTGTCCCGGTTTCAGCAAGACGGCGCGCTGAAAGGCGACGTGGACATCCGCCGCCTGCGCCTGATGTTGATCGGTGCGCTGAACGCCACGCTTGAATGGTTCGATCCCGACCGCGGCAGCGCAGAGGCGCTGTCACGCACCTATGCCGATGTGTTCCTCAACGGAATACTCGAAAGACAGGAGACCTGACCAATGGCTCGTCTTGAAACGGCGGTGCTGACCGCATCGGAGATCTACGCCCGCAATCATGCGGCGCAGAGCGCGCGCATCGCCACCCTGCGCGCGCGGATCGCCGAGGCCACATCGGGCGGACGCCCCGACATGGTGGAACGTCACCGCAAGCGCGGCAAGCTGCTGGTCCGCGAACGCATCGACCTGCTGGTCGATCCGGGCACGGCGTTTCTGGAACTGTCGTCGCTGGCGGCCTGCGGGCAATATGGCGGCGAGGTGCCCGGCGCGGGGATCGTGACCGGCATCGGAATCATCCACGGCCTGCCTTGCGTGCTGATCGCCAATGACGCGACGGTGAAAGGCGGCTCCTTCTACCACGAAACGGTGCAAAAGCACATCCGCGCGCAGGAGATTGCCGCGGAAAACCGGCTGCCCTGCCTGTATCTGGTGGATTGCGGCGGCGCCTATCTGCCGGAACAGGACCGGGTGTTTCCCGATGCCCGGCATTTCGGCAATTCCTTCTATCGCCAGACCAACATGTCGGCCAGCGGCTTGCCGCAGATCTCGGCGGTGTTCGGCGGGTGCACGGCGGGCGGCGCCTATATCCCCGCCCTGTCGGACGAGGTCATCATGGTGCGCGGCAATGCCCGTATCCATCTGGGCGGCCCCTCGATCGTCAAGGTGGCGATCAACGAGGAGGTCGATGGCGAGACGCTCGGCGGGGCCGAGATGCACACGCGCGTCTCGGGCGTGTCCGACCATCTGGCCGAAGACGAATACCATGCGCTGGCGCTGATGCGCGACATCGTGGCCGAGCTTGGCCAGCCGCGCGAGATGCGGCCCGACACGGCCCCCGAACCGCCCGCGCACGATCCCTCCGAATTGCCCGGCATCATCAGCGCCGACCGCAAACAGCCCTATGACATGCGCGAGGTTCTGTTGCGGATGATCGACGCGGGCGAGTTCCGCGAGTTCAAGCCCGGCTGGGGCGAGACGCTGGTCTGCGGCACGGCGCGCATCCATGGCTATCGGGTGGGGATCCTCGCCAATAACGGCGCGCTTCTGTCGGACAGCTCGCTCAAGGGCGCGCAGTTCGTCTCGATGTGCGATCAGCGGAATATTCCGCTTCTGTTCCTGCACAACATTTCCGGCTTCATGGTCGGGACAGAGGCCGAACGCGGCGGCATCGCCAAGGACAGCGCCAAGCTGGTCTATGCGATGTCGGTGGCCAAGGTGCCGCGCATGTCGGTCCTGCTGGGCGGCTCTTACGGGGCGGGCAATTACGGCATGTGCGGGCGCGGCTTCGGGCCGGATTTCCTCTTTGCCTGGCCCACGGCGGAACTGGCCACCATGTCGGCCGATATTGCCACCAACGTGATGCTGGAACTGCGCCGCCAGAAGGGCGGCGACCCTGACCGGATGCAGGCCGACATGGAACGGATCGAGGCGCAGGTGCGCGCCCAATACGCCGAACAATCCGATCCCTATTATGCCACGTCGCGGCTCTGGGACGACGGGCTGATCGAGCCCGGCCAGACCCGCGATATTCTGGGCCTGTGCCTGGCCATCGTTTCATCGGTGCCCGAGGCAGGGCGCCACACTCCCGTCTTCAGAATGTGAGGCCAATGACATGACGACGACATATGAAACCCTCCTGCTTGAGACCGACGCGCGCGGTGTCGCCACCCTGACCCTGAACCGGCCGGACAAGCACAATGCGATGAACGGCACGCTGATCGCCGAGCTGAACGACGCGGCCGGGAGGCTGGCCTCCGACGAACGCGTGCGCATCGTGGTCCTGACCGGCGCCGGCAAGAGCTTTTGCGCTGGGGGCGATTTCAACTGGTTCGCCGCGAATGTGGAAAAGACCCGCGCCGAGCGGGTAGAAGAGAGCGCGGCGACGGCGCGGTTGCTGCGCCATTTCGACAATCTGCCCAAACCTCTGATCGGGCGGATCAACGGGCCGGCCTATGGCGGCGGGGTCGGGCTGATCTCGGTCTGCGACTACACGATTGGCGCGGAGGGCGCCCGCTTTGGCCTGACCGAGGTGAAACTGGGCCTGCTGCCCGCCAATATCTCGCCTTACGTCGTGGCCCGCATCGGCAAGGTGCATTCGCGCGAGACGATGCTTTCGGGTGCCCTGTTCGACAGCGCGCGCGCCGAACGGATCGGGCTGTTGACCGAGGTTGTGGCCCCCGACGATCTGGACGGCGCCGTTGAACGGGTGGTGCACGATCACCTTCAGGCGGCACCCGGTGCGGTGGCCGATACCAAGGCGCTGATCGCCTATGTCGCGGCGCATGATCTGGAAACCAACATGATCTACACCGCCGACCGTCTGGCCGATGCCTGGGAAACCAGCGAAGGGATCGAGGGCATCAACAGCTTTCTTGACAAGAGCAGCCCGTCCTGGCGCGTGAAATGAGCTTTACCCGCGTCCTGATCGCCAACCGGGGCGAGATTGC
>Ga0209347_1003823_pt1 | contig 16768 bp, 17 predicted proteins | sample AutmiccommuBRH23_FD_187382 | JGI IMG/M metagenome (GOLD analysis project Ga0209347, IMG submission 187382) | Deep subsurface microbial communities from Mt. Terri, Switzerland - Autotrophic microbial communities BRH/23 (SPAdes) (version 2) | ecosystem: Environmental > Aquatic > Deep subsurface >...
TCAGCATGCTGCAATATCCGTAATTTACGCTGTACTTCGCGCTCGTCTTCCTTGGTCATTCGATCATCTCCTTCCTGCTTTAGGAATTTACAGAAGATGTCTCACGAGTCCCTACATATCTACAGATGAACTCCTGATGGCGATGGCGCTGCATGTTCTGGGCAATGACCGTTCCATCGAGCACGTTGAGTGCTGCAAACAGGGTGGTCGTGCCGTGCCGCTTGTAATCGTGGGTCATGGTTCCCGCACGTCCCTTCTTCATCGGCAGGCCAGGCTGAGTGCGATCAAGCGCCTGGATCTGCGACTTCTCGTCGAATGACAGCAGCACCGCATGGGCAGGCGGCGAGACATAGAGGCCGACGATATCGTGAAGTTTATCGGCGAAAGCCGGATCGTTCGACAGCTTGAACTGCCGCCAGCGATGCGGACTGAGGCCATGAGCTTTCCAGATCGCATGGACAGTCGAGGCTGCCAGGCCGGCGACCTTCGCCATCGCGCGCAATGTGCAATGGGTCGCTTCGTGGGGCGGCATCTCCTGCGTCAGCCGGACGAGCTCGGCAACCCGCTCGGGCGGGATCGGCGGCTTGCCCGGTGGGCGGGACTTGTCACGCAGCAGACCATCGACGCCTTCGTGCATGAACCGCTCTTGCCAGCGCCACATGCAGGTCTTGGACTTGCCGGTTTCAGCCATGATGGCCGAGGTACCACGGCCGTCGCCGCTCAGAAGAACAATCCGCGCTCGCCAGACGTGCTTCTGCGAACTCATGGGATTAGCGATGATCGCCCGCAATCGCTGACGATCGCTGGCAGACAGGGTGAATGCTATACCTTTGCGCATGGGCGCAGACTCGCACATCACAGCACAACACGGAATCCCCAATCGGACTCATCTGATCTGATCAATCCACTCTCATGTTCGCCAGTTCAAGATCTGAGCGCAAAAAATAGTTTCCTGCCTAGTTTGGCAGAAATCGATCGGTCGGGTCTGGAGTTGGGCAGAGTAGGAGGCACGACTTCAAAACGACGGTTGATCATGCTCTGATACGTTGGTTGGATACCGCCGGACCTGATGCGTCGCGGAGCTGCCTCAGTCTAGAAACCAGCATCGGACATGGTCCGGCTGTTAGTGGAAACGAGGATTCTCCTGCCGTAGTCGTGCCCCCACCTCTACCCAACTGCAGATAAAGATAAAGATGAAGTCGTCTCAATCTCCTTTTTTGTGAAAGTCCAGCGAGCTTCTTTACGCCGTGGGCGTGCAGACTTCGTGCGCGATTGCCCAGACAAACCCGGCCAATTGGCGAGCGATCGCCGTAGTAACTATCGTAATCGGTTTGCCGGCACGGCTGAGCTTGCGATATTGGAAGCAGAGCCGTTCCTGTGCCTTCCACGCAATCGCTCGGATTGGGGCGGTCAACGATTGCTGACGCAGCAGTTGTTCCCGACTAATCCGCGCCGGGAAGCGGTAACTCCAGGCGGCTTCAATCAGCATGCGCCGCGCGGCTCCGTTCCCTGCCTTGGTGATGCCGCCCTGCCGACGTCGGCTCCCGCTGGAGTGTTCCGACGGGACTAGGCCGAGATAGGACATGAACTGCTCTGCCTTCGAAAAGCGGCTGATGTCACCCAATTCCGCTAGAATGGTCGCCGCAGCAACGAGCGCCATCCCGCGCAGTGCCCGCAGAGCTTGGACAACAGGGCCCAGTGTCCAATCCGCCAATCGCTTCTCGATCTGGATCGTCAGGCGATCGCGTCGATCCTTCGCGGCGTCCACTGTCGCAATATAGTCCTCCAACACGATATGATGTGCCTCCTCGGCGAAGGAAAGTCCGGATAACCACCGCCGATGCATCTGGGTCCACGCGGGTCGATTATAATGATGACCATGACGCAGCAGAAAGCCCGAAAGCTGCTGACGGGCATGCCGCAGGCTGCGCACCGCTGCTAGTCGGGCCCGGACAAGGTCACGCATTGCTTCGTGCGCAATGTCAGGCACCCAGACGGCGGTCAGTTCTCCTGCTCGATGTAGGCGCGCCAGCATTGCCGCGTCACGGCGATCTGTCTTGATCCGATCACCTGGACGCCGGGGAATCAGTGATGGGGCAACTACAGCGCAATTATGCCCGGCAGATGTCGACTGTCGCTGTATGCCATATCCGCAGGGTCCGGCTTCGTAGCAGATCTGCAACTCCACGCCCGGCCCACCGAGCTTGCCAAGCAACTTCTTCAGCGCCGCAGGGGTGTTGGCAATCTCACCATGTTCTCGAACTTCGTCACGCTTGTTAGCTTCGGCAACTGCAATCGCTATCGTATCCTTGTGGACATCAAGGCCCACATACTTAACCAATTGGTTCATCGTTCACCTCCATGAAGGAGGTCGCGCCGGAACCGCCCGGGCAACCTCGACTCCTATATATCACGAGGTCGGTAGCTCCCGCCTCAGGCGAACATGTGGTCTAGCTGTATTTGAACTGCTTTGGCGGTCAATCCCGCTTTACGCCCAACAATCCTACGACCATGCGCCTGCCAGAAACGCGTGTTGATTTCTTGCACCGCATACCTTCCACGCCTTGCCCTCATATGGTTGTTGGCGGCTGCCAAGGCTTGCTGGCATCCAGCGCCTTTTCGTAGACGGAAATTTGGTCTCCCATAGCCATCGTGAGACTGATCTCATCCAGCCCCTCCAACAGACAGTGCTTGCGAAATGGATCGATTTCGAATTCAAAGCGATCCTGAAGCGACGTTGTAACCATTTGCGCCTCTAAATCCACTGTAATCATGCTAGATTGGGCAACCTCCAGCAGCCGGTCGATTGCGGGCTGCGGCAATGCTACTGTCAGAATGCCGTTTTTAACGGCATTTCCCGAGAAGATATCGGAAAAACTGGGCGCGATGATTACTCTTATCCCCATGTCGACCATAGCCCAAGCGGCATGCTCACGACTCGATCCACAACCAAAGTTATCGCCCGCGATCAAAATTGCACTCGCCGCATAACGAGGATCATCGAAAACCGTCGGTGATGCCGCGCGCAGTCGGGCGAAGGCACCTTTCCCTAGGCCTGTCCGGCTGGTGGTCTTCAGCCATTCTGCCGCAATGATGACATCGGTATCGCAATTTTTCATCCCGAAGGGATAGGCGGTGCCTTCAACGGCAGTGATCGGCACAGTCATCGCCCAGGCTCCATTAGCAAACGAACATCGGCCAAGTGGCCAGTAACGGCGGCGGCCGCCGCCATGGCCGGGGACATCAAGTGGGTTCGCGCTCCCGGCCCTTGCCGACCCATGAAATTGCGATTGCTGGTAGATGCGCAGCGTTCGCCCGACGATACTTTATCGGGGTTCATCCCCACGCAGGCGGAACACCCCGGTTCGCGCCATTCGAACCCTGCGTCCTTGAAAATTTGATCCAGCCCTTCCGCTTCAGCCTGGCGTTTGACCGGCCCAGATCCCGGCACAACCAGTGCCTGCTTCACGCCGGCAGCAATGCGACGCCCACAGAGTACGGCCGCCGCCGCTCGCAGATCTTCGATCCGACCGTTGGTGCAACTTCCGATAAATACATGCTGGATCTCAACATCGGTGGCACGCATACCCGGACTGAGCCCCATATAGATCAGCGATTTTGCTGCCGCGGTCTGCTTCGACGGGTCAGCAAAACTTTCGGGTGTGGGTACCGTGCCAGTAATCGGGATCACATCCTCGGGACTGGTACCCCAGGTTACGGTCGGCGTAACCTGCGCAGCATCGATCATCACGCTTTTGTCGAACACAGCATCGGCATCGGTGTAGAGTGTGCGCCAATAGGCCAAAGCATCCTCCCAAGCATCCCCTTTCGGTGCCATGGGTCGTTCCTTGAGATAGGCGAAGGTGGTCTCATCTGGTGCGAACAGGCCCGCGCGGGCACCGGCTTCGATCGACATGTTAGCGACCGTAAGTCGACTTTCAATCGACATGGAAGCAAAGGTCGAGCCGCGATATTCGATGACATGGCCAGATCCGCCCGCAGCTCCGATCCGGCCGATGATTGCTAGAATGAGGTCCTTGGCGCTAACCCCGAAGCCCAACTCTCCCTCAACCCGCACTTCCATGGTCTTGGATGGCTTGAGCAGCAGCGTTTGTGTCGCCAGTACGTGCTCAATTTCGCTCGTTCCAATACCAAATGCCAAAGCACCCAGCGCGCCATGTGAGCTTGTATGGCTGTCACCGCAAACTACTGTCGTGCCCGGCAGCGTGAAGCCTAGTTCCGGGCCGATAACGTGAACGATCCCTTGTTCGGGATCGGTCTCGTCAATGTACCTTACGCCAAATTCCCGAGCATTATCTCGTAAAGCAGCAAGCTGCTTTGCACTCTCTGGATCGGAAATAGGAATTCGATTGCCCACGAGGTCGCGCCGCGGTGTGGTGGGTAGGTTGTGATCTGGCACTGCTATCGCCAAGTTCGGCCGACGCACCTTGCGGCCCGCCAAACGCAATCCTTCGAACGCCTGGGGACTCGTCACTTCGTTGATTAGATGCCGGTCAATGTATATCATGCAGGTGCCATCCGGCCGACGGTTGACTACGTGGGCGTCCCAGATCTTCTCGTATAGCGTGTGAGGCTTCATGACGTCTTTCCTTTTCGCGCGAGCAAATCACAGGCCGCAGACTCGCTGATGACCTCGGCATATTTGGCTTGCAGATCAAACAGATTCGCTTCATGTGGGGCAGAGTGCCGATCGGCACAGGCATCACGCACCACCATCGGGATGAACCCATGCTGTATCGCATCGACGGTTGTGGCGCGCACGCATCCCGATGTCGAAAATCCTGTAATCAGGAGCGTATCGACACCCATGTAGCGCAAGGTGGAGGCTAGCGAGGTTCCGAAAAAGGCGGATGGGTATTGTTTGCTTATCACCAAGTTGTGGGAAGATGGTTGCAAGGTAGGGGGAAAGGCCGCCATTGGCGAACCTTCCCGACAAACATTGAGTGCAGGAACCTTGCGCAAGAAATATCCGCCATCGAAGCCTTCTTCATGATATATCAAATTCGTAAAAATTATCGGTATATTAACTGCTTCGGCGACTTCACGAAGCCGTTCGTTGACGCGAAGCGCTGATTCTGCCTTTGCGTAGAGCGGTGAAGCTGGATCTAGATAAGCCATCATTACATCGACTATCAGAAGTGCTGACTTGTTGCCTGGCTCCAAGTGGTTGGAAAAGACACCAGCATAATTCGCGGAGAGATCTTCGTTCATATTACGTGGGCCTCCTTCAGCCTTTCAAGGTCAGCGGCATCGAGGCCAAGCAAATCACCATAGATTTCGGCATTGTGCTGACCAATTTCTGTCGGGGCCGGCGAACGGATGGTGCTGGGCGTATCGGACAGGAAGGGAAACGCATTCTGCATCTTGATCTTGCCCCAACGCGCGGTGTCGACCTCAACGATCGCGTGGCGGGCGGCAAAATGTGGATCTTCGAGCATCTCAGGCGCACGATAGATCCGGCCTGCAGGCACACTGTGCTCGCCCATTAGGGCTTCCAGCTCGGCAATGGTCCGTGTGTACGTCCATTTGGAAATGACCTCATCCAGCTCGCGCTGGTTGCGCGCTCGCGCCTCATGAGAGGCATAGCGTTCCGAGCGGGCCAATTCCGGCTGCTCCATGGCCTCGCACAAGCGAGCGAACACTGTGTCCTGATTGGCACCGATCAGGAATTCTCCATCCTTGGCTGGGTACACATTGGACGGAGAAATGCCTTCGAGAATAGATCCGGACCGCTTCCGGATGTGGCCGGCAACCGCATATTCCGGAATCAGGCTTTCCATGACTTGTAATACGGATTCATAAAGCGCGCTGTCTACAATTTGGCCCCGGCCAGTGCGCGCGCGCGCGTGCAATGCTGCAAGCGCACCCATGCAGGCATAGGTCGCCGCCAGCGAGTCACCTATCGACACTCCCATCCGGCTTGGCGGGCGATCCGGATCCCCGACGATATAGCGCCAACCGCCCATGGCTTCGCCGATGCCGCCGAACCCGGCACGGGCGGAATAAGGCCCCGTCTGGCCATAGCCGGAAACGCGTACAATGATCAGCCGCGGGTTGATCGCATGCAGCCGCTCGGGTGCCAGCCCCCACTTCTCCATAGTTCCGGGCTTGAAATTCTCGATCAGAATATCGGCTTGGGCGATCAGCTTTCGAACGAGTTCTTGTCCTTCAGGCAAACGCAGATTGGCCGAGACACACTTCTTGTTGCGGGAGACCACCTCCCACCACATCTTTGCACGGCCCTGGCCCCAGTTACGCATCGGATCGCCACCACTGCGGCCATCCACCGCCGGTGGCTCTACCTTGATCACTTCGGCACCCATGTCTCCAAGCAACTGACCACAAAATGGGCCGGCGATCAGCTGGCCGAGCTCAATAACGCGAACTCCAGCCAGTGCTCCTGTCTCTGTGTTACTCATAATTCCCCCTCAATACTCAATAAAGCCTATGAAATTGGTCAGACGCAGCTTAAGTACAACAGCGCTCCGATCACGTTTTTGTAGCCCGCCGACGACTTCGCCGCCCATTTCCAGATGGGACGAAACAGGCCCATGATAGCGCCGCCACTTGCGATGCCGAGCAAGGGGAGCATTAGTCGCAAACGCCTTCGTCAAGTCGGCAAGGGAATAGAGGCGCCTTGGCTACCATTCCGGACAGAGAGCGCTGCATGACATGGCCGAGCCAGTGATTGGCTGAAATAAGCGCCTCAAGATCAAGCCCTGTGCGCACCCCGGCACGCTCTAGCATATAGACCACATCCTCGGTTGGGACATTGCCTGCCGCACCAGGGGCAAACGGACAGCCCCCCAACCCGCCCAGCGCAGCATCGATTGTGGAAACTCCGGCACCAACCGCAACCCATACATTGGCGAGCCCGGTGCCGCGCGTATGATGAAAATGAGCGCGGAGAGGAATATGCGGCAACGCCTTGCGGACCGCGCCGACCAGCGAGGCCACCTGAGCCGGGTTGCCTGCTCCGATCGTGTCCGCCAGGCAGATCTCAACCGGCTGCGCTTCGGCGAGCGCGACTGCCATAGCGACAATCCTCTCCTCCGCAACTTCGCCCTCGAACGGACAACCGAAGGCAGCGGCAATCGTGACCTGGCCTGTCTTCCCTGCCGCGCGTGCCATGGCGATGGCCTCTATGGCCATTTCAACCGAGCCGTCGCTGGTCTGGCCCTGGTTCGCCATGGAAAAGGTGTCGGTGGCGACCGCAACTGCGCCAAGCTGGTCAATCCGCCCAGTGGCAAGTGCGCGCATGGCACCCCGAATGTTCAGGACAAGGCCGATGTAAGTCACATCTGCGCGTTCGGGTAGTCCCTCGCACACGGCTTCTGCGTCAGCCATCTGCGGCACGGCCCTGGGATTGACAAAGCTTGTCGCTTCGATGCGCCTCGCCCCAGCGGCGATCGCCTGCTCGACCAGGGAAATCTTGTCAGCGGTGGCAATCAGGGCCTTCTCGTTCTGGAGGCCGTCGCGGGGGGACACCTCCACCATCTCAATGGATTTTGGATACATTATTCGGCAGCCTCCTGCTGCACATCGTCGGTCAGGTTGCAGTGCGAATCGGCATAAGTGCGGTAGGAGCGCAAGACATGAGTAGCCATCAAAGCCTCGGCCCAGGCGCCATCGCGGCAGGCGAAAGCGGCGATCATTTCCTGGTGATCGGCGTTCGAGCGATTTAGCGCGTCGCGGCTGTAGTGCTGGACGATATCCCCCTTTCTTAACGACTTCTTGCGCCGAGAAGATTCGATCGATCCGATCAGCCATTCAATCGGCAAGCGGGTTCTGCTCTTGTAATTTGCGAAGCTTGACTAGATCGAGCGCTACATCGACAATCATGTCCTCTTGGCCGCCAACCATCTTTCGACGTCCGACTTCGGTAAGAATCGTACGAGTATCCAGTCCATATTCCTCAGCCGCCATTTCAGCATGGCGCAGAAAGCTGGAGTAAACCCCGGCATAACCAAGTGTAAGAGTTTCACGATCCACCCGCACCGGTCGATCTTGCAGCGGACGGACGAGTTCTTCGGCTGCATCCATCATTGCATAGAGATCGCAACCATGGGCCCAGCCGTAGCTATCTGCGGCAGCTAGGAACACCTCAATCGGTGCATTGCCTGCGCCCGCCCCCATACCGGCAAGGCTAGCATCGACCCGAACCGCGCCATTCTGGACAGCGACAATGGAATTAGCGACGCCTAACGAGAGGTTGTGATGCGCATGTACTCCGCGCTGAGTTTCAGGTTTGAGCACACGGTCATAAGCCTGCAGCCGCGAGGCATATTGGTTCATATTCATTGCGCCGCCGCTGTCGGTCACATAAACGCAATGTGCACCGTATTCTTCCATCAGCTTGGCCTGCTGGGCGAGCGGCTCTGCTTCGGTCATGTGGCTCATCATCAGAAAGCCTGAAACATCCATGCCGAGGCTTCGCGCCGCTTCGATATGTTGCTTGGATACGTCCGCTTCAGTGCAATGGGTCGCGATGCGGACCGAACGGACACCCATGTCATAGGCGCGTTTGAGATCGTGGACTGTTCCGATGCCGGGCAGTAGCAGCGTTGTAAGAACCGCGCTTTCTATCACCTCTGCAACGGCACCGATCCAGTCCCAGTCCGTATGTGCGCCAAAGCCGTAATTGAAGCTCGACCCTGACAGCCCATCGCCATGGGCCACCTCGATCGCGTCGACACCTGCCCTGTCAAGAGCCCTGGCGATGATGCGGACTTGGTCCAACCCATATTGGTGGCCGATGGCATGCATCCCGTCACGGAGAGTGACATCCTGTATATATAGCTTGTCCTTGGCAGGGTCGAAACTCACTGCAACATTCCTTGATGTATGCGTGCGGCGATTTTCTCCGCCGTTCTCAGCGCAGCCGAGGTCATGATGTCCAAATTGCCGGCGTAGCTGGGAAGATAATGCGCCGCCCCTTCGACCTCAAGGAACACCGATACCTTGAGACCAGTAAATTCCCGGTCCATCTCGGGAATGCGCAGCGGGCAGTTGGAGCCGATACGCTGGAACTGGACATCCTGCTTGAGGCGATAGCCAGGCACATAGGCCTGAACTTCTGTCACCATATTCATTATGCTGGTGCGGATCGCCGCATGATCCGTATCATCGCAGAGACAATAAACAGTATCGCGCATAACAAGTGGCGGCTCGGCCGGATTGAGGATGATAATGGCCTTGCCGCGCGAAGCCCCGCCCAACTCTACGATCGCTTGCGACGTCGTTTCGGTGAACTCGTCGATATTGGCGCGTGTTCCTGGGCCAGCACTCTTCGAGGCGATGGACGCGACTATCTCGCCATAGTGAACTCTGGATACCCGATTGACAGCATGGACAATGGGCACTGTCGCCTGCCCACCGCAGGTAACCATGTTAATATTTTTCGCATCGAGATTCTGTTCACCATTGACTGGCGGTACGACATAAGGACCGATCGCGGCTGGCGTGAGATCGATTATCCGTTTGCCATGAGCCAATATTATGTCACTATGAGCTTGGTGCGCGCCTGCAGAAGTGGCATCGAAAACAATACCGATATCCTCGAACTCGGGCATATCGACCAAGCCATGAATGCCCCTGGCCGTCACCGGGACTCCGAGACGTTTTGCCCGGGCAAGACCGTCGGAGTCAGGGTCGATCCCTACCATAACAGCCATTTCTAGACCCTTGCCATAGCGCAGCGTCTTCATCATCAGATCCGTGCCAATATTACCGGAACCAATGATAGCTACCTTGGTCATGCCGCTCATGCATTTTCTCCAAATATGAAGCCGCACTTTCCGATCCGGTCGATAGTTGCTCTTACGTCGCTTCTCGGAAAAAGTGGGACCATGGGCCCTAGTGCCCCTGCAAGAATGATGTCCCCAGCCTTAAGCGGATCGCCGCGAATGGCTAACGTCCGGGCCAACCAGGCCGCAGCATTCAATGGGTTACCCAGCGCGGCAGCGCCAATTCCACTGGACACGATCTCGCCATTGATCGTCATGCTCATGGTGGCCCCTTCCAGGCCCAACCCGTCGAGCGGCACGCCTTGGTCGGCGAGCACGAAAAACGCCGAAGAACCATTATCCGCCACTGTATCAGCAAAAGTTATCTCCCAATCCGCAATGCGGCTGTCGACGATCTCGATCGCCGCATGGACACTTGCGACGGCGGCTGCGACTTGCGTGGCAGAAGTATCGGGCGATGGCAGATCAGAAGCCAAGACGAGGGCAATCTCTGCCTCTGCCTTGGGCTGGATAGTGCGGCTCGGCAGTAGTATCCCTCCTTCCTCTATCCGCATATCATCGAAGAGTGTCCCGAAATCAGGCTGATCGACGCCAAGTTGTCTTTGAACTGCTTCGGCAGTCAAACCCGCCTTGCGACCAACGATACGACGACCCTGCGCTTGCCAGAAGCGTGTGTTTATCTCCTGCACCGCATAGGCACCTTCGGCATCGACGGGATCAAGCCCATCGCGCAATGGTTCGACCGGTCCATCAACATACGAGTCTCGGATCCGCTTTGCTAACTCTTCGTACTTAGTGTTGATCATCCCGCACTCCCTCGAGCCATCAAAAATAGTGGATGAATCCACCCTCAAATCTGCCCGAGCATACATGAAGGACAATAAAGCTTGTGTCCAAGCTTACTATAAACTAATTCTTACATTATGAGAAGTCGTACTCCAAAAATACGCTCGGCCCTTAAGACATTGAATCTGCTTGAAGGCCTGTGCGAGAATGCTGGGCATCGCACTATAGCAGACATCTCAAAAGAAAAGAAAATTCCCTTGGCGAGCTTGTACCGCCAAGTTTCCACACTAGAAGAAGCCGGCTTAGTCGTGAGGATCGCTCCGGGCAAGTTTGTGGCGAGTCACAAAATTTTTCAGATGGCAAGCCACGTCAATCGCAATCGGGTCAGGGCGGCTATCGCCGAAACGGTCCTTGGCAAATTAGCTCGGAAATTCGGTACTATTGCCCAACTGGGAACGCTCGACACGGGCATGGTAACGTATCTCCTCAAGGTAGGCGACGAATCGGATGCCTTCTTTACTGTCGTTGGCTCTCAACTAGAGGCCTATTGTTCTGCACTCGGGAAAATCCTACTGGCTCACTCACCGTCTGATGTGGTTTCCTCATATCTTAAGGAAGGGCCGTTTATAGCCTTGACTGAGAATACCATTACCGACCCCGAGAAATTACGTGAGGAGATAGCCCGAGTCAAAGAGCAGGGATATGCCCAAGATCGCGAAGAAATTGAACTGAATCTGTCGTGTTTGGCAGTGCCGATAAGGGATTATGATGGCGTCGTGCGCTCGGCCATCTCGATTTCCCAGAAACTGTATAATGCAACCGGCCAAATGCCGATCCAGACTGACGTGATCTTGGCTGGCCTCCGGCAAGCAGCGGCCGAGATTGAGGCCAAATCAGGGGGCTTGCCGACAGGGTCCGCACATGATGCTACTTCGCAAGACGATGTAGCATCTGCCACTATGCCTTGTTAGCGAACCTGCGCGAAACCTTCTGACAGAGCATAGCCTGCGCCGACGCTTAGCGGTGCGAGGCCGAGCCGTTTTAGCATGACGCGGGTGGTGCAACTTGCTGCACTTACCACCGGCAATCCCAGCTTGTCTTGGGCTCGCTCAATTGCCTGCAAAGAAGGCATTTGAACACAGGCCGAAAGTACAACTGCATCCACGCCTTCGACATCGAGCCGGTCCACATCCTGCAGGAGCGCCATCGGATCGCGTCTTCCGACCTCCAGATTATCCTCGATCTCTAATGCAATCGCGTGACGCACGCCAACCCCTTCGTTTTCGACATAGTCAGCAACCAGTTTGGTCAGCGGTTGCATATAGGGCGTAAGGATCGATACTGTGCGGCACTTCATTTCCTGAAGAACTTCTACCAGAGCACCCGCGCTGGTGACGATAGGGCAGGGATGGCCAGCACCAGCCACGGCTTTGTCAAGTTTTTCCTCGCTTTCGTAGTGATATCCCCGGCCAGCTGACATGATCGCTACCAGACAGGCATATCCGATGACATCCACTGCCGCATCGGCCAGCTGCCTGGCGCACTCGATGCTTTCGCCATCCATCGCCTCAAGCTCTTCCTTAGTTACCTTTTTCATTCGCATCCGCGCAGAGTGAAAGGTGAAACTCTCGGGACGGATTGTCTGCCGATTGCGCAATATCTGAGGCACCTCTGTTTCCATGGTTGTGTTCGAGCTGGGAACAATCTGTCCGATGCGATAGGTGTTCTTCATCTTCTTCCTTCCGGAACATGCGGCACGTAATGTCCGTCCGCTAGGCGCGCTCTAAAGGCCCACTTCCACGCGTTCGCGCATCAGCGTATCTATAATCACATAGACGACTGCCCTGGCTGTCTTCATCATATCGGGCATCCAGGCTGCACCCATCCCAGCCAGCCCGCCGGTCATATACTCTTCCGGGATTTCCGGAGAAGGCCAAGGATACCCGATCCGGGCCGTGGGGATACCCAGCCGCCGAATGATTGCGCCATCTGTCTGACCCGCCATCCTTGGCGGTTCGCCATGCGGGGCACCCTCGACAAACTCCCAAGCTCGCAAGGCACTTTGGACTATAAAGTTGTCAACATCGGTTTTGCCGCCGGGAACGCTGCCAACCATGCTCCAACTGCAATCGAGGTCAGGACATTCCTCGGCCAGGGAATTCATGAATTCTGCGAATTGGGCGCGGACCTGTGCCGGTGTTGTGCGCGGATTGATCCGCATATCGAGATAGATTTCGGTCGCTGCAGAAGGAAAAGCCGGCTTGTCGGGCCAGCCGGCCCGAACACAGGAAATGGCTCCATGCGGTTCGACAGTTCCTGCCGTATTCCGCTTGGTATACTCCGGCAAGAAGGCCTCGATCCGCTTGATCACATCGGCAGCGGGTACAATCGATGAACGGAAATTGGGCACGCCGCGCGGGATGCCGGCATATCCAAGATCTCCCCTCACCGTCACCTTGAACCATGCGATCCCCGGCTCTTCCGCATAGACGACCCACCAAGGCTTCACGATTAGCGCAAAATCCGGCCACACGCCACTGGTAAGCATCTGCACCACGCCTGAGCTACGCCCTGCATGGAAACGCTGACTCATGTCAACCGGCATGCCGCCGCCAGCGGTCCCTGCGATCAACTGACCCTTCAAGGGCACCCCGGCTTCACAGACCGCATGAGCGGCCTCGATCAGGCATGCTAGCATGCATTTCGGATTGGCCGCGCCAAGCCCGACCACAAGATCTCCATCGACAACAGCTTCGGGCAACATGTCCGCGCGCAAGAATTCCCCTGTGTAGGGCAGGTCATAGTCGGGATCGGCCTCAAGATGGGTGTCGATCGGCGCATAGAGCATCAGCGAGGGGCCCGTGGGTTCGCCTATAGAGCCCCACGCATTACCTGATTCCGGCCCCGTCTGCTGAAATGTCGAGCGAAAGCCAGCCTCTTCCAGATATTTCTTCAGGAAATAGCTGGCTTCGGCCTCAGCACCGGTGGGGCTATGGATGTTGACAAGGTCGGTTAGAAGGTCTCGCATGCGCAGTTTGTCCAAAGCCGTGCAGGCCTTTTCATAGTAATCCTTCTGCTCATCCGAGAATGGCAAGGGCTTTGGCTTCCAGATCATCGCTACTTCCTCCTGAGGCTGATAAATTTGATTGCGGCGGTTACACACAAAGCAAAGGTCGAATTCGCCATTCGAGAACCTTATCCAGCGGGATGGTGGCCCCACAACTTGGTCGAGTCGTATGTGACGACCTCCCATTGCTCATCATCGATTGTACAACCTCCCCAGCCCAACTCGATGGCAAAGACCGATGGTGTTTTGATATACATGGACATCATACGATCGTTCGAATGCTTGCCGAGATGCAAGATCAGCTTTTCGGGGTGCTTGGCACAAATCTCGTCATAAAGACGCCCTAAGTCGTCCTGATCCCGAAGCTCCATCATAAGATGATGCAGCGCAGGAGCGGTCTGGCCGAAGCACTCGTTCATGAACCCGAAACTGTGGTGACGGCGATTGCAATGGTAAAAGGTGGCATCGGCATCGTCCCAGCGGATATAGTCCGAGACTTTGAATCCCATAATCTGTTCATAGAAAGCACGCGATTTATCGACATCTTTGCAAACAACATTGACATGACCCAGCCCAAGTTCTCCCGTTCGGTAACCTTTGATGGGCCGAGTCAACCTTGGCGGAAGATGCTTGATATGCGGAGAGTAAAAGATTTCATGCCGGTGACCTGCAGGATCCGTGAAGGAGAAGAACTCATCAACATCCCGTTCGTGCGCCTCTTCGCGGGAGCCCCAGCTCACAAAGCAGTCTTCGCGCTTGACCGCTTCACTCGCAAGGCTTAGCACATCCTGACTGTCGACCTCCCAGCCATAGGCCAGCACAGCTTCACTGCCCCCCTCCACGAGGCATATCCGGTGCGAGAAATCATCAAGCCGCAGCTTAAGTTGCCGTTTATCGCTACTCATATCCGCTTCGCAGCCTAGGATGGTATCGCTGAACTCCTTCCATGCATCGAGATTGGTCGCCTGATAGCGTAGATAGCCTAATGTCTTCAGCATTTTCTTCTCCCTTGTCAGCAGCTTTCGGCTGCGGTGAAATTCTCAAAAAAGATTGAAGTTAGTGGCAGACCTAGCGCGACCAGATGCTTCCTCGCCGCGAGCACCATCGGTGGCGGGCCGCAAAGATACGCCACCACATCACCGTCATCGACATCTTCTTTCCGAATGGCTTCGACCGGATTACCAGTCAGGGCCGCGCATAGATGAGTATTACCAGCCAGCAGCGATATTCGAGTTTCTATTTCGGGAAACCATCTGGCAACGCTTTCGATATCGCCGAAAAAAAACTGTTCGGGAGAATTGAACCCCGCACTTAAAAGGACCTGCGGTCGCTTTCGACCCGAAGCGGTCATATGCCGCAGCATCGAAAGGAGCGGAGCGACGCCCGTTCCGCCACCGATCAATATGTGCTTTTTGTCAGATGGCTCGAGACTGAACTCACCCAATGGACCTTCTACTTCGATGAAATCACTAGGCTGCGCACGATCGCGCAAATAGTCCGTCATCACGCCTCGCGGCAACAGGCGGATAAGAAACTCCATCCTGTTTAGATCAGCGGATGGCGTGGACATCGAAAAGCACCGCCATTCTTCAGTCCCCGGCACCTTGAATTTCAGATATTGCCCAGGAGAGAAAGCAAAATCGAGTTTCTTGGGCGTGCGGGCTTTGACTCTCACAACGTCTGCTGCGATCGGCTCGATCGCATCAACCAGCATTAGGAACCTTGTCGGGCTTTCGCTTTCCTCCACCGAGGGATAGTCAAACGAAATGGTGGAAGGTGCCTTTGGGCGGGAAATGCATGACAGGCGGCAGCCGGCGTTAAATTCCATTGGCAAGAGCGCTGTGGAAACAGATGTATCATGTTCCACGTCCCCAGCAATCACCGTGCCGATACAGGTAGAGCAACTACCTGAACGACATTGGTTATGTATTGCAACGCCCTGCCTCTCCGCCGCAGCGAGGATTGTTTCCTCTGGGTCGACATCGACCTCGCGCTCAACGCCATCGGAGAAGCATAGCTTAACTCTCACTGCCGGGTTCCTGCTTCATGAGGCCAATCCCGTGCGTGCCAAGCCGAACGCGACACGATGGCTGTGCGAAAGTCTTTTTGGTTCAAGAACATTAGAATGAGCTTCCCTTGGCAACATGCTGTTCAGTATTCACTAACATCTTCTGCTTCAGCGGATGCTTTAAGTGGATTGGCCGCAATCCCCCGATTGTAGCGGGAAGCGAGTTTACGCCAGCCAATTATCACCCCATCGAGATCGCACAGAACCTCGTTGTTCCATCCATCATGGTTTTCGTAGAAATCCTGCAGCGCTTCCCTGGCGAACAGGTCATTATTGTTGAAGCTGCGCAAACCGAGCGGCTCAAACATGTTTTCATACATGAAATCGAGTTCTTCACGCTCCTCTTCGCTGCCGCAGGGAGCTACGATCACTTCCCAGTATTCGTGGCGCTTGTCGTCGATCGGAACATACCACTCATATTGGCTAGTAGTCGGGATCGGCCAATGTTCGACCATCAGGCAGCCGGGTACGTACATTGAGGTGCGCAAAGGCATAACATTTTTACCCCGCGCCTTGTAATCCACCCGCGGGTTATCGAAGAACGGAACGTAGTGCTCGGTCCCGTACATATTCATCACGCCCGCACCGCAATCGTCCCTATCGATGATCTGCACTGCCTCCGGGCTGACCGGCTTAAATCCCAGCGGTAGTGCACGATCCTGGGCGAGAACGAGCGGATTGTCTGCGTGGATAAGAAGGTGACCAGGGTCGAAACCATTTTCCACCGCGAGGCGCCAGTTTGCCTGGCCAGTGCGGTGAATGCCACGCGCATAGACCTTCTTGTCGAGCGGGTGAGCAATACGCTCTTTCATACCAGGCATCCGGTTCGAATCATCGATGCGCATCGGCAGATCCCGTGCCAGCGGCGGTGGATCGCCATAATCCTCGTGTCCGACGAAAACGAACACGATCCCTGCCGTAACCTCAAGCGGATAGGTTCGAATGCCTGGCTTCCCGATAACCGGGTCGTCGGGTGACGCGATGATCGTCTCGATCTTGCCATCGACCAGGCTGTAGGTGAAGCCGTGATACCAGCACGTCACCGTGTCCGGCGAAAGACACATCGGCTTGGCCGACAGC
>Ga0209347_1003824_pt1 | contig 16765 bp, 4 predicted proteins | sample AutmiccommuBRH23_FD_187382 | JGI IMG/M metagenome (GOLD analysis project Ga0209347, IMG submission 187382) | Deep subsurface microbial communities from Mt. Terri, Switzerland - Autotrophic microbial communities BRH/23 (SPAdes) (version 2) | ecosystem: Environmental > Aquatic > Deep subsurface >...
AGACCAATGACGAAATCGCCGCCATCCTCGGTTTGTCCATGCTCACCGTCAAAAACCACCTGCGCCACGCAATGAAAAAACTGGTTGTCCGCACCCGTGGACAGGCCGTGGCCAAGAGCATCGCCCTCGGCCTGTTGCGCGCGCAGGGCACACGGATCAAAAGCGACCTCTAAACGTGAGTCCATGTCATCCCGCGCCGGGATGAGCCGTCCGGCTCAATTTTTCATTTCTGTTTTCATCATCGCATGTCATCCATGCGCCCTACAGTGTGTTGGGTCCGCTGTCATGCGGGCCCGATTTCCGGTTGCCTGCGCGATTTCCGCAGGTTGCCCCACAGGGGGGCGGAAAGCGTCATCACTTTCTGGGTCTTTCATTTTTTCAAAGAGGAGCACTACATGAAACTCAAACTTATCGCCGTGGCCGCCATGCTGGCCGCCTCTGGTTCCGCCAGCGCTATTACGGCTGCAGATGATGTGGCCGGCGGCAATGCCTTTCTGCTGCTGACCGTGCTCGACGCCAATTTCAACGGTGGCGTTGGCCGTTCCTACACCCGGTCGCTCGAAGTCGCGATGAACGATTTCGGCACAGCAAATCGCCCCACGGGCGGATTCACCAGCAACGTCGACCTGCTGTCCAGTGGCAACCAAAACTGGGCCACCGGCGCGCTGTGGAGCACCTTCACTGCGGGCATGGATGCAGCTACGATCTCCGGCCTGCAGTGGGACGTGACCGCACTGGATTCGAATGGTGTGAGTAGTGCGGACCAGCGCCGCATCCTCACCACCTCGGCCACCAATCTGGTCGATCAGATCGCCCTTAGCGGTGTCTCCACCACTAATAGCGAGTTAAACAATGCCGTGACCAACCAGGATATCTACTGGGATGCCGCCATTGCCACCATGGGCGCAGGCACTGAAATCATCGTCGACGATACGGCTTCGAACGCCTTCGCGATCAGCGTCGCGGTGCACAGCACCAACTTCAGCGGCAAAACCACGGACTTCAGCACCGTGGGCCAGGTCGGCGACAGCATGGGCTTTTACTACCTGACCCGCACCAGCAGCAGTAACACCGCCGAAGCGCTGGCCGTGGCCTATGGCAACGCCAATGGTGCCTCCAGCTTCACGCTGGGAACCGACGGCGCGCTGAACTTCGCCACGGCCGCACCGGTGCCCGAAGCTTCGACCTACGGCATGATGCTGGCCGGCCTCGGCCTGGTCGGTTTCATGGCCAAGCGTCGCCGCAGCATCTGAATATTTAAATTAAATTAGGTATTTAAGTTGTGTGTTCCCCTCGTCGCCGGACGAGGGGCATCCCGCTGCTATCTCACAGCCTGAAAGGATTGAACATGAAACTGCATCAGATCGCCCTCGCCGTCGCCGTCATGGCCGCCGGCTCAGCTTCCGCCGCCACCGTCACCTTCACCATGTCGGGCGCCACGGCCCTAAACAAATCGTTCGAAAAAACCGCGCTGGATATGTGTAATACAGCGAACCCTTCGGCCACCTACAGCACCAGCGGCGGCGCCAAACCGGCCGTTCGTTACCAGTGTGTTGCCAAGACCGGCCTCAATATCGCTGGCGTGAATGCCGGCGATACGTTGATTATCAACAAGGAACAGGGCGGCTCCAGCCAGGGCGTGAAGCCGGTTAATAACAGCACCGCCGTTACGGTCGCTACCACCACGTGCTCGGCGTCCACGATTGATGCTGATGTCCCCAATCGTACCCACTTCACGGGTTGCGGCGCTACCACCGCTGTGCCCACCGCCGGCCTGTCCGACGTCGAGCCAAAACTGGTCGCCTCGGCTGCTGCCGATTACGCCAACCTGAACAACGCCGGCGTGGTCGCCCAGGTGTTCGGCATGGCGGTGTCGGATAACGTTTATCGTCAGTTGCAGGGCGCACAAGGCCTCGCCGATGTCAACGCCACCACCTTTGATCCTGCCAATGCCCCCAGCCTGCCTGCGTCCTTCGTGCGTGGCGCATTCTCCGGCAACGCCAACGACTGGACCGCGGTTAACCCCAATCTGCTGGCCGACCTCGACCGCAGTGGTGAAAACCACCCTAATCAGTCCCAGTGGGATGACGCTGGCGCCAACAGCACCGCAGTCAAGGTCTGCCGCCGCGCCCCGGGTTCCGGCACGCTGGCTACGTTTGAAGCCACGGTGATGGCGCAGCCTTGCGGCACCAGCCCCACCTATGGCGGTGCCACCAACTTGTCCACTAACTTGATTGACGACACCACACTTAACGACAGTAACGCCGCTTTCCTCGGCGAAACCGATGTCTATACCGTGGTGCAGCACGGCCAGCAGGAAGGCGTCGACTCCTGCCTGACCCAGGCGTATTACCAGGGCGAGATGGCGATCGCCATCATGGGCACCGAGCGCCAGAGCGGCGACACCGGTTCCAAGACCGCCGGTTCGGACGACAACGACGGCGTGCAGGACAAATGGCATTACGTGAAGATCGGCCAGGTGTATCCGAGCGTGGCCAATTTCGTCGCTGGCGACTATGACTTTTACTGGGCCGAGGCAAGCTTTAACCGCCGCAAGACCGGTTACAACAGCACCGAAATCGCCCTGATGAACTACTTCAGCAACAAGATGGGCGATCCGGTTGCGATCACCAGCATTCCGCTGCCTGGTCTGGCTGCATTGACCTCGAACGGCTACACCTTCGACTACGGCGCGAGCCCGGTGTCGCGCGCTTCGCGTAACGGCAACTCCTGCCAGATGGGCGTGCAAACGTTCTAAATCAAAGGGTTTGACGCCGTGCCGGTGCAGGTCGACCGGCGCGCAATCCCACCCCCCGCGCAAGCGGGGGGCTTTTCATTTGAGACAAGGCAGTTATGTCGCAAGGGAAACGTTGGCTGACAGCCAGCATTTCCCTTGCGATTTAGTAGCTAATTGATGTGTATCCGGATGGTCATGATGAATTGGTTTCTCCCGCTTCTGGGTGTTGGTTTGAGTTGTGGGCTGGTGGCGTCGGCGGGTGCAGCCGACAAGGTGGAGCCGCCGAATTCTGTGCCGGTGGGGGTAGCCAGACCGGCGCCTGCGGAGGCCAGTTTTGACGTATTCGAATACCGGGTGGAAGGCACGACGCTGTTGCCGACCATCGTCGTCGAGCAGGCGGTGTATCCGCACCTTGGCGAAAGCAAAACCCTGGCCGACGTGGAGAAGGCACGCGAAGCACTGGAAAAGGCTTATCACGGCGCCGGTTATCTCACTGTGCTGGTGAGTATTCCGCAGCAAAAGGTGGGGGGCGGCGTGGTTAAACTCGCGGTGACCGAGGCGCCGGTAAACCGGCTGCGCGTGGTCGAATCGCGCTATTTCAGCCTGGGCGAGATCAAGGCCGCGGCGCCCGAGCTGGCCGAAGGCAAGGTGCCGAATTTTCCGCAGATGCAAAAGGAGCTGGCGGCGCTGAACCGCAGTGCCGACCGCAAGATTACGCCGGTGCTGCGTCCCGGAAAAACGCCAGGCACGGTCGAGGTCGACCTGAAGGTCAAGGACCAGTTGCCCCTGCATGGCAACGTCGAACTCAACGACAGGTACAGCCAGGACACGACGCGCACGCGGCTAACCGCCAGCCTGCGCTGGGACAACCTGTGGCAGAAGCAGCATGGCCTCGGTATTACGGTGCAGACCGCGCCGGAGAACACCGACGAAAGCCGCGTGTTTTCGGCCAGCTACACCTGGCCGCTGGCATCCGGAAACTACCTGGCGTTTTACGGCGTGAAATCGGAGTCCGACGTGGCAGCGGTGGGCACGCTGAACGTGGTGGGTAACGGCGCGATTTTCGGCGCCCGCTACATCCGACCGTTGCCGAGTCGTCGTGACGGATTTTTCCACACCGCCACACTGGGCGTGGATTACAAGGATTTTGACCAGTCGGTATCGCTCATCGGTGGCGGCGATTTCAATACACCGATTACTTATCTGCCCTTTACTCTGGGCTGGGACGGCACCTGGCTGGGCCAGCGTGAGTCGGGACAGCGCCGTAGCACCAAAGTCGGCGTGGCGTTCAATTTCCATCTGCGGGGACTGGTGGCGGACGAGCAGGAATTCGCCGACAAGCGTTTTAAAGGCCGGGCGAATTATGCCTACCTGCGGGGCACTGCATCGCACGACGAAGCGTGGTCAAACGGCTGGGGCATGAGTGCGCGCGCCGGCTGGCAGATCGCCGCGCAACCCCTGATCTCGAACGAGCAGTTCGCCATCGGCGGTGTCGACACCGTGCGCGGCTACCTCGAATCCGCCGCGCTGGGGGACAACGGGCTGGCACTCAGCCTGGAGGCAACGACCCCCAATTTTGCAAAAAAATTGGGCGATGCCGTCGACGAAGTGCGTTTGCTGGCCTTTATCGATGGCGGTGCAGTGCAGGTGCGCGCACCGATCACGGCCGAGGATCGCTTTACCCTGGCGGGGACGGGCCTGGGCGTTCGGTTGAAAGGCTTGCGCGGCGCAACCGTCGGGCTGGATTGGGCCATCGCGCTGAAAGATCGGGGCAACACCGAGCGGGGCGACAGTCGCGCACATTTCAGACTGGGTTACGAGTGGTGAATGAGCCGAATGGCTCATGAACGCTGCAACAAAAAAAGACCCCTCTGCAGGTTAACTTACGCACACAAGACAGGCCGCCGAACAACGCTTGAGTATGCCGGCTGTCATCAGGAGAATTCAATGAACCGCAACCGTTATCGGCTGATTTTCAGCCCGGCTTTAGGCATGATGGTGCCGGTGGCGGAGACTGCGCGCAGCCGAGGCAAAACCGGCCCATGCAAGGCCGCGAGCGGGTCGGCGCTGGCGCTTGCGGGTGTGTTGTTGGCGGGGCCGGTTCAGGCAGAGTTGCCGGTGGCGAGCGTAAATTTTGTCGCGCCCGGCACAACGGCAAATTATCAGGCCATCGGCACACAGGCTTATATGAGTCAGGTGGGCAACAAGGCTGTTGTTAACTTCCAGCGCTTTAACGTGAGTGCTGGGCATGACGTGCAGTTTCGTCAGGTGGAAAACCTGTCTACGCAGAATCTGGTGCAGGGTGCGAATTTCGCTTCGCTCGTCCGCATCCACGACATCAACCCCAGCATCATTGCGGGCAGCATTTCGCAGGCGGCAGGGCAGCAAGCCAATGTGACGATGGTCAACAGCAACGGCATCGCCTTCATGGGCGGGTCGCAGGTGAACCTGAACAGTTTCACTGCTTCAACGCTCGATATGAAGGATAGCTTCCTCGACAATTTTTTACCGGGGACGGGCGTGGCGCAATTTGAAAAAGCCCTGGATGGTAGTGAGGCGCGCGGTTTTATCAAGGTATTTGAAGGCGCGCAGATTACGGCAGGCACGCAGGGGCGGGTGATGCTGATTGCGCCGACGGTGGTCAACAAGGGGGTGGTCAAAGCAGCCGACGGTCAGGTCATTGCAGCAGCGGGTGCCAAGGTTTACCTGCGCTCTGCAGGCGAAGAAGATACGAACGTGCGCGGTCTGCTGGTGGAAGTCGATAGACCCGCGGCTCTGGTGGGCTTGGATACCACCGGCCCGGATGTTAGCAATGCGGATGTAAAAGACGGGGTGCTCGACGGGCATGCTGTAGGCCTCACCAACGCGGTGGAAGACAAGCTCGGACACGTGACCAATCTGGGTGAACTCTCCACACCGCGGGGCAACGTGACCATGGTGGGGTATGCCGTTAACCAGATGGGCATTGCTCGCGCGACGACTTCGGTAGTGGCCAACGGCTCGGTGTATTTGCTGGCTAAAGATACAAAGACCGTCAATGTCAACCTGGTCACCCCCACCAATATTGGGTCTTCGCACGCGGGTCGCGTGCTTTTGGGTGAAAACAGCCTGACTGAAATTTTGCCGGAGGTCGCCGATAAAACAACAGGACTGGACGGCACCACCGGCGCAGGTCTGGCGAAGGCATCGCAAGTCAAGGTGGTGGGTCAGGATATTCGCATGGCACGGAATGCGCTCATCCATGCACCCTCGGCAACGGTCGATATTCAGGCAGTTGACGATCCCAGCAATCCTCAAATTTTGAGAAATGCCGGTCAAGCGGCCTCCGATACAGCGCGCATTCATATAGCCCGCGGTGCGCGCATCAATGTGGCTGGCCTGGATAGCGTGCAGGTTTCCGCAGCGCGCAATAGCGTGGAAGTGGAATTACGCGGTGACGAGTTAAAAGATACGCCGGTCAACCAGCAAGGTCCATTGCGGGGCGAGAAAGCCTACCTCGACATCAGCCGGGCTCTGGCCAATGCTGATGCGGGCACGTCTACGCTCATTGCCAGAGACAGTCTCGAGAGCTACCAGGCAAAACTTGAGCGCAGGGTGGATGAGCGTTCCACGACGGGCGGTCACGTCAACCTGCTGTCGGAAGGCGAAACGATTTTGGATGCCGGTGCGGTGTTCGATCTTTCCGGCGGTAGCGTGATATATAAAGCGGCCAATACAAAAACCACGCTGCTGACTTCCGTCGGCAAGCTGGTTGACCTGGCCGACGCTAATGCCGAAACGCGTTATGACGGCATCGCCACCCGATTTGTGAAAGATTACGGCCGCTGGAATGTGAAAGAGGTGATCGATCTGGGGCAGAGCTTTCGCTATGACCCAGGCTATATTGAAGGTAAGGATGCGGGTTCGCTGGATGTGGTCGGCATGAAGGCGGTGGTGATGCAGGCCGATGTGCTAGGCCGCACTACGACCGGCGAGTTGCAGCGCGAGGCGGGCTTATCGCCCGCTGGCGCGCGCTTGACGATCGGCAAGCTTACGGAAGACACCTCCCGAACTGACAACAAAACAAATCAGCGCGTGCTAATAGCCAGCACGGGGGCCGCATTGCCGGCCGATTTCAGTTTTGGCGATGAATTGTCACAAGATCTGAAAGACACGCTCGTATTGAACCCGGCGTTGTTGGGCAAGGGCAAGGTGGCACAACTTGAAATTCTCAGCAACCAGGCTGCCGAGGTTCGCGAGGCCTTGCGTGCACCCCAAGGGGGCAGCGTTGCGATGACCGCCAGCGGTATCGAGGTCAAGGCCGATATTGAGGCCGCGGCGGGCACCATTGCACTGACTACCAAACAGAATTTATTTAATGCTGTTTCGACCTCGCGGGACGTGACGGTGGCCGACGGCGTCAGTCTTTCGGCGCGTGGTGGCTGGGCTAACGATCTGCCGAGCGCAGCGGGGCAAGCCCGCGAAGTAACACGGATCAATGGCGGCACGATTACGTTGACAGCCGCAAGCAATGCGACACTGGGGCGCGACACCTTGATCGATGTCAGCGGCGGCGCGCGGGTAAAGCCCGACGGCAAAATACAAAATGGCAATGGCGGTGATGTAACGCTGGATGCCGGCCAGACTTTGCATCTGGACGGGGAGGTGCGCGGCTACGCGCTGGGTAAGGGCGGAACCTACGCACTCAAGGCACAAAAAATACAGATAGGTGGCACGCCCGATGCCGCGGCGCTGAATCTGGACGCCGCATTTTTCGAACGCGGCGGTTTTGCGGATTTCGAGTTGAGCGGCGCCAACGGCATCGATATTGCCGACGGTACGGTGCTGCGTCCGACCGTGATCACGCGTGAGCTGCTCGCCGGCCACACCCTGCAACAAACGGGTAGCGATATCAATGCATTTACACGTCTGGTAAAACAAGATGACCGGGTGCGTCAGGCGGCGAATCTGACTTTGGCGACATTGTCGGAAAGCCAGGGGAAAATCCGTCTGGGCGAAAACGCGAAAATCCTGGCAGACGACCAGGCCAACATCAACTTGAGTTCAAAAACGCAGATCGAACTATTGGGCGAGATCCTGTCATCAGGGGGCAGCGTTACGGCAAGCGTAGACCGCAGCGTGTTCGATCCATCGTCTTCCGTATGGCTGGGCGCGAACGGCGTGATTGACGTGTCCGGCGCAGCCCGTACGTTTACAGACAATCGCGGCCTGATCCAGGGCAAGGAGCTGAATGGCGGAAAAGTGAAACTGAACGCCAAGAACAGTTATGTCGTGACTGAGGCGGGGTCGCGCATCAAGGTATCGGGTGCTGCACCGGTGCGAATGGACGTGCTCAATGAACGTGGCGGCCTGGGACGCGACATAGGCAGTGATGCAGGTTCTGTGACGGCGTCTTCAACGGAAGGGATGCTGCTCGATGGAGGAATGGAGGCGCATGCGGGCAGTGCTGCGAATCGTGGCGGTATTTTGTCCCTGACGACCGTCGCCAAGGATCTTTCCGCAATCTCTCTGCCGGATTTTGTAAATCCAGAGCGGGATCAGCAACGGATATTAAGCCTGACGTCCACGCTGGCACCCCAGGCGGCAGGTCTTGCGCAAGGCGATACGATTGCGCCTGCACTGAATGGCAATACCCGCGTGGCCACACATCCACTCGAAGCAGCAGGATTTGATCAGATGATATTTTCCAGTGGCACCATCAGGCTGGAAAACGATCTTGATGTGGGCACAGATAGAGCGTTACCGATCAGGGCGCTGACACTCGACGCGCTGCGTATCGAAACCGCGGGCGGTAATGCCGCGTTGGCAGCCGATACCGTACGGCTGGGTAATTACGGCGCATTTGACAGTATGGACGACGCGCCGCCAGCTGCAACGACGGGGACCTTTAAAGTCCAGGCTCGCCAGATCGAGCTTGCGGGCAAGCTTGCGCTTGATGGCATGGCGCGCACCGAGCTGAACGGTACCGAGGAAATCCGGCTGGTGGGTGGTTTTTCGAAAGGATCCGTCCCGCCAAATTCCACTATCAGGGTGGATGAGCGGCCTTCGGGCGAGTTGAAAACGCACGCGGATCTGGTTTTCCAGAGCGCGGTAGTGGCACCCGCCACATTTGTGCAGTACAACATTCTGGCGCCGGGTAAAACGGTTCAGTTTATGCAGGGCGCGGCTGCTCCGCACCAACCCTGGTCAGCATACGGCAGCCTCACGGTCAAGGCGCAAGACATCGTACAGGGCGGCAACATATGGGCACCCTTGGGTCGCATCGATTTGCAGGCGGTGAACGCACTGACCTTTACTCCGGGTAGTCTGACCTCGGTCGCCGCCGATGCGAACAGCCTGATTCCATTTGGCAAGATGCAAAATGGTCGGAACTGGGTGTTCGATCAGAACGTGCCCGATAGCGAAAGCATTGCGATTGCCGAGCCGCAGGAAAAATCCCTCGTCGCCACAGCGTCTACAATCGACATGCAGCCGGGCGCGAAAATCGATCTTTCCGGCGGTGGCGACGTGCAGGCGTATGAATTTAGCGTTGGCCCCGGCGGCTCGCGCGATATCCTCGCCGATAAAAATACCTATGCCATCCTGCCCGGTTACTCGGGTGGATTTGCGCCCAAGGACCCGCAGGAAGGTTTTGATCGCGCGAGCGGCGATGCGGTGTATCTGTCGGGCGTGCCAGGACTGTCTGACGGTGTGTATACGCTGTTGCCCGCGCATTATGCACTGTTGCCGGGTGCCTACGCGGTCAAGCTCGATACCGGAATCAAGGACGTGATGCCTAGACAGGCTTACATACGCCAGGATGGCGTGCGCATTGCAGCGGGCTACGTGACGGATACGCGTGAAGGTGCGCCGAAGGACGCGCGCTGGCAAGGCGTGCAGGTGATGACGCACGATCAGGTGCGGGCGCGTACCGAATTCACGCTGACCCGCGCGTCGGACTTTTTCGCCGACGGCCGCAACCGCCCGCAGGATGCCGGCCTCTTGTCGGTGGGCACCACGGGTAGCGGAGCCGATGCGCTCAAGCTCGATGCGGTTTATGACCTTGCAGCCGGGCAAGATGGACGCGGTGCGCAGGTGGATATCAGTGCGCTGAAACTCGCTGTGACTAGCGGTACGCCCAGCGGTATTGATGCCGATGCAGTGCGGGTCGACGTTGACAAACTGAACGCGCTGGGGGCGGACAGTCTCTTGCTCGGCGCGACCCGAAGCGTTAGCGGCGACACCACCACACTCAGGGTTGCTGCGGATAGCGTGATGCTAGCCAACGATGCGGAACACGCGCTAAAAGCCGCCGAAGTGATGCTCGCGGCAAAAGATACGGTCACGCTCAAGGCGGGCAGCACCATCGACGCACAAGGTGCAGCGGGCGACGCGGGAACTTACGAAACGGATGGAAATGGCGCCTTCGTGCGCGCCGCCTCCACGACCGCCCGCTTTTCGCGTACGGGCAACCCGGATCGCAGCAAGGGCACGCTGGTTGGTGAGCCAGGCAGCACCGTGGCCGCCGCCGATTCGATCACGCTCGATGCGACCCGGGAAAATGCATTCAAGGGCAGGACGACGTTCGAGCGCGAAGAGAGCGTGAACGGTGTCGTGGTTCGGACGCCGGTTACCGGCACTCTCGCCGTGGGCGCGACGCGCATCAACTTCGGTGCGGCGCCGGTGGGCAGCGAAGGTCTGAGCTATACGCAGGCCGATTTGCAGGCGCTCGATCTGACCGGACTGGCGCTCACCAGCTATTCGACCTTCGATCTCTACGGCGATGTGGCGATTGGCCTTGACGCGAAAGGTGCCGCCAACATGCAAAACCTGACGCTACAGGGTGCAGGTCTTGCGGGCGTGAACAACACCGGCAAGACTGCGCAGATTCGTGCAAAAAATCTCACGTTGACCAACACGGATGCAGTGAGTTTTGTCGCGGCCAAGGATGATGCAGGCAACGATGTCGCACTCGGCAACGGCTTGCTTGATATCAAGGCCGATACGCTTGCACTCGGCAGGGGCGACAAGGAAATTCAGGGGTTTAGCGGGGTAACGGTCAGCGCGAACGAGCTGGTCGGCTCGGGTGAAGGCACGCTTGATGTCGCCGCCCCGGTAACGCTAAACGTCGCCCGCATCAGCGGCGAGCGCGGCGCAAGCCAGAACCTGAGTTCCACCGGCGCGCTGACGGTGGCAAAACATGTTGCCGATCGTACGCTGGCGCCGGTCAACGCGCTGGGTGTGAAATGGGCGTTGCAAGGCACATCTGTCGATTTTGACGGCCACGCCGAATTGCCGTCCGGCTCATTCAAGCTCACGGCCACCACGGGCGATGTCACGCTGGGTGTGAATGCCAAGGTCGATGTCGCCGGACGCACTGTGCAGTTCTTTGATGTAAGCAAGCCAAGCTGGGGCGGTACGGGGGAATTCGTCAGCGAACAAGGCAACGTCGAATTCAAACCCAGGACGGTTGATCAAGACGGCAAAGTCTCGCCGGGTGCATACGTCGATGTGTCCGCCGCGAAGGGCGGCGACGCAGGCACGCTCATCGTGCGCGCGGGCAAGGGCAAGTTCATTGTCGCCGATGGCAGCGTCGGCGGTGTGGCAAATGCAGATGCAGATGGTCAACGTGGCGAAGGCGCGCGTGCGCTTGTCGATATCAAGGAGCTGGGCAGCTTCTCCACCCTTAATACCGCGCTCAACAGCGGCGGTTTCGACGGCGAACGCGACGTGCGCGTGCGAACTGGCAACGTGAGCATGGCCGACAGTGACACCGTTAAGGCACTCAACATCAGGGTCACCGCCGACAGCGGCCAGATCGACGTGGCGGGCGAACTCGATGCCTCGGGCGAAGACGCCGGTCGCATCGAATTGTTTGCGCGAAACGACGTTAACGTGGAGGCTACAGCCAAGCTCAAGGCCATATCCAGTGGCGTAAACGAAGCCGGCGGCGATATCGTGATCGGCACCCGAGACGGTACGCTCAATTTTACGGAGGGTAGTGTTATCAATTTGTCCGGAGGTGCGGGCGGACAAGGTGGGACAGTTCAGCTGCGCGCAGCGCGTACGTCCACGAACGGAGTGAAAATCAGCCCGCTTAAAAGCAGTGGCTTGAGCAGCGCCCGCTCGGTCTCGGTTGAAGCGCTCAAGGTTTACAACCCGGGCGACATCGGCACATTCGACAAGAATACGGGCGACGTTGCGCTGGCCGCCAGCGATCTCGAAGCAATTAAAGCGGACAACGCAGCGTTTGCAGGTTATTTCGATAGCAATAATATGTATGTGGACAACCACGCCGCGATCAAAAGAGATCTGGGCCAACTGGCCCTTCATGTTTTATCAGGCGTCGAAGTGCATTCGATGGGCGACCTGGCGCTCAGTGAAGACTGGAACCTTGGAGCCGCCCGCAACAACGGCGAAGCGGGCGTACTCACGCTCCGCGCCGAAGGCAATCTCAATATCAACAGCAATTTGTCCGATGGTTTCCGCGTTACCACGCCCCGCAGCGGCAGAAACCCAGCGACACTTTTGGCTGACGACTCCTGGTCATATCGCCTGATCGCGGGCGCGGATAGTGCCGCTGCGAATCCGCTGGCGGTGAAGCCCGGTAACAAGGACTTCACGCTTGCTGCAGGCAAGCTGATCCGCACCGGTACCGGCGATATCCGCATTGCGTCAGGACGCGATATCTTGCTCCGCGACAATCAGTCGACAATTTATACGGCGGGCCGCTTGGCTGACCCGGTGGCAGGTTTCATAACGCCCCCAGGCCCGAGTTCGGCAGCAGTGAATTTTGCCCAGTTCAGTCAAGACGGTGGCGATGTCGCTCTCGCTGCAATGGGGGGTGTCGTGGGGGCGCCTTCCGCGCAGTTGATCAACAACTGGCTGTTCCGGCAGGGTCAACTTGACGAAGCTAGACAAGAATATCTTTACCGCAAAGTGCCAACGGTAACCATTCCGGGAGGGGAGCTGACCTCAATTCAAACTCAACCTGCCTGGTGGGTGCGTTTTGATCAGTTCCGGCAGGGAGTGGGAGCGCTTGGCGGGGGCGACGTGACGCTCCAGGCTGGCAGTAAAGTCGAACATGTGGCAGCCGTTTCACCGACGCAGGCGCGAATGGGATCCACGGCGCCGGATGCGGATGTCATTGTAAAAACTGGTGGAGGCACAGTGCGGGTCGAAACCGGTGGCGATCTGCTGGGTGGCTTGTATTACGCCGACCGCGGCGACGTGGTGTTGAAGGTGGGCGGGAAAGTGGATAGCGGCCAGATTAATGCAAATGGTCAGTTGGTATATACCATTCTGGCGCTGGGCGATGGCGCCGCTCGGATGCAGGCGCGTGCTGATGTGCACGTCAACTCCATATTCAATCCGCATCTGTTCAACCAGTCGAGTTCAGGGTCAAGTTCAACTGCCAAAGCAATTTACAATGTTCCGAACAAACCGGAGTATGTGAGCGCTTTTTCGACATATACCGATAAAAGCAGTGCAATCCTGCAAAGTCTGAATGGCATTGCCAAACTGCATAGTTCGGATTCCCTCATCACAGATGCATCACTTTTCATTAAGCCACTGAGCGATGGCAGGACGCCAGATGTATATGGTCTTAATATCCTCCCGGCCAGCCTGAGTCTGATTGCCTTTCAGGGTGATGTAGCGATTTCTGATGCCGGATCCAGTAGCGTAATGGTGATGCTGCCCACCCCACGTGGCACCCTGGAAGTGCTGGCACACAACTCGGTTGAATTAAATAGATCGCTGGTAATGAGTGATCGGGGCCCGGGCAACATACCGGATGCGATTCGGCCGGCAAATCCGTCGGTTATCCCTAATCCGATATCGAATTGGGATGACAAGGTCAATCCGGCTTTTCATTCATCAGAGCCGGTTCATGCGAATGATCCTAACCCCGTGCTCGTCTATGCAGTTAAGGGCGATATCGTGGGAGTGTCAGCGGCTACGAAAATAGCTTCAACGCGCCTGGATCTTCCCAAGGCTTTCGTTGTTCAAGCAGGTCGGGACGTGACGAATGTGAGCATCGAAGCACAGCACACCGACGTGAACAACGACCGAAGCCGGATTCAGGCGGGACGTGACCTGGTATTTTCAACAGGTGCTGAACGAACCGAGTCGGATCACATCCATCTTGGTGGACTTGGGTCGCTGGACGTGATCGCCGGACGCGACATTGATCTTGGCACCTCCGGTGGCATCTTGAGCCGGGGGAATTCCGTCAATAGCGCGCTATCGCGCGAGGGCGCCGATATTCGTATGGCAGCAGGCGTGGGCGCGGCTGGTGTGAACTACTCTGGCGCGGTTGACCGTTTGCGGTCCAAGCTTGAAGCGGGAGTTGCGGACGAAGCCCTCCTTTGGCAGGCGCGCTGGCTTACCGGAAATGACGAACTGACTGCGGATAATGCGCTTGCTGCGGTGCAGGCGGTTGATGCGCTGGGTGCAGATGCGCAGGAGGAAAGCGTGCGCACTATGCTGTTTAGGGCTCTGCTTGAAACCGGGCGCGATTCTAATAAGGAAGGCAACCCCTTTGCCGGTGATTACGCGCGCGGCTATGCGGCGCTTGACCTCGTGTTTCCCGGCATAGAGGGAAAAACCCCCGATGGCAATTTCAAAAACTACCAAGGGAATATCAACCTGTTCGCCAGCCGCATCAAAACCGAAAGTGGTGGAAATATCGAATGGCTCGCACCGGGTGGAGACATGATCGTGGGCTTGGCGAATACCCCGAAGAGTCTCGTGGATCCAGAAATCCTCGCTGCCACGGGCGGAGGCGGCGTGCTGGGAATAGTGACGGCAGGTGAAGGAGACATCCAGGGATTTTCGCGGGGCGACGTGTTGGTCAATCAGTCGCGGGTTTTGACTGTTGGCGGCGGCGACGTGTTGCTGTGGTCGAGCGAGGGTGATATCGACGCCGGCAAGGGCAAGAAAACCGCAGTCACGGTGCCGCCGCCGCTCATTCTTGTCGACAGCAAGGGTAACGTGACCCAGGTATTGCAGGGCGCTGCCAGCGGCAGCGGCATCGGTGCGCTTTCCACGGGCGGCGTTATTGCCGGCGACGTCGATCTCATCGCCCCGCGGGGGGCGATCAACGCCGGCGACGCCGGCATCCGCGCTGGCAATCTCAACATCGCCGCGCAGGTGGTCCTGGGAGCGGACAACATTTCGGTCTCCGGCACTTCGGCGGGCACGCCGGTGGCGGATACCAGCGCGGTGTCGGCGGCCTCCAGCGGCGCCAGCAACGCGGGTGGCGAAGTTTCCACCGCCACGGCTGCACTGTCGCAGAATCTGGCCGATGCCGCACGCGCAGCGGAAGAGCTGAAGCAGGCGTTCAAGCCGACCTTCATCACAGCCGAAGTGATAGGCCATGGAGAATGAGCAGGGCGCCCAGCAAGGGGCATTCGGCTCATTTTTCGCGTTTTCCAGGTGAGGCTGGTTGTCATGTTCCTTCCCCAAAGTTATGGCTGAGCCGCGTGAACGCCGCGCATTTTCTGTTACGACTGGAGAAATACATGAAGTATCTGGCCCACCCCCTCGCTGTAGGTGTGTTGTTATCGCTTTCCATGCACGCACAGGCCGTCTGTGTGGATAGCCGCCCCAGCGTGTTTATGGGTGAGGTGGATTCCACCGTGCCCAATCAGGAGATCGGCGGCGTCTGCATTAACGATCTCATTATCGATGCAGAGGCCGAGGGCGCCAACTGGGGTAGTCATGGGGCGTTTGTCAGTGCCGTTTCCGGTATGACGCGGGATTGGGCGAAAGCCGAATCGATCAGTGGCAAGGCGCGGAACCGGATGATGCGCGCCGCGGCGCGTTCCAATGTAGGCAAGACGCTGCTGGTCAAGATTGCCGCCATCAATGATTTCCACGGCCAGTTGTTCAGCCCCGGGAATGTTGCCGGCAAGCCGGTTGGCGGGATCGATACGCTGGCGGCTTACGTCAAAGCCATCCGCGCCAAATCGCCCAATAGCGTGGCGGTGTCCGCCGGCGACCTGATCGGCGCGACACCGCTGGTTTCCGCCTTGTTCCACGACGAACCCACGATCGAAGGCATGAATATCCTGGGGCTGGACTTCAATGCCGTGGGCAACCACGAATTCGACGAGGGGCGCGAGGAGTTGCTGCGCATGCAGAACGGCGGCTGCCATCCCACCGACCCCAACTCCTGCCAGGGGAATACGGTGGGTACACCGTTTCCGTTCGAAGGTGCACGGTTCAGGTTCCTGGCTGCAAACGTGATTGAAAAGACCGACGGCAAGACCTTGTTCCCGGCCTATGCCGTCAAAAACTTCCAGGGCAACAAGATAGCGTTCATCGGCATGACGCTGGAGGCCACGCCCAGTATTGTCACGCCCAGCGGAATTTCCACGCTGGATTTCCAGGATGAAGCCGACACGGTCAATGCCCTGATCCCCAGGCTGAAGGCGCAGGGCGTGGAAGCCGTCGTGGTACTGGTGCATGAAGGCGGTCGGGATACCACCAGTACGGTCATCAATGATTGCAGCAACGTTTCGGGCGCGATCCTCGATATCGTCCGGCGACTTGATGATGCGGTGGATCTGGTTGTCAGCGGCCATACGCACCAGGCCTATCAGTGCAGCCTGCCCAACCGGGAAGGCCGGAATATCCCGGTGACCAGCACCAACGGTCAGGGGCGGACCGTGACCGAGATCGATCTGGTCATTGATACGGCATCGCGCGACGTTGCCCGTATTGCGGTTGACACCCTGCTGGTGGATCGCAGCAATGCCGACATCGCTCCTGTGGCTGCATTGACCGCGCTGGCAGACAACTATAATGCGCTGGCCGCCCCCCTCGCCAACACACCCATAGGCGGTATCACGGCTGCCATTACCCGCAGTAACAATGCTGCTGGCGAATCCGCGCTGGGCGACGTAATTGCCGATGCGCAACTGGAGGCGACCGCAGCCCCCGGGCTCGGCGGCGCAGTGATTGCCCTCATGAACCCGGGCGGCATCCGTGCCGATTTCACTTACCCGAGCAGTGCCGCATTGGAAGGCGACGGAGTGGTGACCT
>Ga0209347_1003826_pt1 | contig 16760 bp, 16 predicted proteins | sample AutmiccommuBRH23_FD_187382 | JGI IMG/M metagenome (GOLD analysis project Ga0209347, IMG submission 187382) | Deep subsurface microbial communities from Mt. Terri, Switzerland - Autotrophic microbial communities BRH/23 (SPAdes) (version 2) | ecosystem: Environmental > Aquatic > Deep subsurface >...
GGTCAATATAGAAAGGGAAACCCGCCTGAGCGGCAGCAGCCATACCAAAGGGGTGCTTACCCTGGTGGGCTACCTGGGGGAAAAATTTGCCCAGGACAAGCCCCTACGCCTTTCGGCCAGGATTACCTTTGAGCAGTTGTACGACGGGGTGGATGGAGACAGCGCCTCCAGCACCGAGCTGTACTGCCTGCTCTCCAGCCTTTCCGGTTTGCCTATTAACCAAGGTTTGGCGGTGACCGGGTCAGTGAACCAGAAGGGTGAAATACAGCCCATCGGCGGGGTGACCGAAAAGGTGGAGGGGTTTTTTGACCTCTGCCGGGCCAGGGGGCTCACCGGCAGGCAGGGTGTAATCATCCCGGTTCAGAATGTGGATAATCTGATGCTCAAACATGAGGTCACCCAGGCTGTGGCCGAAGGAAAATTCCACATATACGCCGTTTCCACCGTAGAGGAGGGCATTGAACTGCTGACCGGCGTTCCGGCCGGAAAGCCCGGCCAGAACGGGCGCTACCCGGAAGGTACAGTGTTTAACCTGGTGGATCGAAGGCTGGCAGGGTTTGTCAAAGGTTTGAAGTATTTTGGCGGCGGGGCTGCCGGGGGGGAATGTACGGATCAGGGCTGTTCAGATGGGGGATGCGGCTCCTGACCGGCCCGGGGGATCTGCAAAAAAAGAGTCCCGGGTATGAAAACCCGGGCATAGGGAGAATCAATCCACTGAGTGACCTATACCATAATATTCCTGGCTGAAAATTATTCTACAATATTTACAATTAATGGCACATAATTTCTATTTTTCTCCCCGGCTATTGCCCCGGGGCTGCAAATAGTATCAAATCAGTGCTGAAGGCTTAAAATATATAAGGATTCTTTAGATTTTTCGGGGTGATTAGATTGGTTGATCGTCAGGTACTTAAGGAGATTCTGGAAATAGCCCTGGGCAACGGCGGTGATTTTGCCGACATTTACATCGAGCACAAAAAGGTCACCGGCATCAGCTGTGAGGGCGGCAAAATTGAAAAGGTGCAGTCCGGACTGGATGTTGGTGCCGGAATCAGGGTTCTGGCGGGTGACTCCACCGCCTATGCCTACACCAACGACCTATCCAGGAGCGGCCTGGCCGATGCTGCCGGGATAGTAAGCCACGCCGCCCAGGGAAGCAAAAAGGAATACAATATTGACCTGCGCAAGGTCAAGCCCCTGGTGGAATTCAATTTCGGGACTCGCCCTGATCAGGTAAAGACCGAGAGAAAGGTACAGGCCGTGGAGTCCGCCGATCGGGCGGCCAGGGTGGCTGACCCCGGCCATGTTAAACAGGTTATCGTGGGCTACGGGGATGTGATCCAAAATGTGACCATGGCCAACAGCTCCGGCGATTATGTCGAGGATGAGCGCATCAGGACCAGGCTCATGGTTCAGGTGGTGGCCGCGGAGGGTGAAACCATTCAGACCGGCTATGAGGCGGTGGGCAGCATGGCCGGGTTTGAACTGCTTGAGCGCAACAGCCCGGAAGGTGTGGCCTCCACAGCGGCTGGCCGGGCGGTGGAGATGCTGCGGGCACAGCCGGCACCCTCCGGAAAGATGCCGGTGGTGATGGCCGGGGAGGCCGGTGGCACCATGGTGCACGAGGCCTGCGGTCACGGCCTGGAGGCCGATCTGGTGCAAAAGGAGCTGTCGGTGTACGCCGGCCGGAAAGGTCAGGTTGTGGCCTCGGAATCGGTGACGGTGGTGGATGACGCCACCCTGGAGGACCGTTACGGATCTTACAGTTTTGACGACGAGTGTGTCCCGGCCAGACAGGTGACTCTGATCAAGGACGGTGTGCTGCAGGATTTTCTTTACGACCGGCTGACGGCGTCCAAGGAAGGTATAGAGTCCAACGGACACGGCAGAAGGGAATCATATCAGCAAAAGCCCATCCCCCGCATGGGGAATACCTACATTGCCTCAGGGCGGGAGGATCCCGAACGGCTGATTAAAGAGGCCGGGCGTGGCGTACTGGTGACAAAAATGGGTGGCGGACAGGTAAACACCACCACCGGGGACTTTGTTTTCGATGTGGCCGAGGGCTTCCTGATTATAGACGGCGGCAAAGGCCCCATGATCAGGGGCGCCACCCTGACCGGCAACGGCCCGGAAGTGCTGACAAATATTAAGCTGGTAGGCCGGGACCTGGGCTTTACCATCGGCACCTGCGGCAAGGACGGTCAAGGGGTACCGGTCAGCGACGCCCAGCCAACCATGTGGATAGACAACATAGTGGTGGGTGGGACCGCCCAGTCCGGTAAGGGCAACGGCAGCATCCGGCGGATTTAAAAGCTACAGGCGCCAGCGGGCGCCTGTAGCTTTTAACAGGGGGGGGCCTGTCTGCTGGATCGATTATCCCACCGTAATTGAGGTTAATGGGTCAATTGGCTTTAGCAGTGGTTGTCTGGGCATGTCAAAAGGTTCACAAACTGTCTGGCTAAGGGCTTAACCATTGGGTAGTGAGATTTTGCATTCCGACAGCAATGTTTTGTTATTTTACATAGTGAAGTATAAAATAAAGTTAAGCAGATACCGTAGAAAGGGGGGCGGACCATGGCGCCGGCGGTGGCTCAGGCGGCAGGCAACATTACCGGAATACTGGAAAAATACACCGAGCAGATGGATTTGCTGGATATCATCGACATTGTTGATAATCTCCGCAGGCTGGTTGAGATGACGGAGTAACCCCAAAAAAGGGAGAATGATTGATCATATGAATGAAAAATGAGGCGGGCACCGGTTCGGCAAAGAACAGGTGCCCGCACTGCATTAATAAGTTAATTCAAATCCCCGAGCCCCAGACCCTGGCGAACTTGAGATTGCGGGCCAGGTCCTTGTGAATTTTTTGGGCCAGTTCCAGCACCGTGGCCCCCCGCTTAATCACAAAGGGGCGTCCTGGCAACAGGACGCCCCGCACAGTTAGGAAGAAATTTAAATTATTTGCCTGACTGGACGTATTTGAAGCGCAATTCTTTTTTATTGAATTTGCCCACGCTGGTCTTGGGTATTTCATCAACAAAGATAACCTTGTCCGGGAGCATCCACTTGGCCATTTTTGCGGCCAGGAAATTAATAATGTCCTCTTCCCGGATGCTGTCCCTGTGCTCTGGTTTGGGCACCACGCAGGCCATGGGTCGCTCGTCCCATTTCTCGTGGGGCATGGCGATGACGGCGGCCTCGGCCACCATGGGGTGGGCCATGATGGTATTCTCCATGTCCACTGAGGAGATCCACTCGCCGCCGCTCTTAATCAGATCCTTGGTGCGGTCGCAAATGCTGATGTAACCTTCCCCGTCGATGGTGACTATGTCGTTGGTGTGCAGCCAGCCGTCACCCATGCATTCCCTGGTTTTCTCCGGATTTTTGTAATACTCCCCGGCGATCCAGGGACCCCGGATGACCAGTTCACCCATGGCCTTGCCGTCGTGGGGGAGGTCTTCACCGGATTCATTTACCACCTTTATTTCCAGGCCCGGGGCCACGACTCCCTGCTTGACCCTAACGGCGTACTGATCCTCGATGGGCCACTGGTCCATGTAGGACTTAGTTTTAGAAAGGGTGACCAAGGGTGTGGTCTCGGTCATGCCGTAGGCGTGAATGATGGGAATACCCAGTTTTTCATCGTAGGCCTTCATCAAGGCCAAAGGAACCGCCGCCCCACCACAAATAAAGGCTTTGACACTGCTAAAATCAAATTTCACCTTTTCCGCCACCTGCAGTATGCCCATCCAGATGGTGGGAACCCCTGCCGTCAGGGTGACTTTTTCATCTTGAATCAGCTGGCACAGTGTTTGGGGGTCCGGGCGGGACCCGGGGTAAACCTGTTTGGAACCGGTCCAGGTGGCGGCGAAGGGCATCCCCCAGGCATTGGCGTGGAACATGGGCACCACCGCCATGACGGTATCCCTCTCACCAAGTCCCATCATGTCAACGGTCAGGCAGGACATTGAGTGCAGGAAGATGGCCCGGTGGGTATAGGCAACCCCTTTGGGGTCTCCGGTGGTGGCGGTGGTATAGCACATGGCGGCAGTAGACCACTCGTCCAGGTCCTGGGGAAAATAAAATTCGGGGGAAGCCTTGGCCAGGAGGTCTTCATAGGAGTAAACGGGGCTTAAAGAGGTCTGGGGCAGTTCAGTTGTGTCGGACATGATTACGAAATGTTTGACGGTGCTCATTTTATCCTTTATGGCCTCCAGCAGCGGGAGCAGGTCCTGGTCCACAAAAATAACCGAATCTTCAGCGTGGTTGATTATGTAAATTAGTTGATCCTGGAACAGCCTTAGGTTAAGGGTGTGCAGCACCGACCCGATGCCCGGGATGGCAAAGTACAGCTCCAGGTGACGATGGGTGTTCCAGGCCAGGGTGGCCACCCTGTCGCCGGGCTGGACGCCGAGACCTTTTAAAACATTGGCCAGCCTGCAGGTCCGGCCATAAAACTGGGCGTAATTGTACCTGAACATGCCGCTGTAGTCCTTACTGATAATCTCTTTGCGGGCATAGAGCATTTTTGCCCGGGCAAGTATGCTGTTAGTAGTCAGGGGATAATTCATCATGGCTTTTTTCCTCCTGTTTTCCTGTTTAACTATTTGGTTGAAAGAATGATCCAACTGAAACAGCCGGCAAAATCAAACCCCCCTTCCGGCAAAGTGGGCAGCGGCGGCCTAACAGGTTAAGGCTAATATAATGCCTAATATAGAATATTATAAAGATTAAAAATATTACAGGCAATAAGATGTTCAGTAAGATCGTCAACTTTTGTGACAGAAATTTTTTGGTCTGGCAAGGCAATATACAGAAGGGCAGTCTTTTTTTGGCAGGGTTGAAGAAGGAACAGATTGACATACAGCGAATTATACATAAAGAATTTATTGTCGAAATGGCGAGGTTAATTGGTTTACGTGGAAATATTGGATGTTTTTTAAGGGCGGATGGTTAACTTCTTTCCGGGGTGTAAATGATGTTTGAGTTTGTTCTGGTTGTGGTGGCGGCAAATCTAATCATCCTGGCCGGGCTTTATTTTTTGCGCCATATCATTGCCATCAGGGCCCCGGTGCTTTTTATGGCGCTTGGCATATCCCTGTTTCTTTGCATTCTATATCCTTTTATAGTTGTTTGGGTAATGTATCCAAAGGTTATCTACCTGTATGGAGCCTTTATCCTGGCCGGGTCGGCAGTCCTCTACGCCGTGGAGAATAGATTTTTTTCGGCTGAACGGCCATGGCAGGGTGAAATGACGGGCCTGGCGGTTGGGGAAATAATGGCGGCCATTGAGGGCGGGCCTGCAGTGGAAGTAAATCCGGCTCCCTTTCAAGTCGCCGCCGGAAAGACTGGCGGCGGTTTAACCGGAACACCCGGCCCGGCTGACCTTAGCGCCTATAAAAAAGACCTTGAGGCAACTGTTTTCCCGGAACCTGCCGTCCAGGAAACAGAGGTGCCGGAAGTCGTTGTAGGGGAGCCGGAAACTGATCAGATGCCGGAAGTTACAGAAGTGGCGCCTGCTGTGGAGATTTCGGCTGAAATTGAGGTCCCGGCTGAAGCTGATCTTGCGGTTGAGGCCGAGGTCCAGGACGTCAGAGAGTTCCCAGTCCCGGACCAGGTCCTTCTGCTGGCGGACTATAGTGTTATGGATACCGCTCAGGATGAAAATCTGTCCTCCGTGCATCCGGAAACTGCGGTGCCCCCCTCCGGGGATAGTCCAATAATTCCCGGGGATGCAGTCTCCCCGCAGGCCGGGGATAATCAAATAAAGTCCCTGGTTGCCCGGGCCTTTGATACCCTGGAGTCTGGGGATAAGCTAAGGGCCGCCGAGATGTTTTTCCAGGTACTCAAACTCAATCCCCCGCCAAAGCTGGCAGCCATGCTGTGTATTGAAATAAGCTCCATCTATCTGTCCGGAGGCCGGGCCAGGCAGGCCCTGGCGGTGGCGGAAATGGTCCGGGAGGTCTGGGGAGCGGTGCTTGATGATTACGACCTGGATCGTTTGGAAAATACATTAATCCAGTTAAGGAGAGAGGTCCAATGAAAAAAACCCAAGAACTATTGGGGTTGCCGGTGATTGAAGTGTCATCCGGGAATCAACTGGGCAAGGTGGGGGGCGTTGTGGTCAATCCCGACCAGGGAAGTGTGGAAAGCCTCCTGCTTGACAGGGATAAGTGGTATGGGGAAATGCGGTCCCTTCCCTACGGATCTGTTTTGGGGGTGGGAGAGTTCGCCGTCACTGTGCTTAACGACAGCGACGTTGTTCCGGTGAGTGCCAGCCCCAGCCTGTCGGCCATCCTGGAAAGGGACGTGCCGGTGATTGGGGCCGGGGTCATGACCAAGTCGGGAAAATACATCGGCAAGGTGCCGGAGTATGTGATGGACGATCAATCGGGCAAGATTGTTGGTTGCCTGGTGGAGGACGGGAACGGAGATGAATTTATTGTTCCTGGTGAGAAGGTGCTTACATACGGATCAAAGTTCCTGATTATTGATGATGGGTATGAGAGCTATACCGTGAAGGAACTGTCCGACTCAAGGGCCTCTGCACCCGCTAAAAAGGAAACTCCCCGGCAGCCCCAGACTCAGACCCAGGCCAGGGCTGAGGGTTTAAAAAACAAAGGACCGGTAGATGACCCGGTGGAAATTTTTGAGGCCAGGCAGCGCCAGTACCTGGCCGGCAAGAAGGCCACCAAAAAGATTGTGGGCACCGGCGGCCAGGTTATTGTCGAGGAAGGCACGGTTGTTACCGAAGAGATAATCGAGAAGGCTTTGGCCCAGGACAAGTACATTGAACTGACCATGAACGTTGCAGACTGATAGATTAATGTTGCTCAAGAGCAGTGATAAATCTTGGTGAAAAGATTACCGGTACTGTTTGCCATCATCATCATTCAGACAGCCCTGGCCATGATGGCCGGCTTTTTTCTCCTGGACAAAACCAGGGCCGGCAAAATTATGCCCGGGGTTGTCTGTGCCGGTGTGCCACTGGGGGGACTCTCTCCCGGGGCGGCAGAGAAAAAGTTGGAGTCCAACTTCGGCTCTCCCGGGAGCGATAAACTGGTCCTGAAGGTTGGAGGACAGCAGTGGGAGATCCCCATGCAGGAGATTGGGGCCGCCTATGGCTGCCGGGAGGCCGTGCAGGAGGCTTATGCCGCTGGGCACGCGGCTTCTTTGGCGCGCCGGGCCTCTGCATACCTGGCCCACAGAAATTCTGCCCGGGTGATCCCGCTTCGGCTGATCTTTGACCGGGAAGCACTGAATAAGCACTTGGAGAGAATCAGCCGGGAATTTTCCAGGCAGCCCCAAAATGCCCGCCTCCTCTTCAGCGAGGGTGAAAAAGAACTGGTTCCGGCCAGAGATGGCCGGGAAATTGACTTGGCTGAAACCACTGCCAACATTTTGAAACTGCAGGCAGGAATGGAATTTCAGGTTGATCTGGCCTGGAATACCGTCAGCCCCCGGGTAAAGGACGGGGATCTGGCTGGGCTTGACGATGTTTTGGCCAAATACCTGATTTTTGTCGGGGACTATCCCCTGGAAAGTCTGGAGTTGAAAGCAGCCTTGCTTGACGGTGAGTTGGTCAAGCCCGGCGAGGTTTTTTCCTTTAAGGGAGTATTCAGCGGCGCTGCCGAAGGGGCCGGGTTGGCCGGGGGAAAAGTCGGGGACTGGGACCGCCTGGCCACCACCCTCTACGGAGCGGCCCTCTATGCCGGGCTGGAAATTGTTGAGCGCCACCACCATACCGGGCCGGTGGACTATGCCCCCGTTGGCCTGGACGCCTCGACGGGTGAAGGACAAAGGGATCTTAAATTCAAAAACAATCTGGACCGTCCTGTCTATCTAGTGGCCTCGGTCTGGTCGGAGGAAGGACTCCTGGAGGTAGAGATCATCGGTCAAAGGAAAGACGGCATCAGATATGATCTGAAAACCGAGGTCAATACCGTTTCGCCTGAGACCGTGGTTAAAAACAACTCACTGCTCCAGCCGGGGGAGTCCCTGCTGGTCAGCCAAGGCTATCAGGGCTATCGGGTTAAGGTTTACCGGGTCTGGCTGACCGGAGGGAACTCCGTTAAAAATGAGGTTATTTCCGAGGACTATTATCCTCCGGAACCAAGTATTATAGAGATTGGTCCTTAACCCAAATCGACAGGCAAAGGGGGACACCGACGGGTGCCCCCCTTTTTATGCGGGCAAACATGCGTTTTTCACTGTTATTCCAGTATGGACTGCTGGTAAAGCATGTCATCGAAACTCTTGATGTAGGCTTCGGGAACCTTGGACCCGACCCGGACCATCAGCATATTGGCCGGGTGCTCCAGTATTTCCGGGTCGTCGGTGCGCCTCTTTTTAAAGTGGGCCGAGCCAAAAAGCTTGGTTAGCATCCTCTGGTAATTCCAAACGTCAAGTCCGCTGTCCTTAAGGTCCCAGTGCCAGAAAAACTCGGTGGTAATAATAATGTATTCTTCCATAGCCGGGTTGCTGAAGGCTGCCTTGAGCAGGTGAGTGCCAAGTCCCAGTCGCTTATACTGGCTGCTCACCTCAATGGCGCCAAGCTCTAAGGTCCGGGGGTGTTTGCTCCACCTGGAAAACTGGCTGGGGTAGTGGAAGGCTACATAGCCCACAATTTCATCGGTATTTCTAGCTATATAAACAATTCCTTCGGGAGAACCGGCTATGATGCATAGGGCCTCATGCTGCCTGTCAGGCATACGAAAATTGGCCAGTTTCTCATTCATTTTCAATGATTCCAGGTAACCCTGGCTGGCCGGGCCCTCAATGGAAACAGTACCTTGAGCGGTGTTAGTTTCAGTGTGTTTTTCCGTGTTGGCTGGTATCATTATTCACCACCGTTACAAAAGATGTTTAAATTATTGAAGTAAAAGGATCCTATCTATGGTATTGCCATTGATTAGAAAAATATTCTGATACGGAGTTAATAAATCCTTCTTTTTATTATTATTTTTTAGCTTATTTTAACTTATTTTATCCGGTTCCGGGCAATTTTTGTACGATGCTTAATCAAAAGACCCCTCTGGCGGTCTTTTTTTAGCTGCCCAGGCCATGCTTTTGGATCCGGTAGAGAAGCGCCGATCTGGTTATGCCCAGGAGTTGGGCTGCCCTGGTTTGATTGCCTTTGCTTTTTTCCAGGGCTTTGATGATTAATTCTCTTTCCAGTTCTTCTAGGCGGATGCCGCTGTCCGGTATATCCACCAAGGTTTCCCCGCCGGTCTTCAAAGGGGTGGACTGGAACTCTCTCGGCAGGTCCTCCGCGGCTATTTCACTTCCGTGTGAGATGATGGCCGCCCTTTCCAGTACATTTTGCAGCTCCCTGATATTTCCCGGCCAGGAGTACTGGTTGAGCAGTTTCATGGCCTGGTTGCTGATCCTGCTGACCATGTAGGTGGGCCGGAGTTTTTCCAGGAAGTGACCGGCCAGCAAGGGGATGTCTTCCCTTCTCTCCCGCAGGGGGGGGAGGTGGATCCGGACAACGTTCAGCCGGTAGTACAAGTCTTCCCTGAATTGGCCCTTCTCAATGGCGCTGGACAGGTCCCGGTTAGTGGCCGCGATAATTCTCACATCCACATGCAGTGTTTCGGTGCCTCCCACCCGCTCAAAGGACCTTTCCTGAAGCACCCGGAGCAGTTTTACCTGCATGCTCTGGGGCATCTCGGCTATTTCATCAAGGAAAATGGTGCCTTTGTCGGCCAGCTCGAAGCGACCCAGTTTCCTGGCCACGGCCCCGGTGAAGGCCCCTTTTTCATGCCCGAATAGTTCACTTTCCAGAAGATTTTCCGGCAGGGCGGCGCAGTTTACAGGTACAAAGGGGTAATCCCGCCTGGGGCTGTTCTGATGAATAGCCACCGCCGCCACCTCCTTGCCGGTCCCGCTCTCACCGGTGATCAGCACTGTGGCGTTGCTGTTGGCCACCTTCTCCAGGAGCCGGCTGACCTCTTTGACCGCCGGGCTCTCACCCACCATGGTCCGGTATTTCTTGGTCAACTCGGATCGCAGAAAATTAACCTCATTAACCAGCTGACTCATGACCAGGTTTTGCTTGATCACAATCTTAAGTTCGTCCAGGTCAAAGGGTTTGGCCAGGTAGTCCGAAGCCCCTATTTTCATGGCCTCAATGGCTGTTTCCATGGTCCCGTGGGCGGTCAGAATAATTACCGGCAGCTTGGCGTTTATTTCCTTGGCCTGCTTGAGCACTTCCATGCCGTCCATCTCCGGCATTTTCAAATCCAGGATCACCAGGGAGGGTGCCTCCTCCCTGATCATTTCAAGGCCGGCCCGGCCCCGGGTGGTGGTCAGGACCTGGTAGCCCTCCTGTTTCATAGCCCTTTCCAGTGCCCAGCACATGTGCTCCTCGTCGTCAATAACCAGTATTTTGGGAATCATGCGCGGTCCTCCCCGACTAGCATTTATCGTGCCTTGTTGCTTCGCCGCACTAACTAAGGGGCAGCCTTACCTGGAAAACTGTGCCTTGTTCAGGTGCGCTGCTGACGTTGATTTCGCCATTGTGACTTTTTACAATCTGGTGGCAGATGGAAAGCCCCAGTCCGGTGCCGGATTCCTTGGTGGTGTAAAAGGGATCGAAAATCCTGGCAAGTTCCCCGGCCTCGATGCCCTCCCCGGTATCCCTGAATTCAGCGCAAATGCAGCCATCCTGCAGATAGGTGCTGATGGTAAGCTTGCCGCCTTCCGGGGTGGCCTGGATGGCGTTGAGGATCAGGTTGACAAAAACCTGCTTGATCCTGGAGGGGTCAATCACCGCCATGGGCAGTTCAGGGTTGAAATTGACTTCCAGGCTTATTTTGTGCTGGCGTACCATGGGGGAGGTAAAGGTCAGCACCTTTTCCATCAATAAATTGACGCTGACCGGCTGGACCGCCTGTTTGCTGGGCCGGCCAAAATCAAGAAGCTCCTGTATGACCCTGTTTTGTCTGTCCACCTGTTCCTTGATCACTGTGGTGAACTCATTAAGCCCCGGGATTTCCGGGTACTCGCTCTCCATAACCTGAACGGCGGCCTTGACTACCCCGATTGGGTTGCGCAGTTCATGGGCCACCCCTGTGACCAGGCGACCCAGGGAGGCCAGTCTTTCCGAACGCTGCATCTCGTATTCCAGTCTTTCCTTTTCGGCCAGGGAAAGGGCCATCTTATTGATAGCTTGGGCCATCTGACCGGCCTCTCCGGACATCTCCGGGAGAAGCATGGTTAAATCCTGCTCCATCTCCTTAAGCCCTTTTTTGATCCTGGAAACACTGCCGGCCAGGTTGTGGATCACCAGCAGCGCTCCCGAAGCGCCAAAGAAAAGCACCAGCAGGGCGATGTAGCGGGTGGCCGTGCGAAAGCTGCGACTCTGCGCAAAAATGGGGTGCAGCCTTTCGTCGGCCCAGGCCACCGCCACCAGCTGGCTGTCGATGAAAACCGGTGAAAGGTACTCAAAGGTTTCATCCCGGAGGCTGCTGGTCAGTTTTGACAGCGGCCTCTGGCTGGCCACTACGGCTACCAGGCCGGAATCAGCCTCGGTCAGGATCCTTCTTTCTCTTTCCAGGGCCTCGTCCGGGGAGAGATGGCGGTACTGGTGGAGGAAACCCTGGACATAAATCTGGCGGCTCTCAGGCAGGTATAGGCCGAATCTTACCCCGGGCGAGCTGGACACCAGGGGGCCGGCAACAGTGTTAAAGTACTGCTGGAGGTGGTCTGCTCTGGCCTCGGGGTCCAGCTGGCTGAAGCCGGCCCCGGAAAAGTTTTGCTTGATCGATTCCTGTATCCCCGGGACTATTTTGGTTTCCACGATGGAACTTAGCCTCTGCTCATGGTCCAGGATCATCATCTGGTCGCTCTTGGAGGCGAAGAAAAGGTCATAGAGCATAACCAGCACAGGTATTACCAGCAGCGAGGCTATAATTACCAAAAACTGGAAGCGCAGACTCTTATGCATGAATATATCAATAAAATTTTTTACTAATCTCACAGCAGGCCTCCGGATTAATTGTGTGATATCAGACAATTCAGTAACGGATTGAGACAAATATCACAACACTATTTTTGAGGCTTCTTTAAATATCCTGTCTGATAATAGACAGAAATTACTGTTGGGTTTATAATGTTGTAGTGTAAAATGTGCCCCCCGAACGGAGTGTGTCTGGCACGAAAGCTGCATATTGTTTGATGACAATAGGGTGTTGTCTCGTGGCAAACCCAATCTAAGAATCTTGTCAGAGGGCAGGGCAGCGGCCAGACTACCTTTGTCTGATAAAGAACAACACGGCATACACTTTGAGAAACCATTGAACCGGCTGACTGATTGTATTATATCATACACCCTGACGTCCCAAAAGTAGGATTTAGCACTTTGTCAGCCGGACTTTTCGAAGCTATTTCACCCCGGGGGTTTGCCGTATTCATAGCTGACCGGCTGCTGCACGTGAGAGTGAGGTGGTGTTTGAAAACAGACAGATCAGGTATTGTGATAAAATACTGCGGTTATTCTGGACGATCTGAACGCAGCCAGGCAAAATGCCAGCAACCTAAGGGGGACGCATTATGTTGGATTTTATTTTTGGAGAGGGTAGCCAGTTGTTAGCTTCGGCAGCTGCCTCCCCGGCGGTGGGAAACGTGGCGGCCTCGGTGCAGGCGGCCTCTGGAAGTCCCGGAACGCCGTGGTGGGTTTGGCCGTTGGTCCTGTTCGTGGTGACTTTCATCATGGGGATTGTGGCGGTGCTGGCCGGAGTGGGCGGAGGAGTTCTTTTTGTTCCCATTGTGGGCAGTTTTTTCCCCTTTCACCTGGACTTTGTCAGGGGGGCGGGTTTGGTGGTGGCCCTGGCCGGGGCGCTGGCCGCGGGTCCGGGGCTGCTGAAGGCTAACCTGGCTAATTTAAGGCTGGCCCTTCCGGTGGCCCTAATCGCCTCAACCTTCAGTATTGTGGGGGCCTTCCTCGGTCTGGCCCTGCCCACCGACGTTACTCAGACCGCCCTGGGGATTACCATAACCTTGATTGCACTGCTCTTCATTTTTTCCAAAAACAGTGAGTACCCGACTGTAGGGGGCCAGGACGGCTTAAGCAAAAAGCTGGGCATCGGGGGCACCTACTATGAGGCCTCGTCCGGCAAAACCGTTGACTGGACGGTATGGAAAACACCCCAGGGGTTTTTGATGTTTGTCTTTATTGGCACCGTGGCCGGCATGTTCGGGTTGGGGGCCGGCTGGGCCAACGTGCCGGTGCTTAACCTGCTGATGGGAGCCCCGCTGAAAATAGCAGTTGGGTCCAGCAAGTTTCTACTTTCCATTACGGATACCTCGGCAGCCTGGATTTACCTCAATCAGGGCGCGGTGCTGCCGATTATTGCAGTACCCTCGGTGATCGGAATTATGCTGGGATCCCTGGTGGGCGTAAGGCTTTTGGCCGGCGCCAAGCCAAAAGCGGTCAGGTATCTGGTCATCATTATGCTTCTGTTTGCCGGATTAAGGTCTCTGCTAAAGGGACTGGGGATTTGGGGGTAGTGAGAATGGCACAGGTGGATCAACAGTCACAAATAAATAGCCCACAGGCTGCGGCTACTGCTGTTCAAGAAACAACGGCCACTGCCGGCCACCGCCCGCCGGTGAAACTGCAGGTTCCGGAGGAGCAGATAAAATACGCCAATCTGCTTCTGTATGGGTCATGGGCGGGTATAGCCGTCCTGGCCGTCACCTTTATGCTGTACGTGACGGGAATTATGCCTTCTTACATCGACCCCGCCCAGATGCAGCAGTACTGGGGGATGAAGGCATCTGACTATCTCCAGGCGGCCAGGGTACCCAGTGGCTGGGGCTGGCTGGGCAGGCTGGGCTACGGCGATTTCCTTACTCTGATCGGTATCGCTTGGCTTGGTGGCCTTACGGTAATTGGTTATCTGATTCTGCTGCCGGCGTATTTGCGCAAAAAAGATCGCATCTATACCGCCATCGTGGTGGTGGAGGTGGCGGTTTTGACCCTGGCAGCCTCGGGCCTGTTGGGATCTGCGGGGCATTGACCCCGGCCCGTTTATGGCCCTGCCCCCGGGGAAATGCTTTCAATAAGCTGCAACAGTCTTTGACAAATAATATTTTTCTTGGTAAAGGGAGCGGTAAACCGTGACCAATAATAACTTCATTGATGCATTCAATCGGCGCAAGAAAGCTTTCTTAAGGGACATAGAAAAAAAGCACCCCGCCAGGTTTCTGGAAGGGAACGAAGGTGGCAACGATTTTAAGAGAGCCCTTGACCGATTTGAAAAATGGCTGAAAGAAGAGAATAGTTCAGTCCGGAAGATCCAGCCCGTCAGCGCCAAGTCCTTTGATGAGTTTGTGGATGAGGTTTTGCTTGAGGTTAAAAACATTCTGGCCAGGAAAAACATTGAAATTGTATTTTCCCTTCCCGGCCAGAGCCTGGGCATAACCGAATCCTGGAAATGTGTCAAGGTTTTTGAAAACACCAGCATCTATTACCGTATCGGCCGAACCAGGCCCAGAAAAGGCCCCAACAAGGGAAATGACCTGATGGTTTTGGATTTGGTCATGGACGGCTATAAAAAACAGGTTTTTTTGCCCCTGCTGGATTTGTTGCCGGAGATCCAAAAGAAAATGGGCAGCGAGTTGGAGAGAGAGCTGCCCAAGGTGGAGGCCACCGGCAAATACAGGCTCAAAATATTGTTTCCCATTGAAAACGCCCACGGTGATGTGGCCAGTACAGCTACAAAATTTGCCCAGTTTATCTCGGTGACCAAGCCGGTGCTGAACGATCTGGGAATAGTCTGACCGGCCGGCGTTAGGGGGGGAGTTATTTGGCCCCCCTGATCAGACGGCTGATCCTGCCGGCCCAGAAATTTTCCGGAATGACGGCGTACAGGGCCGTCGACGCGCAAAGGGCCAGGCCGGCCACGCTGATGATCACCCGGGAGTAAGCCGGACTGATCAAGGCTATTGAAACAGCGGCGGCGGTCACACCCAGTAATAGCGCCAGGGCCAGCCTGGCGTGGCCTAGGCTCAAGTCCCCCGGGAAAAGAGTGCCAATACGGCTTCCCAGGGCGGCTGCGGCCAGCAGCAGCAGCACCACAGCCAGTTCCAGGCGGCCGGCTGCGGCGTAGCAGAGTATAGTTCCGGCGCCGATAACCAGCATGGCAACGTTGTCGGTGGCCAGGGCGTTTTTCAGCGGCAGTCCCAGCAGGTACATAAAGAGGGGGATTCCGGCTATTCCGGCCACCAGTCCCAATAACCCGGAACCAAAGCCCAGGAGAAGACCTGTCAAGATCACCCGGGCCGGGGTTAGGTGGGCCACCCCTGATCCTCCGGGCACGGCCAGTGGAAACCTCCAGTTAAGGCCGAAGGAAGGGAAAGGGGCGTCTTCATAGTAGTGATGGCGGTTGAAAAAGGCCCAATGGCGGTAAAGCACCGCTGCTGATCCGGACAGCAGGGCCGCGTATAAGAGAAGAAATACCCCCTTGCCCCAGCCGCTGCCCAAAAGCAGAAGGTGAAGCTTAAAGCCTAAAAGGACACCCGGCAGCCCGGCTATACCGGCAACGGTCCCCGCTCTGTACAGGGCCAGATGATCCTTGCCGCCGCCGAAAATGAAGATCGAGGACCGGCCGAAGCTCTGCCCCGCATTGGCGCTGGCCGCTATGGAGGGGGGCAGGCCAAAGATGCTTAGGGCCGGAACCATAAACAGGTTGGCCAGAGGGCCGAAGATCCCTTCAATAATCCCCACCGTAAGCCCAATGGCAAAAACGGTCAAATTACTGATACTAATCTCGGCAAAGGGTAGGTAGGTCATCCCGGATCACCTTCACCATCAAATAATTTTCAGATGAGAATATGTTTTAATTCACAAGGCTAGCTAAAGAGATACCTGACCATCCAGTAAGCGCAAAAAGTCATGTAAACAGTCCCGAATAGCGCCATGGCCTTGATCACGGACAGATTTTCCCCGGCCCCCTCGGCCACAGATATACTGGTTTTGACCATTTCGGCTTGAAAGAAGGGTTCCTGAAGATTTTTTTCCAACCATTCCCTGAACATGTTAACTACCTCCTTTATTTTCGGTTTATTTTGGACCGGCGGGGACTTCCCTCCCCGCGGCCTAGCGGCATTGAGATCTTTTCTAAACCCGGGTTTTGGAGGCAATCAGCCTGGAAAGTCCTTCCACTGCTGATCCGAAGGCGGTGGTAGCCAGCAGGATCAGTAGTGCGAAGGCGTACCGGTGGCCAATGTAGGCCTGCTGCAAGTAGTCGTTAAGGGTGTCCATGATCACACCCTCCCTCCCGTACTGTTTTAGAAGGAGATTTACAGTATTAGTATTTTTGTCATCCAACCACCTCCCGCGAACCGATGGTTTGTTAATTGAAGGGGATAGTGCTTGTGAAAACTAGAGCTATTACGCCTAAAAAAAGAGGCAGGTAAGGGTGATATGTTCTTGATGACAGGTAGGGTGACAAACCCAGATGCTATTTTGTATATAATATCACAAGGAATTGGCCTGATGCAAGGTGTCTCCAAAAAATATTTTTTTCGCAGAGGATTGTTTTGTAGTGTATAAATTGCTCCGGCCGCACTTTACAAGGGGTTTGTCCAGGGGTGTTTGAATATAAACAGCCAGATGTGTTATTTTAGACAAAACAATATTTCACATAACTTATCCGGGACCATTCCAGGCTTGAGCGCTAAAGCACATGCCTTTACTGGCAGAATTAACGTCATTTTATAATAATTTAATTTATTTATAAGGCATCTCA
>Ga0209347_1003827_pt1 | contig 16753 bp, 12 predicted proteins | sample AutmiccommuBRH23_FD_187382 | JGI IMG/M metagenome (GOLD analysis project Ga0209347, IMG submission 187382) | Deep subsurface microbial communities from Mt. Terri, Switzerland - Autotrophic microbial communities BRH/23 (SPAdes) (version 2) | ecosystem: Environmental > Aquatic > Deep subsurface >...
AACAAGCCACTTTCAAGCATGGCTTCTGCTCCACCAAGAACCTCTTCAGCCGGCTGAAATACCATTTTTAAAGTACCCCTTTTGATGCCGGTTTTAGCAATCTCCAATGCAGCCATTAATGCCATGGTGCTGTGAGCATCATGACCGCAGGCATGAATGTTTACATCTTTCCCATCAATCTTAAAAACAAGGGCATCCATATCTGCTCTGACAGCAAATACAGGACCTGGTTCTTCACCCCTTAAGATACCTATTAGACCAGTAGTGTTATTTACATTACTTATAACTTCAAAGCCTGCTTTCTCAAGTTTTTGTTTAATATAGGCTGAAGTTTTGACTTCGTTCCATCCCTTCTCAGGGATAGCATGTAGTTCTTGATATACTTTAATAATCTCTTCTTCTTGGGCTTCAATATTTTTTAACAGCTCCATGTTAACCCCCTAAATAAAATATTCTATACAAAAAATCTCATTACAAACATAGCAAGGAAAGCGTTTAAAATACAAATGCCGAACAAAATGCCATAATGTCTGCTTTCTACTTCAGCAGTACCTAATAAACGTCCTGCATACTGGATTTGAGCACCCATCAAGAAAATAGCAGGAGTTAAGATTGCTAAATGAGCACCGTTTAAAGAACCCTGGGTAAATAAGCTTACAGCAACCCCAACACCACCGCCCATAGATAACCAGGCTCCCATTAAAACAGTAGCAGCCTCTCCTGGCAATCCGAAAATAGCCATAATAGGTGCAAATACTTTACCAACAAGTTTTAATGCACCACTAATATTCAATACATGAATAATTATAAAAGCCATTAATACATTGGGGATAATATTTGAAACACCTATATTCCAACCCTTACGTGCACCTTCAACGAAAACATCCGTTATCATTTTTTTCTCTTTAATTTGAGTTGACATATCAGTTACCTCCCTTATGCCTGTGCTTGTTTATTTTCTTGTTTTTTATTTATTGCTTTTAAATAAAAACGCATTAAGTTTGCACCAAAAATTTTAAAGACAAACATGATTATTAAGGGCAGTATCATGGGCACAGTTACGGCTATAGATCCATCGGCAGCAGTTAATGCAAATAAAGCGGCCCCTGTGGCAAAATAGTTCGTTATGGGAGCACCCGCTGAAAACTGAAAAGCTGCAAACACCGTACGCTCATCATTTGTAATTTCGCCATTTTCATATAAGAGCTTTGTCATGCCTGCGCCAGCATCAGTACTTTGCAAGCTTGCAATTAAGCCTAAACCGGCTGAACCCGGAATTCCCAATACCGGTCTTAAAAGAGGAGTTAACAATTTTTTTGCTGCTTCCAAAGCACCTAAATGCTCAACAACAGCCACAATACCTAAAGCAAACATTACTGAAGGAAGTAGGGTAAGGCCAAATAAAAAGCCATCTCTTGCACCTACACCTCCGGTACCTTTGAAAGTAAAGGCTTTGCCGCCTTCACCTGCGATGCTGCCAAACTTACCTGCCAATGCGGTAAAATCAAAAATTTGTACCCATCCGGATGCCTTTGAAAAAATACCTGAAAAGAATACAATTGCAAAAATCAGTGCTAGGTATGCAGTAATACCTACCTTTTGTTCTTTAGGTTGACTCATCTTTCTGCCTCCTTAAATTTTAATAATAATTATAATCCGTAATCCATATCTAGAATAATTACAATAATAGATCTTAATATAAATCATACAGGTTGCATTAATTGGATGTATAACCATATTCATTTATTATTGTTAAATTTATGAATAATTGGAATATAATATCGTAGATTTTAACATAATTCATTCTTTTTGTATACAAAATAGAATATATTTTATATAAAATTTTTTTATCCTTATTATAAAAAAGGAGCAATAGGATTCACAAAAACAAGAGATGCATCACAAAATAAAATAAGGAGAAGTAAATCAGGGACGATTCCTTTCATGGAATCGTCCCTGATTTATAGTTAGGTTTATTCATTATATCTTCTCGACACGCCATCGAAGTACGGTTTTCAGCTTGCTGGTTTCGGACTTTCTCGGGTCTGAAAGATATATCTCCCGATGGGTGTGACCAATACGTTTGTATCCGTTTTGCTCACAGAATTCCGTCATTTTGGCAAAGCTGACCGATTCGTTATCATAGCTGCCTATGTACATCATTTGAATGCACAGTCCGTCTTCCTAAAATAAAATGACTATCAAAAATAAATATCGGAAAACTGAATATTGATTTCACTGATTAACCTGTTATCATCATCCAGAGACGGTTCGCATTCATTTCCCATTTCTGCATTTTCCACAGGCAGTGTTATTATAAAGGTACTTCCGACACCATATTTACTTTCTACTTCTATTGTACCCCCTAAAATATCAACTAATAGCTTTACAAGGGATAACCCAATGCCTGTGCCCTCTGACCGTCTGGATAAATTACTGTCAACTTGTCCAAATCGTTCAAATATGAGTTCTTGCTTATCCTTAGGGATACCAATACCTGAATCCTGTACTTTTATCTGAATCATATCGGTCCTTCTGATTTCATTTAGTATAACAGCGATTTTTCCTCCTTTATCCGTAAACTTTATAGCATTGGAGAGAATATTTAATATAATTCGTTCATACTTTTCGTCATCAATACAAATATTCTTGCATGTTACATTGGACTTAAAAGATAATTCTATATTCTTTTGATTTGCATATACCTTTATCGATTGCGTAATTACTTTTGTTAAGAACACAATATCAATGTATTTCTTATTTAATTTATATTGTCCTGCATTTAATCGTGTAATATCTAATAAATTATTAGCCAACCTCAATTGCCTGAATGTATTTTGCTTTATATTCCCAATTAGTCCTTTAACGCGATCCGGTATCTGGTTAAAGTACATGTGCTCAATTAATTGAATTGCAGAATAAATAACATTTAAAGGTGTTTTGAACTCATGGCTGAGCAGCGATATGAACTCATCTTTCATAATAAGTGATTTTTCAAGGGCTTCCCGCTGATCTTTTTCCGCTTTAAGAAGGAGTTCTTGCTGCTGTTTGAGGACAGTTTCACGTACTTGCAGACTGTCACTCATAAATAAAAAGTCCGTGGTAAGTTCATCGAATTCAGCAAAAGCAGTGGGAATGGAGACCAAAGAGCTCACCTGGCTGAAATCTCCAATTGTCAGAGCCTTTGTCCCCCGGTTAAGCTGCTCCATCGGAGCAATCACATATCGATGGAGCTGTTTGCCAAGGTTCCATACCAAAGTTAGCCAGATAATTAATGATAAGAAAAATATGAGTCCTATTGTCCATGCGTAGGTGCTAAATATAGCAGATAAAGGCACTTGATTTACAGCAATCCATCCGGTTCTTTCTACCTGGGCAGCACTACCCAAAACCCAAGTTCTGTTGTACAGATAAACAGCATTGGTCTCTCCGCTCATGCTGCGATGATATATTTCCCAGTTGCTCATATTGGCTTGCTGATTGACCAGTTCTTCAAATGGGTGAGCCAACAGTTTTCCGAATTGATCCATAATGAAAATCGAGTTCTCACCTGACATAGTTCTTATTTTTATTATCTCCTGCTGAAGCAATCCCAAGTTCAGTTCACCTACCACACAGCCTCTATTAGAAAGAGATCTGATCAGATAAACTGTCGGTTCCCCTGTACGCAGTGAAACAAAAGGGCGGGAAATAATGAGATTATTCTTTTCTTCTATTGTCTTTAAATCCGGTAAATTAGACATATCCAATCCTGCATAGCGTAGGTCGTAAGGTATCAGCAGCTTGATTTCGCTGTCTTCATTCAAGTAGTACAGGGTATCAAAGTATCCGTAGGCCGCCCACGTGCTTTTCATAAAAACGGTTAAGCTTTCCGTTCCGGAACGCTCAGCTGTCCGGGCTACTGCCTCAAGAATTCGTCCCCCAAGTTCAAGATGATAATCCACGATTTGAGCCATGGATTGTGCTACTTGGTATTGCTGGATTTCTAGATTCCTTTCCCCTAAATAAGCTACCCCGGCAACGGCTATCAATCCCAAGACCAGTTGTGGAAGAAACAGTCGAAAGAGTATCAAACGCAGGATAACTTCACGGACTGAAGGAAATTTCCTGACTTTTGCCATCTTACTCGCCTCCGGATTTGTCTAAAGTCAATTTATCAAGAATAACAAATTTTCCGTTACGAACCGTACATAAGTAAAAAGGTCTTTGAACATCGCCATATTGATCAAAAGAGAAAGTATCTATTACTCCTTGAAAGTCACGGATTTCCATCAAAGCTTGTCGTAAACCCTCCGGTTTGCCTCCTGTCTTTTCCATGGCAGCTGCCAATACCATGGCAGCATCATAGGCAAGGCCAGCACCAAATGAAGGATCATGGCCAAACCTTTTTTGATAACGGAATTGGAAATCCAGAAATGTCGGTGATTGGCTGGCTCGTGAATAGGCTTGCTCAAATTCTATTCCTTCTACAGCCTGTCCTCCAATGTTGATTAGATTTTCTGTAGGAGACCAGCTTGAAGTGAACAGAGGGATCTCCCAGTCCATTATTCTGGTTCTTTGAGCAATCAATGCCGTATCAATATCGGAAGCAATAATGAGCAGTCCTTCCCCATTGTCTTCACAAAGTCTAGACAGCAGTGGTGTAAAATTCGGTTGAACTTTCGAAGAAAAGCTCACTTCACCGGTTATGTTCCCACCCATGTCCCGAAATTTCTCGGCAAAGGTAGTGCTGTAAGTCTTTGCATAAGTAGTGTTATCGCTGTCATAAATAACAGCCAGTCGGGTTATTCCCCTCCGACGATAAATGTATTGGGCAAAAGCCTGGGCGCTTTCTTTGAAAGAGGGATATACCCGGAAAAAGTAATCGTCCAGACCACTCAGTTCAGGAGTAGAAACCGATGGGCCTATCATTACGACTTTAGCAGGATTTGTTACCCCCAAACCAGCCATGGTTTGTTCACTGGTCGCATGTCCAATAATGGCAATAACTCCGGATTCAATCAACTTCCTATTTGCATCCTTCGCCTTCTCGGGTATGCCAAAATCATCACGTATGATCATTTCAATTTTACGTCCGTCAATACCACCGGATGCATTCATCGTCTCCACTGCCAGCAGGGCGCCGTTCCGTTCTTGAACACCCAATTCAGCCTGTTTACCGGTCAATTGGGCGGCAAAACCAATAAGTATAGGCTCCTTTTTCATGCGATCCATAAGAAAGAACCCTATTACTCCTATGAATATCATCAACAGGATAAGTCGACTCCATGAATTTTTAATTAAAAAATGTCTGTTTGTATTCATCTTTTCACCTTTTAATTTCATAATGATGTATAACTATACTTCGATTACAAATTATTAAATAATAATTCAACATAGGGCGCTTTCTTCCCTTCCAAAATATCATAGGATGTACAATGAATCGACCGCAAAATTCGACATGATACTACGTATAAAAAGGCACCTACTTCTCAGTAGATGCCTTTATGAGCACCTTTATATGAACCCTATTGCTAAAAACCCGTAGGAATGATATCCGGCCAACAATGTGTTTACTCCTATATAAGTAAAGATTATGGAGATAAACCCCAGTATGGCATACCATGCTGCCTTTTTATTTTTCCAACCCTTAGACAGTCGTATATGCAAGTAAATTGCATAAATAATCCAAGTAATGAAAGACCAAGTTCCTTTGGGGTCCCACTGCCAATACCTTCCCCATGCCTTTTCGGTCCAGATGGCACCGCTTATGATCACCACCGTTAATGTTATGAATCCTAGAGAAATTGCCCGGTAGCTAATGGCATCCATTGCTTCAGCAATTCGGCTGTAAGTACTTTTGTGTGATATGGAGTTGTACTATTCGCGACAACCGCTTATTGTAAAGGAGAAACTCATGCTCTTGCTTGATTTTATCAGGAATTCATCATGGGTTCTCGCGCCCCAGGTGTTGTCTCCACCCACACCCATCTTTCTGTGGGAAATGCTCAGTACCGTATTGGTTACGTGCGGAAGCTCATAGTGATGGTAGGCATTTTCCAGCTCATGGCATGTATAGGGCAATACCGAAAGTTCTATAGGCTCATCTGCTGAAATTTGAATGCCTGTACCCTTTTCATCCGTGATCTTTGCCCAGCGCACCTGTGTACGGTTTCCGCATTCCTGAGGAATCACATACTGTGAGACATTCTCCTGTGCTGTACTCTCAAAAATACCTAAACGTGCACCCTTTGCCCTGTCACAGTAATTTTCATCCGGACCAAAGCCATACCAGCGGAATTTATGATAACTGTCCGGAATCTTGAAGTCAACACCGAAATTCGGCATTTCCGGCAGACCTTCTACCCCTTCGTACGACATGGTAACCCGTATGCTTCCGTCTCCGGTGATTTCATGTACAAGTGTACACTGGGACATAGGAATTGTACCCAGCTCATAGTCAACCATTATAGTAGCTTTGTAATCACCGTGGTCAAAGCGCACATTCTCCGGTATGGCATACAAGCTTGCAAGCTTCCATTGTCCGCATCGGGCTTTGAGCTGATTGCCCTCGTCATTGTCAGTGGGTGCTCGCCAGAAGCTTGGGAGCACAGTGTGCAGTGGGGTCTGCACAAACTCCCTTCCGTTGTACATCAGTGAACCCAGCCTGCCGAAGCGTTTGCAGTACTGAATCTGAAAACCACTGCCAATTATCGAAAAGGTGCAGTCTGCGTCAATGACCTTGATGGGTTCTCTACAAACATGGGTTGTTTCGGTTTCTGCCTTGTAGATATACTGTCCGAAAGCAATCTCATAGCCTGCCTCAGCGAACATAGTTTTTTCACGCAGTACGAGGCTGACATTCACTGCATATTCGCCCTCCTCAGTCTGTTTTTCCAGGGGCAGTGGAATGCGTTGTTCGCTCTGTGGCGGGATATCCACTCCGGTGCTTCCCTCTTGCATAATAACTCCATTCTTCAAAAGCGTAAAGCGCAGGATATAGCAGTTTGCGTTGAGGAATAGGTTTTCGTTTTTGACAGCCACTCCCGTTGCATCAGGTGTGATTTTGAAGTTCTGATACAAGTACTTTACTTCCTGCATCTTCGGGGAGGGCTTTCTGTCCGCGTAGACAATACCGTCTGTACAGAAGTTATAATCAGCCGGTCTATCGCCGAAGTCACCTCCGAAGGCAATGAAATCATTGCCAAAGGGGTCTTTTTTGACTAATCCCTGATCTATGAAATCCCAGATGAAACCACCTTGATACATCTGGTATTTGTCTGCTAGCCCGGTATATTTGTATAGATTGCCGCAGGAGTTGCCCATTGCATGAGAGTATTCACATAGGATATAGGGCTTCTGCGGGTTGTTATTGAGATATTCCTCAATCTGGGGAATAAACGCGTACATCCGGCTCTCAAAGTCGGAGCTGTCATTGTAACGGCGATCATGGCAAACGCCTTCGTAATGCACCAGCCTCGATGGATCCGCGACACGAAAATACTGGCTCATTTTATAAATGTTGCTGCCGCCGTGGGACTCGTTTCCGCAGGACCAGATTACTATTGAAGCATGATTCTTGTCACGCTGCAGCATTGCTTCAGCCCTGCTTAATACTGAGGCCGTCCATTTTTCATTGTCATTGGGCAGAGTGTCTTCATTCACACCCATATGCCATGTACCATGCGTCTCCAAATTGGCTTCATCTATCAGATAGATACCGTACTCATCACATAGGTTGTACCAACGGGTTTGATTGGGATAATGGGAAGTACGTACTGCATTTATATTGTGAGCCTTTATGAACTTGATGTCCCAATCCATTTCTTCATCGGTTATAGCCCTCCCGCGGTAGCAGGAGAATTCGTGACGGTTCACACCCTTGAACACGATGCGCTTGCCGTTAATATGCATTATGTTGTTAATCATTTCAATCTTGCGGAAGCCCATCTTATATGGTACGACTTCTATCAAGGTACCTGCAGTCACATCTTCCAGATACACATAAAGCTGATACAGCTTCGGTACCTCCGCGCTCCACAGTTCAACATTGTCAACCTCCGCAAAAAGACTGGCCCCATCGGCGCAGGCCACTGCCAGAGTTTCGATAACAAGCTCTCCTTCATTATAGAGCTTAATGCGGGTAGTTACCGCACTTTGTGCCGGGTTGGCAAGCTTCAGTTCCACATTTAACATTGCATCCTTATAATCCATGGACAGATCGGTCTTTACAAATATATCCTGCACATGCACATAAGGCACAGTGTATAGGTACACCTCCCTTATAATGCCGCACATGCGCCAAAAATCCTGATCTTCGAGCCAGCTTCCCGCACAATATTTATAAACCTCGACGGCAAGCTTGTTCTTACCCTTGGTAATATAATCAGTTATTTCAAACTCACTGGGGGTATAGCTGTCTTCACTGTAGCCTACATATTTTCCGTTACACCAGACATTAAATGCTGTTTCTACTCCTTGGAAGGACAGAAAGATTTTTTTTTCATTCCACTCTTCAGGTATTGTAAATTCTCGTACATAGCATCCTACCGGGCTGTTATCCTTTGGAATGCTGTGTGGCACAACATCCTCTATTCCATCCCATGGATAGCGGGTATCGTTATATTTTGGAATACCATAGCCCTGCAGCTCCATGTGTCCCGGTACTGCAATGTCACTCCAGCCCGAACAGGAATAGTCGTTTATCTGAAAATCCTGCGGCACGCAATCAATATTCGGTGCATAGCAAAATTTCCATATACCATTCAATGTTTTGCGCATAGACATTGCACTACCGGCAAATGCTTCCTGCTCACTGGCATAATAGGTGTGATCAGAATGCGGCGGCATACGATTCACCTGAAATACTTCGGGATTGGCCAGCGTTTCATATAATTCCTTACGTTTCATAATCCGCCTCCTTTATTTTACTGATCCCATCATGCCTTGTACGAAGCTCTTCTGCATCAGGAAGAACACCAGGGCAGACGGGATTGTAGTAATGACTATCCCAATCATAATGATACCAAAATCCGGCGTATAAGCCGAGCCCAGAGAAGAAATCAACAGCGGCAGTGTTCGCTGATCCTTGGTTTGCAGTGAGACCAAGGGCCACATGTAGTTGTTCCAGCTGGACATAAAGGTAATGATTGCAGCCGCCGAATAAGTAGGCTTCATCATGGGCATATAAATACGAAAGAAAATTCCCAACTCAGAAAGTCCGTCTATACGCGCAGCCTGAATCGTTTCATAAGGAAAGGATTTTGTATTTTGGCGAAAGAAGAAAATCAAGAATGCCGTTGATAGAGCGGGTAAAGCTACTCCCAGCTTGGTATTCAAGAGGTGCATCCTGCTGAACATTCTGAACAGCGGCACCATGAGAGACGAGGTGGGTATCATCATCGACAGCAGGATCAGTGAGAAAAACCTGTCCTTCTTCTTACTCCGGAAGACAACAAAGCCGTAGCCGGCAAGGGAGCAGACAAGAATGCTTGCTACAGTGATGCTAAACGCGAGGATAGTTGTGTTTTTCAGGCACAGCCACACATCTCCTACTTTTATGAGATTATTGAAATTGGCAGCAAGCTGATTACCAAAGGTCAGTTTGCCCATTGTAATATCTTTGCTGGCATTAGTTGTACCAATAATTATCCAGATAAACGGGAAAATTGAAAGGATTGCTGCTATTGACAGAAAAATATACTGTCCTGTCGCTGCCGCTTTCCTAACGAGGATTTCTCTTTTAATATTAACTGATTTTGTCATTTTTATCACCACTCACTTTAAATTGTATCAGCGATAGTACTGCAACCATAAAGAATATTGCATAGGATACCGTTGAGGCATAACCGAAGTCGGGTACATACTTGAACAGAAGGTTGTAAATGTATTGTGAGATAGAAACTGTTGAGTTGGCCGGGCCTCCGTTTGTAATATTTACAACCTCGTCAAAGATTTGCAGCGTTCCGGTGGTAGACATTATTGCAGTCAAAAGTATAACAGGCTTCAACATCGGAACAGTGATTTTCCAGAAACTATGCAATGCACCTGCGCCATCCACTTTAGCTGCTTCATAGATACTATGGTCAATATTCTGAAGGGCAGAAAGATAAAATATCATGTTGTAGCCGGTCCATCTCCATGTAATGGCCATAATAATAACGGCCTTTGCCCATATGGTGTTTAATAGCCATGGAATCGGTTCGGAGATAATATGCAGATTCATAAGAAACTGGTTGAAGACACCATCTACCGCGAACATACTCTTGAAAAGAAGGGAGTACGCAACCAGCGATGTAACGCAGGGCAAAAAAATTGCGGTGCGGTAGAAGCCACGAAAACGCAGCTTAGGGTTATTCAGCATAGCAGCGAGGATCAGTGCCAGTACCAGCATTATCGGAACCTGAATCATAAGGTATGTAAGGGTATTGCCTGTTGCTCTGATGAAAACAGGATCACGGAATAATCGTGCATAATTGCTCAACCCTCCAAAGGTGGTAACCGTTCCCTTACCCTTTTGCAGTGATGTGATAAACGATTGGATCATGGGAAGCAAATTAAACCACAGGAACAGAACAATAGCAGGAATGACAAATCCCCAGCTATTAAGATGAAACAAGAACTTTTTTCTAGTTGTAGTTTTACTCATCGTTAGACTCCATTTCTGCTGATTCAAATAAAAATAATAGTGCCCTACCACTTGCGCAGATAAGGCACTATAATTTTTTAGCATTTTTACTTTCAGTAATTATAGTGCAGCGTGTCGGCAGTTTACTGAATCTGCTGTTTTAACTGGTCTTCAACCGATTTCAGGGTAGTCTTAATGTCGGCACCATTGTTAATAACTTCATTTATACCTGTTACTAAACAAGAATCTGCCTCATCAGAGTAGATTCCCAGGTTGATTGACGGAACCTTCGATGCCCACTCCGAGAAATCGGAGAAGATCTTCTGGCCGCCAAAGAACTCGTGTCCCTTGCCATATTCTTCACCTGAGACAGCAGGCAGATAGGTAGCTATAGCACCAACGTCGCGCAGAATGGTCTGATAGAAATCTACATCGGAAGCAAAGGTTTCCTTAAGGAAATCTGCTGCTATATCAGAGTTTGGAGCGTTTTTAAGTACAAGCCAACTCGAACCGCCACGGTTACCGTAGTTGGTGCCTCCCTCAACTTCGAGTCTAGGCATATGTGTAACAGCCCATTTGCCTGACTGCGTCGGTTCTGCCGTAATCGTTGGTATAATCCAGCAGCCTGTTGTGATACTTGCAACATCACCGTTATTCAGTGCTGCAACCATTTCACCCCAGCCTGTAGTCAGCTTGACTATACCGGAATCCATCAGGGACTTGTAAATCTTGGCACCCTCGATTATAGCAGGATTGTTTGCAATGTTAACATTGCCCTTATCATCAAAGTACCAAGTACCTGATGACCACATCATATCTCTTATGATGTTCACTGAGTTCGGATCGAGAGTCAACATTACTTTTCCAGTCTTTTCTTTAACTTTTTTACCGATCTCGATAAACTGCGACCAGGTGATATCTTTCAGGTCATCTGCAGTGTAGCCTGCCTGCTCAAGGTAATCGGTTCTGTAGAACATTCCTTCTGTGCCCATGTCAAACGGTACACCATAGACTTTACCATCCATTGTCAATGTCTTTACCTTATATGAAGCAAATTTTGAGAAATCCATCTTATCAGTCAGATCATAGAACGCTCCTGGATAGGAAGTCAGGTTTTTCTGTAGATTGGGATCCTCACAGAGAACGATTTCCGGTAGGCCGTCATTCACACCGGAGGTCAAATTTGTGTTAAGCTTCTGAACGACATCGTCATATGAGTATTCCTGCACATTGATTGTAACATCAGGATGCTTTGCCTCGTAACGTGCCTTTGCTTCGTTCATAACCGGGATGTTGAATTCTACGTCCCAGGCCCAGACGTTTACTACTTTTTTCTCTTCCGCTGCTGGCTTAGCACCCTCTACAGATGTATCCGATGTTTTAGGAGCGCTGCATGCAGCTGTGGAAACAACCATTATGCTTAGCAATAGTATTACCAGCAATTTTCTAATACCTTTCATCTTTATCCCCCTCTCTTTTTCTTGTGAATCATAAAATTGCACTATTGTTGCTAATCATTATACTACAGCCGAGAGAGGCTGTTATAGAACTATTTTTGTATGATTCTGGTAAATAATTTGTATTTTCAGTTTTTTAAAATTATTTTCGCAATTATTTTGGGTAATCAGTAATTTTTTTGGTTGTTTCTGAAAAACCATTTCTTTTTTACAAAATCAATTAAAAATACCGTGGAGTTATAGTATACTAGAAATAACTCAATAACCTCTGGTTCTTTGTCCCGGCTCATTTTTAATGTTCGTAACCTGCGCAAAACATATTGATACACTATTGATTTATAAATGCTATTATATATTGAATTCTGCATATATATAGGAGCTGCTGCTCATGAAAAAGATATTAATTGTAGATGATGAACTTATTTTTCGTCGGGGAATCCGATATCTGGTCGATTGGGAAACCTACAATTTCACAATTATAGGCGAGGCCACAAACGGTAAGGAAGCGTTGGCATTAATAAACAGGCTTTCCCCTGATATTGTATTCTGTGACATTGTAATGCCCATTCTGAACGGCGTGGAGCTTGTCAAAATTGCAAGTCATCGTTTCCCCTCTATAAAAATTGTGGTTCTCAGTAATTACGATGAATTTAATAATGTGCGACAAGCGTTTAAGTACGGAGCCTGCGATTATCTGCTAAAATCGCAAATTTCCAAAGCTGAGTTGCTTTCCTGTTTGGACAAGCTCAACCTGCAAGATAAGGAATGCTGGAACAGTCCCTCAGTGTCACTTGCAAAGCTGGCAAAGCAGCTGCTGGACGGATTTGCCCTTGAGACCTATGAGACCTTCGATACGTTACTCTCCCAACAGATGAGTGAAAAATATTTTTTTATGCTTTACATGGAGCGTTTTGAAGCAGCAGAGGGTTCCAGCGACTTGGCTGATGAAATGCTGAAGGAGTATCTTAATAAATATACCTATCTGTCGTTGGTGACCAATCATTACAGTCGTATAATTCTGATCAACGCAGCACAGCCTTTGCCTCCATACATCGCCTCAGCGCTGTTTCAAAAGCTGAGTTCGCTATTTCCAAACTGTTTCTGCATTCTAAGCAATCCGTTTTATAGGGAGGATGGTATCAAGGTGGTGTTTGACAAGCTTTGCGCACTGGCGAAGTATTCAATATTCTTTGATGGGCGCGTTTGCTTTTTGGAATCCGACATCGTTCCTCATTTTGAAAAGGTACCTTTTACCTCTGAGCTGTATTACGATTATATCAGGAAATATAACTTTACAGCGGCTCAATCGCTTATATTGTCTTACATAGAGCACATCAAATCTGCACTTTCAATGGACCCCTTTGAATTTAAGAAGCTTATTGAGAACATCATTTACAACACCATCGGTGAGATCAAAGCAACATTCTACGATGATCCTGCACTGAACAATATCAAGCTCAAGCTTTTTAAGGATATTGACAAGGCGTATTCCTTCGGAGATGTGAAAGCACTGATTGAACGAACCTATAAGGAACTGGAACTGGTATGCGGTACAACTCCGATCAGAACTGATCAGATTGTGTCAAGCATCATTGAGTTCATCTCACGGAACTACCAGAAGCCTATAACACTATACGATGCCGCAGATCGCATGCATATTAATTATTCTTATCTTTCGAACTATATCAGCACCAATTCCAATATGCACTTCAGCGAGCATCTGAATGAAATCAGGATTTTCCATGCCAAAAAGCTGCTGACCACTTCCAACCTCAGTATAAGTGAGATAAGTGAGAGCATCGGCTACACCGATCAAAGCTATTTTGGAAAGGTGTTTAAAAAGAGTACAGGCAGTACACCGCTGGAATACCGCAAAAAACATCAGCTGAGAGGAAATGTCCATGCGTAAATCAAGATCTATGTTTACCAAGCTGATCTTGCCGATCATGCTGGTTATAATTATTTTTATCTCTTTCACCCTTTGGATGATTTATTACACATACACCCAGAAATTTATTGCAAATACAATAAACTCCAATATTGATATCATCAATCAGACCAAGACCTATCTGGAGGCTATGCATCACTCGCTCGCAAAGGTTTCCAACAGTATTTCAAGCAATCCGAGTTTGTACAAACATCTGGTCTATGACATTGATACGATTTATCATGAATTCGTCATAAGATACCAACTGGGCAAGCTGTTTAAGGATATGACCCCCTCTATGATCGACTTTGAGATGGTTATAGTGGGGAAAAACGGCTTGTGCCTTTCCTCCGGCAACGGTGGTGTTCCTTATGATTCGGAGTATCTGTTGAATATTCCGAGCTTCCAACAGGCACTCAAGGCTGCTCCCAAAATTTACTACACTGCACAACCAAAAGGTCTGACCTATTCTACCGGAAACAGTAATTCAATCATAGGCTGCAAGGCACTGCTGTCAAATACCGGCGAAGCCTATGGAGCAATCTTTATTGTCATAAAGGAAGAATGTCTCAAAGCATTCTACTCCAACTTTACCAGCCATGGCACCGATATGATCCTGCTCTCTGCCGATGGAATTATACTATCAGCACCCGACCCGGCCTCTATCGCTACAAAGGACTCCGTTTTACTCAAAGATGCACAAATGAATCAGAAACAGGAACTCTCCTATCACTATATCAAGGGGGATCAGATTGTTATTTCTAAGTACATCCCTTATCTGGACTCCTACATTATCAGCTTCATGCATCTAAAGACAATTCTGAGCGATTTCTACTCTACTCAGAACACACTAATATGTATTTCCCTGCTAATTGTCCTTCTTCTGCTGACAATTATCGCTGTCATCGTCAACCGGAACCTTGCACCGCTTAAGATGCTTTCCCTGACTATGTCCGATTCTGAAAGCATTATCCCTCAGCCGGTCACATTTTCTTCCTCTGCCGAAATTGATATTGTGAGTCACTCCTACAACACAATGGTTAAAAAGTTGAACCACTATCTCAAGCAACTGGAAATTGAATATAATGAACGACGTGAGATCGAGTTGAAACTTTTGCAAATGCAGATCAACCCACATTTTCTTTATAACACCCTCGGTTCAATTAAATATCTAGTCACACGCAATGACGAGGAACAAGCTTGCAAGACTATTGATTCATTGATTTCACTCCTGCGCAGCACCCTAAGCAAAACAGAAACCCTCGTCCTTATAGAGGAGGAAATCAAGAATGTGCAAAATTACATCAATATCATTTCACCCCGCTATGATAATTGTATAACCACAAGTGTGCATGTTAACGATGACTGTCTCCAGTACAAAATCCCGAATTTGATTCTGCAGCCATTTGTGGAGAATGCCTTCTTTCATGCTTTCCAGAAAACCCGACATGGCAAAATCAGTGTATTCATTACTCAGAGCAACGGAAAAATAATCTGTGAGATTATCGACAATGGAGACGGTATTGAGCCTGACGTACTGAATGCACTGCTCGATGGACGTACTATAGTAAAGACAAAATCAGTATCCAGCATTGGCATCACCAATGTTAAAGAGCGCCTTCAGAGGATCTATTCCAATGAAAGCTCGCTTCGCATCATCAGCGAAGTGGGTTATGGCACATCAGTGATCATAACTATACCGGCAAACGAATAGACATTAAAATGATCGCTACCAAAGAATAAATATCCCCTGGCTTAGCCGGGGGTGCAGCTTTGTCTTCTATAGACAGCTCTCCTTTGATATATGTATAGTATTTCATACACACAGGGGACGGTTCTCGTTGTCCCTTTCCATGGACAACGAGAACCGTCCCCTGTGTTTTTCTTTCTTATTTTAAGATAAAGTCTATAATACTACACCACCGTCTACACTTAAAACAGTACCGGTAATAAATCTTGCTTCGTCTGAAGCTAAAAATGCATAAGCATTGGCAATATCTTCAGGCAATCCCAGGTCTTTCAATGGAGATTTGTCTCTCATCATGTCCAACACCTTATCCGGCATTTTTTGTACCATAGGTGTTAATATAAATCCTGGTGCCACGGCATTTACTCGAATACCTTTTTTCCCTAGTTCCTTTGCCCAGGTTTTCGTCATACCTATAACTCCCCACTTTGTAGCGGCATAGTTGGTTTGCCCGAAATTACCGTAAACACCTACTACAGACGATGCATTCAAAATTACACCGCTGCCTTGCTCTGCCATTACTTTGGCTGCGGCTTGTGAACAGATATATACACCCTTCAAGTTAACGGCTATTACCTTATCAAAATCTTCCTCAGGCATTTTAATCAATTGATTGTCAGCAGTAATTCCGGCATTATTCACCAATATATCAATTTTACTCCATTTACTGACAACATCCTCGACTACTTTTCCCATTTCGTCTTTATTGACTACGTTTGCAGCATAAGCCAGTACTTCTGCTCCCAGTGCCATTGCTTCTTCCACTGTCTCATTAATGGCATCCAATGTCATATCAGTTACAACGATTTTAGCACCTTCTTTTGCAAATTTTAACGCCGTTGCTTTTCCTATACCACGGGCAGCCCCGGTGATAACAGCTACTTTGTCTTTTAATCTCATTTTAATGCCTCCTTGTAATTTAATAGTCTCTCGGAATTCTCCGAGTTTGATGGGACAAGGCTTTGCCTGACCCACTTAAATTGCTTTCCTCCTACTTTTTGCAGGGGGATTTTTTG
>Ga0209347_1003829_pt1 | contig 16747 bp, 19 predicted proteins | sample AutmiccommuBRH23_FD_187382 | JGI IMG/M metagenome (GOLD analysis project Ga0209347, IMG submission 187382) | Deep subsurface microbial communities from Mt. Terri, Switzerland - Autotrophic microbial communities BRH/23 (SPAdes) (version 2) | ecosystem: Environmental > Aquatic > Deep subsurface >...
CAAACTCCGCAGAACCCTTGTCGCATCCCGAATTACGGGCGTTGCCGCAGCTCAGCCCGATCCCTATAAATACCGCGACTACGAACTGGCCTGCGCCGCAACCGCCGCGTAACTGCGAAACTCAAGATTCAGGAGACTCAACAGAAATGGCCAAGACCACCGCAAAGCGCAATCGCACGTTGACGAAGATGGGTGTGGTCGGCGCGATTGCCACGGCGGCCTCGGCCGCCTTCATCGGCGTCAGCGCGGGAACCGCCAACGCCGACGAGATCCGCTCCGACACGCGGGTGAGCAGCCGCCAGGCGGCGTCGACGACGAGCGGCGGAGTCCGGCACGACGCGACGTGGGGCGAAGTGCGTGGCGCCGACATCCTCGAAGTCCTTGCCCAAGGCGAGGTCACCGGATCGATGATCGCCGTGCCGAGCAAGCCGCGGATTCCCCGCGCCGACAACTTCCGCAGCGGCTGGTACCACGGCATCCAGGGCGGCCTGCGCTGACCCTGAGTCGATCTCGCGCTGGACGAAATCGGCTCAGTCAGAAGCGAGATTGTGTCCCGCTTGGCCTAACCGTTTCCGCTGCAGGTGGCGAACCGGGAAGAATCTCGACAACGGAAACGACTTCGAGGGCGCCGTGGCCGGCCGCCCGGGTGGCGATGACGACGATTGCCGCGAGGCGCCGCCCTGCTGCGTGTCGTCCGGTGGGAAAGTGGATCGGCCCAAGAGTTGAAGCAGGTCGGCAGCGCTCACCGGCGGGCTGAAGTAGTGGCCTTGAACCGCGTCGCATCCATACGAGTGGAGCAGCGCCGCGGTCTCGGCGGTTTCGACACCCTCGGCAACGGTGGTCAGGCGAAGAGTTTTCGACAAGGCAATCACGGAGCGCACAATCGCAGCCGCATCGGCATCCGCCGTTATCGGCGCGACGAACGAGCGGTCGAGTTTGACTTCGTCGATCGGCAGCTCCCGTAAGTAGGACAGAGCCGAGTACCCGCTGCCGAAGTCGTCGATCGCAATCCTGAAGCCGAGGTCGCGGAGGTCGACCAGCACAGCGCGGGCCCGTTCGAGGTTGCCCAACACAAAGTCTTCGGTGATTTCGACTGCGAGATCTGCCGGTGTCAGTTGATGACGGGTCACCGCGTCGACCATCCGCATCGGAAGATCCCGGTCGGCGAGTGTGGGTGGCGACAAGTTGACCGCCACCGGCACCGAATGTCCTCGAACGCGCCACTGGCCGGCGTCGTCGAGGGCACGTTCCACGACGAACTCGGTCATCGCGTACATCAGGCTGTTGCGCCGGGCCAGCGGCAAGAACTGGTCGGGATAGAGCAACCCCAGGCTGGGATGCGGCCAGCGGACCAACGCCTCGACCCCGACGATCTCACCGGTTGCCAACGAGAATTTCGGTTGGTAGTGCACGGCCAGCTCGGCGCGCTCGATCGCCCGACGGAGTTGAGCCAGCATCTCCAGCCCCGCGCGCGTGGGGCCATGCCCGTGCAATTCGGCGGTGTAGGCCATGGCGCCGGCGCGAGCTTCCTTGGCCCGGTACATGGCGATGTCGGCGTACCGCAACAGGGTTCCCAGGTCGCGGCCGTGCTCTGAGGTGATGGCGATACCGATGCTGGCGTCGGAATGTACCTCCACTCCGTCGATTTCTACACCTACCCCGAGCGCTGCGATCAGTTCCGCTGCCGTTCGCTTCGCTTCGTCGGTGTCGGCAGACGACACCAAGAGGGCGAACTCATCCCCGCCCAGGCGGGCCAGCAGGTCGTGCTCGTTGAGCGAACCGATCAGTCTGACGGCGACCAATCGGAGCAACTCGTCGCCGGCAGCGTGCCCGAGTGAATCGTTGACGTCTTTGAAGTGATCGAGATCAAGCAACAGAAGCGCATGGGGCTCGTCGCCGCTGGCACTTGCCAACAGGATTTCCGAGGCTCGCTCATAGAAGCCACGACGGTTCAGCAAGGCCGTCAGATCGTCGGTGCGCGCTTGGTGTGCATGCTCGCCGGCATGCTGCGCTTCCAAGAACGCCACCGCGAGGCGACCCAGTGCCGCCAGCAGCGTCGCCACGGCAATCCAGCCGGCCACCGGCGCCATCGGGAGGTACCGCGCCGCGGCCAGCACGCTGATCGCTGCGCAGGCCGCCAACAGCGGCGCTGCCAACGGAGCCCAGGTCGGAGGAGGCCGGGTGCTCGCACGGCGCCGATGCTGTCCGGGTGCGAGGGCGATCAGCATGGCGGCGATCACAGTTCCGACATTGAGCAGTCCACTCGACTCCGACAGGCGGTGTGCCGCACCGATGGCCGAATCCACCAACGCGAACAAGACGAATCCTCCGGCCAGCCACCACATCGACGTCGGCGGTCGCCAGGAAAGCAACGACACGGCGAACACCACCATCGTCAGTAGCAGCAGATCGGCCATGGGATACATGAGGGTGGCCGCCGCCTGAGCGACGCTTCCCCCGTGATCCGCCATCGATCGCGGGATGACGGCCGCCGCGCCGACGGTCGCCGCCCCCAATGCGACCACCACGCCGTCGAGCGCCAGGCCGAGGGGCAGCCGCGGCACCCGAGGCCGAATCAACAGCACCAATCCGAGGTAGGCACAGGGATAGAAGGCAAGCCAGAGCGCGTGGGCCAGCAGCGGGATCGGCGGGGACTCCAACGGTCGAAGAAACCACTGGTAGTAGATGTTCGCCAGCCCGAGGAAGAACAGGCCTAACGCGAGGATCCGCCCGGCCACTCGGTCAGGCGACGCTGCCGGTATCCGCACCAGACACAGCGCAGCGGCCGCGAAATAGGCCAGGTTCTGCCAAATCCCGTTCATCCACCACGAGTAACCCGGTTGCACACGCAGGTCAGGGATCGTGGACACCACGAATCCCGCGATCACCGCCAACAGGGCGGCCTGCAGTCGCCACCTCCGCGCTGGCTGCGCCGACAGCCCCGCGGGGACCGTCATGGTAAGCGCCACTGATTCGCCAAGAACGGCGTCAGATGTGAAAGAAACGTGGACCCAAGCGATTCTTGAGCATCTACTTCCACAGCGCGCCTCGTCCGGGCGCGATTTCCCGAGCGAATACTTGCCGGCTTTCCCGACTCGTGCCGACCACCACTGGAGCATCGCTTTGAAGTGCGGTGTTGCGCGCCCGATCGACCGTGATACCTGCCCTCACGGCGCAGCGACCGGAAACCCAGACCACCTGCCATCGCTGAAATAGTGTGCCAGAATCTGAACACTCTTTTCGCGTTTCGGCTAACCTGCATAGCAACTGCAACGCCGACATGAAAATTTGCTGAAATTGCGTCGTAGCGCAGCCCGATCGCCGCCGTGAGGTGACGGCCACGACGGCCTGGCGCTGCCTGACGGTGAGTTACCCGCGGGTAAGGGACCGGCTCGCCGACACTTGGATTGGGACGCTTAAACTTCCCGGGATACATTCTTAAAGACGCTCTTAGAGAACCATGCCATCAGGAGGCGCAGTGGCCAGTCACGCCAGCTCAAAGATCTCCAAGGTGCTCGTTGCCAACCGCGGGGAGATCGCGGTCCGGGTGATCCGGGCAGCCAAGGACGCAGGCCTTGCGAGCGTGGCGGTCTATGCCGAACCCGACGCCGACGCACCCCACGTGCGGCTCGCCGACGAGGCGTTCGCGCTCGGCGGCCAGACCTCCGCGGAGTCCTATCTGGTGTTCGACAAGCTGCTCGACGCCGCCGCGAAGTCCGGAGCCAACGCGATCCACCCGGGTTACGGCTTCTTGAGTGAGAACGCCGACTTCGCCCAGGCCGTCATCGACGCCGGGCTGATCTGGATCGGGCCCAGCCCCCAGTCGATCCGCGACCTCGGCGACAAGGTCACCGCCCGCCACATCGCGGCCCGCGCGGAGGCCCCGCTGGTGCCGGGCACCGCCGAGCCCGCCAAGGACGCCGACGAGGTCGTCGAGTTCGCCAAGGAGTTCGGCGTCCCGATCGCCATCAAGGCCGCGTTCGGCGGCGGCGGCCGCGGCATGAAGGTCGCCCGCACCATCGAGGAGATTCCCGAGCTGTTCGAGTCGGCCACCCGTGAGGCCGTCGCGGCGTTCGGCCGCGGCGAGTGCTTCGTCGAGCGCTACCTGGACAAGCCGCGCCACGTCGAGGCCCAGGTCATCGCCGACACCCACGGCAACGTCGTCGTCGCAGGCACCCGCGACTGCTCGCTGCAGCGCCGCTTCCAGAAGCTCGTCGAGGAGGCCCCGGCCCCGTTCCTGACCGACGCGCAGCGCAAGGAGATCCACGAGTCGGCCAAGCGCATCTGCAAGGAGGCCGGCTACTACGGCGCAGGCACCGTCGAGTACCTGGTCGGCCAGGACGGCCTGATCAGCTTCCTCGAGGTCAACACGCGCCTGCAGGTGGAGCACCCGGTCACCGAGGAGACCGCGGGAATCGACCTGGTGCGCCAGCAGTTCCGCATCGCCAACGGCGAGGCGCTCGACATCACCGAGGACCCGACGCCGCGCGGCCACTCCTTCGAGTTCCGCATCAACGGTGAGGACGCCGGCCGCGGCTTCCTGCCGGCCCCCGGCCCGGTCAGCAAGTTCGAGCCCCCCACCGGCCCCGGCGTGCGCCTGGACTCCGGTGTCGAGACCGGATCGGTCATCGGCGGGCAGTTCGACTCGATGCTCGCCAAGCTGATCGTCGTCGGCGCCACCCGCGACGAGGCCCTGGAGCGGTCGCGTCGCGCGCTGGCCGAGTTCAACATCGAGGGCCTCGCGACCGTCATCCCGTTCCACCGCGCCGTGGTCTCCGACCCCGCCTTCATCGGCAACGCCGAGGGCTTCGACGTGCACACCCGCTGGATCGAGACCGAGTGGGACAACACCGTCGAGCCGTTCACCGGCGGCGACCCGATCGACGAGGAAGACACCATCCCGCGCCAGACCGTCGTGGTCGAGGTCGCCGGCCGTCGCCTCGAGGTGTCCCTGCCCGGCGACCTGGCGATCGGCAACGGCGGCGCGGCCGCGTCCGGCGCGATTCGCAAGAAGCCCAAGCCGCGCAAGCGTGGTGGCGGCGGCGGCGCAGCGGCCTCCGGTGACGCGGTGACCGCCCCGATGCAGGGCACCGTCGTCAAGGTCGCCGTCGAGGAGGGTCAGACCGTCGCGGCGGGCGATCTCGTCGTGGTCCTGGAGGCCATGAAGATGGAGAACCCCGTCACCGCCCACAAGGACGGCGTCATCACCGGCCTGTCCGCCGAGGCCGGCGCGGCGATCACCCAGGGCACCGTGCTCTGCGAGATCAAGAGCGGCGAGTAGCCCCGCGCTCTTTCCCCGCGAGCTCGCGTGTTTGCACGCGTCCGCGCGGCGTGTTGCGTACAAATGCGCGAGCTCGGCGCCCGCGACAGCGTCAGATCCGTCCGACGCGCCCTAAGCCCTCGACGGTGTCGGCCAGTGTCTCGGCCGGGTCGCGCTGCGTGACCCCGAGATCCCGCTCGCTCGGGGTGTCGTCCGACGGCGGCATCTGCGTGTAGTACTGCATCGCCGCGGAGTTGATCGGCGTCTCGAACGGCAGGTAGGAGCCGATCGTGTCGAACAGCGCACCCACCCCCCGCAACGCGGTGTCGGGCACCGGGAACACCGCCAGCGACCGGTCGGCCGCGGCGCCGATCAGCGACGCCAACTGATCGACCGGGATCCGGCGACCGCCCGCCATGTACCGGCGCGGTCCCTTCCCCGGCTCCAGCAGCGCGACGTGCAGGTCGGCGAGATCGCGGACGTCGATGACGATCCACGCCGCGCTGCGTCCCGGGACACCCCGCATCTTGATGGCCGCCTCGACACCTTCGGCGGCCTCGCCGAACTGCTCACCGGCGGGCGGACCCAGCACCATGCCCGGATAGGTGATGTCGACGGGTGCGCCCGCGTCCTGCAGGCCGCGGGCGTAGGCCTCGACGACGGCCTTGGACTTGCCGTAGCCGTCGCTGCCCCCCACCACCGGCAGGTCGGCGTGCAGCACCTCGAGGTCGGGACGGAACAGCGCGGTGAAACTCGACACGTGAACGATCGGACCCAGCCCAGCCTTCGCGGCCGCACCGAGCACGTTGCTGGCCCCCTCGAGGTTGGTGTGCAGCATCTCGTCGGCGCGGCTGGGGTCGGTGGAAACCATTGCCGCGCAATGGATGACCGCATCGCAGCCGTCGAGGGCCTGCGTGGCCGACCCGGTGTCGGCGATGTCGCCGAGGACATGGTCGGCGACGTCGACCCCGATGCTGCCCGCGCTGGCGGCCAACCGCTCGGCGCTGCGCACGAGGAACCGGACCTCATGCCCCTTGTCCTGGACGGCCTTGGCGGTCCATGCGCCGACGAAGCCGGTGCCGCCCGTGATCAGTACCTTCATCTGTCCTTCCGGTGGTCGCGGCCCGTCGCCGTCCTCGGTCGCCACCGTACCCAGTCACCTGGTACTGAAACCGCACGAAAGTTCGGTGCGCGAAACCGCTCCCGCCTCCATTCGGCGTGGGATGGGATTTGCCGCTATTGGGTACACCCATTTGCTGAGGGGTGGAGACGGCCCCGCTCTCCCGGTATCGCCGGCGGGAGCGGGGCCGTCCCCTTTCCCCAACGGGATGGCAAGCTGAGCGGGTGGAACCCGTCGAGATCAACGCCGGCCCCTGGTACCTGCGCGCTCTGCGCGCCGATGACCGCGTCGACGACCGTCCCGCCCTTGCCGACCTCGGTGAGCACCTCCCCAACTACGTCGAGCAGCGTGCGGCCCAGTGGGATTCCGAGGCAATGTGCTCGTGGGCGGTTTGCGAGCCGACGACCGGTGAGTTGCTCGCCGAGGTGACACTGAATCCGTCGACCCGAGGGGTCAGCACCCGCGCTCGTCCCGGCCACGAGCAGGCTGCTCGGACCGGGGCGGAGGCGGTGGCGCGCTTCGCCGACGCGGTGTTCGGCGGGTAGGGGTCCTCGCGGCGCGGGGTCAGCGCTCGTCGACGTCGAGTCCCGAGCCCAGATCGGCGCAGTCGACGACGACGACGACGTCGTCACGCATCCGTAAGAACGGTCCGGCGCCCTCGTCCCCGGTGAGCGCGTCCAGCACCTGCGGCCAGTGCCTGCGCGCGATCACCACCGGGTGCCCGGGCCGTTCGCCGTAGCAGGCGCGGGCCAGGCCGGACCCCGACGTGCGCGCGGCATCCAGCACCCGCGCTACCGCCGCGGCCCCGACATCGGGGGTGTCGACGGTCGTCAGCACCGCGAACTCGGCATCGTCGGACAGCGCGAGCAAACCCGCCCGCACCGATTCGCTCATGCCCTGCGCCCACTCTTCGGCGACGACCGCACGTGCCGGCGAAGGCACGTCCACCACCGCCGCGCCCAGCACCACCACCACGTCACCGCAGCCGCCGTCGCACAATGCCGCGATGCCCCGCCGCAACCACTCGCCACCGTCGGCCAGCACCTTCGGCATTCCGTAACGCACACCCGCGCCCGCAGCCAGCAGCACCCCTGCAACCGACATATTCTGTGCCACAGCCGTTTTCGCCCCGCACTCGTTTCTATTCGGCATGCCCGTCAACGCTCAGCTGAGAGTTTGGTTAACAACGTCCGGCTTTCATTGTCCAAGATCATCCTGGTGGCGTAGGGTTCAACGCAGGGGTTGAAATTCACAGCCTTTCTGGAAGCGTCATCGTCACCGTGGACCACAGTCCGCGCCGGCTTTGAGACCAAGGGCCCACCTTGACGTGATCCACAGTCCGAATCACGTATTCGACTAATGGAGTCACCACCATGCCTCAAGTTTCTGACACTCACCCCACCCCGGAACGCCTCGACTGCCACACCGCGCAGTTCGAGATCAACTGGCCGGAGAAGACGACCGCGGTCGTCGCCGTCCGCGGGGAACTCGACGCCGCCAACGGCGCGCAGTTCGTCGAGTTCGCGCTAAGCAACTCCGAGGACACCGACCGGCTGGTCATCGACCTGTCCGGATTGACGTTCTTCGCGACCGCCGGCTTCACCGCGATGCACACCCTCAACGTCCAGTGCGTCGGCGAGGAGATCCGCTGGGCACTCGTTCCGAGCGCCGCCGTCGTGCGACTGCTGCGGATCTGCGACCCGGATTCGGCGCTGCCGATCTGCTCCGACGTCGCCGATGCGCTGACGACGGTGCACAACGAGGCGCCGCGGCTACTCCAGCTGGTCCCGCAGCCTAGCTAGCGACTTGGCCAGCAGCCGGGACACGTGCATCTGCGAGATGCCGACCCGCTCGGCGATCTGCGTCTGCGTCATCGACTCGAAGAACCGCAGCACCAGCACGGTGCGCTCGCGCTCCGGCAGTGCCGCAAGCAGCGGCCGCAGCGACTCGCGGTTCTCGATCTGATCGAGGGTGGTGTCGACGTCACCGAGCGTGTCGGCGATCGCCGGCGCGTCCTCGCTGCCGCTACCGCCGCTGTCGATGGACAGCGTGTTGTAGGAGCTGCCCGCGACCAGGCCTTCGACGACCTCGTCGCGGTCCATCTCGAGTTCGGCGGCCAGTTCGCTGGGCGTCGGTGCGCGGCCCAGGCGCTGTGACAGGTCGGCGGTCGCCGCGCCGAGGCGCAGATGCAGTTCCTTGAGGCGCCGCGGCACCTTGACCGACCAGCTGTTGTCGCGGAAATGCCTGCGGACCTCACCCATGATGGTCGGCACCGCGAACGACACGAAGTCCGATCCGGCGGTGACGTCGAACCGGATCACCGCGTTCACCAGACCCACCCGGGCGACCTGGACCAGGTCGTCGCGTGGTTCACCACGGCCGTCGAAACGGCGGGCGATGTGGTCGGCCAGCGGCAGGCACCGCGCGACGATGTTGTCACGTTGCCGCTGGAATGACGCCGACCCCTCTTCGAGCTCAGCCAACTCGCGGAACATGTCTGCCACGTCCGCATATTCAGAGCTCGACCGAGATGACGAGCCCTGTGAAGGCGATCGAGTCACCGCAGCGAACTCGCTCGCCTCGTCGTCATCGTTATCCCGAACTGCTGGCTGTCATCGGCCGACTGACCGTTGGAGAAGGTGGTGACCTCGTCGGTCAACGACGTCAACACATGCCAGCTGAAGCTGCCGGGCGCCAGGATGTCGGGGCTGTCGCACGTCGTCGAGGCGTGCACGACCAGGGACTCGGGTTGCGGATCGACGACAAGCAGCAGCGTCGCGTCCGGCACGGCCGACCTGATCAGCCGGGTACAGGCCTCGTCGACCGCCAGCCGCAGATCGGCGACGGCATCGAAGTCGAGATCCTCGAACGTTCCGATGGCGGCCACCACCGTGCGCAGCACCGCGAGGTTCTCCAGCGTGGCGGCCACGCGAAGCTCTACTGCCTGGGCACTGTGACGATGCCCGTTGATCTGGCTCGCGTCGGCCATCTGACCTCCTGGAAACTTGAAAGCGAGATTACCCCAGGCTGACCCCCGGATATTCATGGGCGCACCAAGGCATCGGTGGACAGAGTTAGGCGTCGGCCCAGGTCGGGTATCCGCCGGTCATGGAGGAGATCAAGCCGTCGACCGGCGCCGAGCCGAACGACAGACCGCTGCGACGCGTGCTCGTGATCGCCGGCCTCGTGCTGGCCGCGCTGATCGTGATCGCGGCACTCATCTACGCGGGCGCTTTCCTGATGCTGGCGCCGATGATGCAGTGAGCCCGCGGGCGTGGCTCTCGCTCGGAATGTCCTCATGGTTCGGGTGCAATACCCCGTTGCCCGTACACCCCAAACTTGCTGCTTGACCGGCGGCAATTACGTTGCCACTGAATACCGTTCACTGAGACCCACGTCACCCGTTTAGCCGTCGGGCCATCCGGGAAGTCTGGCTCTGACCCAAGAGGTGGGTGAAATCAGGCTTATCCACCCAAATCGAAAGGTAGAGCATGGCTGACAACAACAGTGGACCCGCAGAAGGCATCAAGGGCGTCGTCGAGGACGCCAAGGGTAAGGCCAAGGAGACCGTCGGCACCGTCACCGGTCGCGACGACATGGTCCGCGAGGGCAAGGCCCAGCAGGACAAGGCCGATGCTCAGCGCGACGCGGCCCAGAAGGAAGCCGAGGCCGAGGCGGCCCGCGGCGGCGCCAAGGCAGCCGAGAAGCGCCAGGAATCCAACCAGTAAGAGTCTTCGTTGCGATGGGCCCAGCCGAACCGGCTGGGCCCATTGTCATGGGCGGGGCCCGGGCCCCTTGGTCGCTCGGTCGCTCGGCTCGCCGAGGTTGCGCCCAGGGCTGTGGCGGGGCCGCGATCACGACCGTCTGCGCAACGTCGGAGTGTAGCCGCGTCGCTGAAAGGCTTGCAGCACGCGGTGTTTGATGAAGTCACTGCTGTGCTCTTTGACGACCCGCAGGTCGAACCAGCCACACCGTTCGATCAACTCGGCGCGGCCGATGTCGCCGACGTACGTCTCGCGGTCCTCGGCGTGATGTGAGCCCTCGTAATCGAGGCCCACCATCGGCTCGTCATAGCCCATGTCGATGTAGGCGACGTTGCGGTCTTCGCACACCCTGATCTGCGTCCTGACCGGATCGACCCACGTGTCGACGAGCAGCAACCTCAGCGACGTCTCCCTCGGCGACTGGGAACCGCCGTCCATCAGGCTCAGTGCCGTGACGGCGGACCGCAGTCCGCGCGCTCCCGGGTACCGCTGGGCCAGGGTCAGCACGTCGACGGCCTTCACCTCCGTCGCCTGGGCGAGGGCATCGAGATGGATCACGGCCCTGTTCCGCGGCAGATGTCTGGCGAGGTCCAGCGCTGTTCGTTCGGGGGTCGTCACCAGCAGACCGGCGATCTGGGTGACTTCGTCGGCGGCGATCCTCTCGTTGCGGGCGATCACTCCCGGGGGCGGGCGCCCGCATTTCCAGATCATCTCGATCGGCACGCGCTCGTCGACCCACCGCGCGCCGTGCAGCGCGGCAGCCGCACGACCAGCGACGATGCCGTTTCGTCGGGTCCACAGCCAAGCCCCGATGGTGCGGACCCGCAACGAGGCCGGGGCAGCGGTGTACACGTCGGGAAAGAGGCGGCGATAGTTCCACCGCAACGTCGCGCGGGTGAGCGCTCCCCTGGCCAGCGCTTCGCTGCCGATGAATACCGGTTGCATGCCGCGATGCTGACCACTGCGGCCGACAAAACAGCGGCCTGACGCCCAGATTGCCGCCACGGCTGTGGACAACTGCCCCTCAACGACCCTGAGCGCAATGTCGCGCCAGCCACCCGACGGCGGCTCAGCTCAGGGCGTCGATCAGTTCACCGACGGTGTGTGCGGACTCCAACGGGTGCCGCAGGCGTCCCGAGGGGTTCACCGCGTAGAGGTTGCGCCGGCCCACCTTGGTCTTCTCCAGATAATCGTCGGCGATCAGATCCGCGAGTATGGCCTGCACCGAGCGTTCGGTGATCCCGATCCGGACGCTGAGCTCACGCGCGGTCAGCGAGTCCCCCTGCGCCAGGCACAACAGCACGTGCGCGTGATTGGTCAGGAACGTCCAGTTGCGCGGCTGATCATCCGCCGCGTTCTTGGACGTCCGTCTCGAGGCCACCATCGCCGGTATCTTACTGCGCGATTCGCGTATTGTGATTCGTCAATCGGTGCGTACCTCTCGTGGCCGGTCGCCTTCGTCGACGGCCGCCGCCGGGTCGGCGGACCTCGTGGCGAGCAGGCTCCACACGATGGAGGCGGTCAGGGTCACGACGATGACACCCAGGGTCACGGGGATCGGCAGCTTGCCGACCGGTGTCTCGGACAGGATGAGCTTGACCCCGGCGAACGCCAGCAGAACCGCCAGACCGTAGTGCAGATGGGTGAACCTGCGCAGCAGCCCCGCGAGGCAGAAGTACAGGCTGCGCAGCCCGAGCACGGCGAACGCGTTCGCGGTCCACACGATGAAGGTGCTGGTGGTGATCGCCAGCACCGCGGCCACCGAGTCGATCGCGAAGATCAGGTCGGTCGCCTCCACGGAGATGAGCACGACGAACAGCAGCGTGGCGACGCGCTTTCCGCCGATGCGGGTGAAGAACCGATCGCCGTGATAGCTCGGGTCGATCGGAACCACCCGCCGAACCAGTCGCACGAGCAGGTTCTTGTCCGGCTGCAGCTCCTTGTCGTGCTGGAAGGCCATCTTGTAGGCGGTATAGAGCAGGAACGCACCGAAGATGTAAGCGGTCCAGAAGAACGCGGCCAACAACTCGGCCCCCACGAAGATGAACACCAGCCGAAACAGCAGCGCCCCGACGACGCCCCAGAACAGCACCTTGTGCTGGTAGCGCTCGGGCACCGCGAAAAACGTGAAGATCAGGGCGAAGACGAAGACGTTGTCGACCGAGAGCGCCTTCTCGATGAGGTAGCCGGCGTAGTAGGTGCCCGCGACCTCGCCGCCGTAGCCCCACCAGACGATCAGGCCGAAACCCAGCCCTGCCGCGATCCAGATCGCCGACCACACAGCGGCTTCGCGGAACCCGATGACATGGTTGTCGCGGTGCAGGAACAGATCCAGCGCCAGCATGACGGCGATGGCCGCCGTCAGCGCGACCCAACCCCACAGCGAAACGACTACAACATCGGTAGCATCGGTTACCACTTCTGTTCCCCTCGTCTCACGAACACCATGGACCCGGCCCGAGTCAGTCGGTGCCCGGTGATCCTGCCCCGAGTCGTATGTCGCGCGCCCCCGGAACCATGCGCATCAGCGCCACGGCGATGCGGCGTTCCGCATCACCGTCGAACACGCCGGCGACGGTGATCTCGCCCTGGCGTACCTGAGCGACCCACCTCCGTCTGCCGGTGTAGTCGTCGAGCAGTTTCTGCGCACCTACCGCAACGACCTCGTCGCTGGTCAAGTCGAGTCGCAGCAGGTCGCCGCGGCTGACGATGCCCAACACGCGGCCCTCGCCGTCGACGACCGGGATGCTGCGAATCCCCCGGCCCACCAGCAGGCGGCCGATTTCGTCGATATGCGAGGTGATGTCGACGGTCAGCGCAGGTGTGGTCATCGCCGCACAAGCCGTGTCCTCGGCCACGGAACCCGCTCGCAGAACGTCACCGCCAGACAGCATCCCGAGGAGCACGCCCGACTCGTCGACGACCGGAAGCCCGGCAAAGCCGTAGTCGGCAAGCACCACCCCGGCTTCGCGTAGCGGCGTCGAGCCCTGCACCGACACCACCGGCCGACTCATGACATCTCCAGCACGCAACATCCTGTCCTCCCGACTGCCCCATCTCGATTATGCGAAGACTAACACACGAAATATTGTTCATAAAAATTGTTTCGCACGTCGGCGAGACTGCGGGCGCGCTTGTGGAATGCGTCTAGACGAGGCGTTCGGACCCGGCGGTCAGAGCGAGGGCACACTCACCACGACGCTCAGCACCATCAGCGCCAGCAGCAGCGAACCCGTGCCCAGCCACGCCCACCACGCGGTCCGGTCCCGGGGTATGCGATAGGTCCGCGCCAGCGACCACACCCCGCCGGCCAGCAGAATCGCCGGGGCGCCCAGGGCCAGCGCCGCGCGCTGCGGCGCCCCGCACGCGATCGCGTCGGCAGTCGAACCGGTGCACGTGCTGACCCAGACCGCCGCGGTGAGGAGGAAGACGAGACCGGCCGCGGCGAACCCCGCGCCTGCCCGAACGGCGTCCCGCACGCCGTCGTCGTAATCGGCGCCTCGACGCAGATCGCGGGTGTCATGGGACACGTCGGGCATGGCTGGTTCTCCTGGATCCGCAGATAGAGCCACTGTTCTGGTTTGCGGGGAATTCCCATGATCACGATCCGGTAAACGTGTTCTGTCGGGGCCCGGGCCTACCATGCGTGCGTGACCAGGCTGCGGTGGAAGCTGTACGCGGCGCTGGGCGTGGCCGTCGGCACCACCGCCTACCTGGTCGGCGCCAACCTCACCGTCAGCGTGCTCGCGGGGGTGCTGACCCCGGCCCTTCTCGCGGTGGCGCCGCGCTTCTTCGTGGCCACGGTCGTCGGCGCGGCCACGCCGGGGGCGCGAGAGCGCTCCGCCGCCGACGCGATGTCGGGTACCGAGTTCGAGGACTACGTCGCCCGGATCGCGCGGTCGTGCGGCGTGCCCGTGATTATGACGTCGATCACCGGCGACTGGGGAGTCGACCTGATCGTCGGGCACCGCCCCAATCGGCTGGCGGTCCAGTGCAAGCGGCTGTCCCGCCCGGTCGGGGCCGGCGCCGTCCAGGAGGTGGTGGCCGGGGCGCCGATGCAGGACTGCACTCAGACGATGGTCGTCACCAACCACGAATTCACGCCCGCCGCACGCAAACTCGCCGAACGGCACGGTTGCGAGCTGGTGTCGGGCACGGATCTGCCGAGGCTGCGCTCGACGATCCGCCGGCTCACACAGCCGGCCGCACCCACATCGTCCTGAGCACGGCGCGCACGGCGTCGATCGCGGCGTCGATCTCGTCGCGCGACACCGTCAGCGCGGGCCGGAAGCGCACGCTGTCGGGGCCGGATCCCAGCATGATCACCCCGCAGTCCCACAGCCCGGCGATCAGCGCGTCGCGCTGCTCCGGGGTCGGCATGCTGAACGCGCACATCAGACCGCGGCCGCGCGGGTCGCGCACCAGGCCGGGGAACTCGACGGCCAGCTCCTCGAGACGGTCGAGCAGATACCGGCCGTTCTCGGCCGCCCGGGCGAACAGTCCGTCGGCCTCGATGACCTCGAGGATCCGGCGGGACCGGACCATGTCGACGAGGTTGCCGCCCCACGTCGAGTTGATCCGCGAACTCACGGCGAACACGTTGTCGGCGACCTCGTCGACCCTGCCGCCCGCCATGACACCGCAGACCTGGGTCTTCTTGCCGAAGGCCACCACGTCGGGTAGGACGCCCAATTGCTGGAAGGCCCAAGCGGTTCCGGTGATGCCGCAGCCCGTCTGCACCTCGTCGAAGATCAGCAGCGCGTCGAACTCGTCGCACAGTTCCCGCATCGCCGCGAAGAACTGCGGCCGGAAGTGCCGGTCCCCGCCCTCGCCCTGGATCGGTTCGGCGATGAAGCACGCGATGTCGTGCGGTGCGGCCTCGAACGCCGCCCGCGCCTGGCTGATCGCTTCCGCCTCGACCGCATCCATGTTCGCGCCCGGACGGAGGAACGGCGCGTCGATGCGGGGCCAGTCGAACTTCGGGAAGCGGGCCACCTTGGTGGGATCGGTGTTGGTCAGCGACATCGTGTAGCCGCTGCGACCGTGGAACGCCCCGCGCAGATGCAGCACCTTGGTGCCCAGCGCCGGGTCGAGGCCACGCGCCTCGTTGAATCGGCTCTTCCAGTCGAACGCGACCTTCAGCGCGTTCTCGACCGCGAGCGCTCCCCCGTCGACGAAGAACAGGTGCGGCAGCGCGGGGTCGCCGAGCACCCTGGCGAAGGTGTCGACGAACCGCGCCATCGGGACGCTGTAGACGTCGGAGTTGCTCGGCTTGTTCAGCGCGGCGGCGGCCAGTTCGGCGCGGAACTCGTCATCGTCGGCCAGACCCGGATGGTTCATGCCCAGCGCCGACGACGCGAAGAAGGTGAACATGTCGAGGTAGCCGCGCCCGGTGCGGGCGTCGACCAGATAGGAACCCTGGGAGCGGTCGATGTCGAGCACCAGGTCCAGACCGTCGGCGAGGATGTTGCGCGCCAGCACCGCGCGCACATCGGCCGGGGAGATCACCTGGGCGGGCCGACGCGCGACCGGAAGAAGATCAGTCATGGACCCAGCGTAACGGATTATTTACTGTTAACGCGACTCGCAGCCGGTACTACTCCGGTATGAAGCGCCGATCGCTGTAAAACTTATGTAAGATGACGGTGCTGCGTGTCTTCACGTCGGCTGCGGTGCGGATCCGCTGGAGCAGACCTTCCAACGCCCGCGCCGAGGCGACGTGCACCAGCAGGACATAGCTTTCCTCCCCGGCCACCGAATAACACGCCTCGATTTCGGGGATGTGTTCCAGCCGGGCGGGTGCATCATCGGGTTGAGAGGGATCGAGAGGGGTGATGGCGACGAACGCCGACAGCATGCTGCCGACGGCCTCCGGGTTGATCCGGGCGGTGTACCCGGTGACCACGCCTCGGGACTCCAGCCGGCGCACCCGCGACTGCACCGCCGATACCGAGAGCCCCGCCGCCTCGGCCAGGTGCGCCAGCGTCGCGCGGCCGTCGGCGACGAGTTCCCGGGCCAGCACGCGATCGATCTCGTCGAGCACCTGCGGCGTGGGGTCGTCGGGATCGGTCATGGCCGCACTGTATCGGAGGGGCCATGGGTAGTCGTGTCGAAAGCTGGCGATTGCGGGCGCAATTCGCCGCCGGGCTGTCCCGCATGTACGGCGCCGAGGTGCCCGCCTACCACACGCTCGTCGACGTCAGCTCCGAGGTGAACCGCGGGTACGTCGGCGCGCTGCGACTGGGATCGCTGGACCGGGTCACCGCGGAACGTCACGGCGCGATCCGGGTGGGCACCGCGTCCGAGCTGGCCCAGGTGGCCGACCTGTTCGCGGCGTTCGGCATGTACCCGGTCGGCTTCTACGACCTGCGGGAGGCCGCGTCGCCGGTCCCCGTCGTCTCCACCGCGTTCCGGCCGGTGGATCCAGACGAGCTGGCGCGCAACCCCTTCCGGGTGTTCACCTCGATGCTGGCCACCGCCGACGCCCGGTTCTTCGACGCCGACCTGCGCGGCCGGGTCGAACGGTTCCTCGCGCAGCGCCAACTGTTCGATCCCGCGATGATCGGCCGCGCGCGCCGGATCGCCGCCGACGGCGGGGGCGCG